>P_1C_Sed_2_UnCtyDRAFT_1000129_pt1 | contig 22493 bp, 21 predicted proteins | sample Pon1CUnioCityCA_4_FD_10229 | JGI IMG/M metagenome (IMG submission 10229) | reverse complement strand
CCGGGTTTAGCGGCTCGAATGCCTAAAAAAATAGCTTGCTCCCGATCCGGCTCCACCACGTAGGATGCCGGGCCTCCGCCGCTGTCCACCAATTGCGGGGCGCTCATCTGCCGGGGCAAAATACGATGAACCCCCGTTTGGATGGCGGCGATGATATCCTGCGGGGGCTCTGTACGCGGGTTGTCCGAGGTGATAACGACAATGTCGCTTAAGCGGGCGGCGATTTCCCCCATTTTGGCCCGCTTATCCGCATCCCTGTCCCCGCCGCAGCCGAAAATACAGATCAACCGGCCGGCATTGATCTCGCGCAGGGTTTCCAATACATTTTCAAGGGCCTTGGGGGTGTGGGCGTAATCAACGAAGACGTGGCGCCCGGCCGGGTCATCAATTCGCTCCAGACGACCGGGGACGTTTAAAAAGGATTCGATTCCGGCCTGTATCGCCGCAGCCGGCACATCCAGGGCCAGGGCGGCACCTACGGCACACAGAATGTTCTCCAGGTTAAACCGTCCCACCAGCCGGGACCGGATGGCGATTTCTCCGGCCGGGGTTTGAATTTCCGCCCGAATGCCGGATTGATCAAAATGGGCATCCTTCGGATAGATGGTGTTCTCAGCCCCCGGCCCCAAACGGATCACCTGGCAGTGGTCCAGTTGCGCGGCCAGCTGCCGGCCGGCTGCATCGGCGGTATGGATAACCGCAGCACAGGCCCGGCCCTTTTTCGGATGCAAATAATCCATAAAAAGACGTTTTTTGGCATTGCCGTAGGCCTCCATGTCGCGGTGGAAATCCAGATGATCCTGGCTCAGATTGCTGAAGACCGCTATGTCGAAAGCGCACCCACTTACCCGTTCCAGTTCGAGCCCATGAGAGGAGACTTCCATCACCGCATGCGTCATCCCGGCGTTGCGCATGTCCGCCAGGATACGCTGCAGTTCCAGCGCTTCCGGGGTAGTCAGGGGATTTTCAAAAACCTCCCCATTGTAACGGTAATTAATTGTTCCGATCACTCCCGTTTTAATCCCCTGTACCGCAAGGATCTGCTCGATCAGGTAAGCAATGGTCGTTTTTCCGTTTGTGCCGGTAATGCCTACCGTCACCAGATTGTGCGTTGGTTGACCATAAAAACAGGCAGCAGCCAGGCCCAGGGCTTTGCGGGAGTTGCTCACCCGTATCCGGACCACACCCCCGGGAACCGGCACATCACGTTCCACCACAACGGCTGCTGCCCCCCGGGTGACAGCGTCCGAAATAAAACTGTGGCCGTCGGCGTGCTCGCCTTTTATCGCCACAAACAGGCTGCCCGGTCGAACATGGTCCGAACGGTGATCAATGGCGGTGACACAAATATTCATCGCACCGGCTGACGACTCGCGGCTGCCGCCAGACAAAACAACCGTTCTCATCGTCTCAAATAACACAGAGAGTTTCATGCACCCTTCTTCCGGGTCGGAGCCGCCACTTCATAGTGCTGCCGCTCCAGGCTTCGCGGGATATCCAGATAATTAAAAGCTTCGAAAATGATGCTGCGAAACGCCGGGGCAGCCACCACCCCGCCGTAATGATGCTTCTGCGGTTCATCAATGACGATCAGTACGGCCAACTCCGGGGATTGGCGGGGCGAAAACCCGACAAACAAGCCGTTGTATTCGCAGTTTTCATATGTGCCGCTGGCGTTTATTTTCTGGGCGGTTCCGGTTTTGCCGCAAACCGTGTAACCGGGAGGTACGGCCCGACTGCCCGTGCCTTCACTGTCAGTTGCGGCAAACATCATGCTTTTCAACTGCTCGGCAACCTTTGAAGAAATTGCCCGGCCCCGGGTTTCCGGTCCCCGGGTTTCAATAACCTCCCCGTTTGCGTCGGTAACCGCCTTGACGATCCGGGGCTTCATCACAATGCCCTGATTGGCGATGGCTGATATGGCTGAGATCAATTGAACAGCAGACACGGTAACCCCTTGACCAAAAGCAATTGTGGCCTGGTCAACGGTGCGCCACCCCTGGTAATGCCGCAGACGCCCGGAGGTTTCACCGGGACAGTCGATGCCGGTCTGCGCTCCGAATCCAAACGCCCGTAGGGTCTCGTATAACCTTTTGCCCCCCACCTGCTCCCCGATTTTCGTAGCCCCGATATTGCTGGAGTACTGGATTACTTCCGAAACCTTAAGCTGTTCATGCGGATGGATGTCTTTGATTACATGCCCGCCGGTACGGTAGCGCCCGTTCTCACAATTAATCACCGAGTGCGGGTTATATATACCGGCTTCAAGTGCGGCTGCCACTGTAAAAACTTTCATGGTGGAGCCTGGTTCGAAGGAATCACTGATTGCCCGGTTGCGCCACGTTTCGGCAGGGTATTTCCCGAAATCATTCGGATCAAACGTCGGATAATGGGCAATCGCCCGGATGGCACCGGTCTGCGGGACCATGACGACAGCCATGCCCGCTCGGGCGCGATTTTCCTTTATAGCTGACTCAAGGGCCTTTTCCGTGATATACTGGATATTGCTGTCAATGGTCAGAACGAGGTTTTTTCCCTCGTTATCCGGGCGACATGCCGCCCCCCGGTGAAAAATCCGACCCATCGCATCCCGGACAATGGTCCACTGCTGCTGATTTCCCTTCAAGGCCGAATCGTAGTAATACTCCAACCCCTCCAGGCCTTTTTGATCCACCCCTGAAAAACCCAACACCTGAGCGGCAAGGGTTTTATTGGGATAGATGCGGCAAAATCCCGGGATGAATTCCAATCCCTCAATGTCCAGGCCTTTCAGGGCCTTGCCTTGCATGGGCGAGGCGTCGCGATCCAACCATACAAATGCGGCATCCCTTGACAATCGGGACTCCAGGGTTTTCCAGGGAACATCGAGATGCCCCGCGATTTTCCGGGCCATTTGAGCGGGTGCTTCAATTGCCTCTGGGTGCGCGCCGATGGAAGATATCCGGGTGCTGACGACAAGCTCCTTCATGTTCACATCATAGATGCTGCCCCGCCGGGGTTTGGATTCGACAGCTTGCTGGTATTCGCCGGAGGCCCGCTGAGACAAATCCGCATCCATAAGCACCTGGATATAAAATGTCTTCAAGCCGATAATCGCGTAGCAGAATGTAAAAAAACATCCGATAAGCATAATGCGGCGATTTCGGCGGTTGATCCGCGCTTTTCCGGGTTGGGTCCATTTCATGGGATCACGACAATCTGTTCCGGTTTGGGGGTTATCAGGTCAAACCGGGTTTCCGCAAGCCGACTAAGGGTTTCCGGAGCGGTCAACCGGGCCACTTCCACTTTCAAATTCTCTTTCATATCCAGAAGCTCCTCCTGACGTTGCTCGGCCTCGGAGATTTCATAGCCGGTGCGGATACACTGCACCCCGCACCACGTGCGGAAAAAAAACGCGCAAATGAAAACGATCAGGAGCAGCAGGAAATATCCGGTAGCCCCCGAGGTTATCCCGGAGGATGTGGTTTTGCGGTCATTTTTTCCGTTTCCGGCCAAGCGGCCCTCACTAGGAAGAAAAAAAGTTGATTACAGTTTTTCCGCTGCCCGCAGGCAGGTGCTTCTGGCCATGGGATTTTCCTCCACCTCATCAGCCCCGGGCCGTCGAACTTTTCGGGTCAACACACGCAGCCGGCGTGTTTTTCCGCATACACACGCCGGGAAATCAGGCGGACAGGTGCAGGGGTTTTCCAAGGCCCGGAACCGGTGCTTGACGATCCGGTCTTCCAGCGAATGAAACGATAACAGACAAATCCGGCCCCCGGGCCGCAGCGCATCGACGGCAGCGGTCAGGAATTGCTCGAGCCGTTCCAGTTCCTGGTTGACGGCAATGCGAAGCGCCATGAAAACCTTTGTTGCCGGATGAATTTTTCGTTTCCGGATGACCTGCTGGGGGATGACGGCACAGACCAGCTCAACCAGTTCCCCGGTCGTCTCAATCCGCTTACTTTGTCGGCGTTTCACAATTTGTCCGGCAATCCGGCCCGCCCACTGTTCCTCGCCGTAAGCTTTAAAAATATGCTTCAACGAATCTGCCGAATTAGAATTGACAATCTGTGCAGCAGTAACGCCGCTATCTGAATTCATTCGCATATCCAGCGGCTCATCGCCCTGAAAGCTGAATCCCCGGCCACTGGCTTCCAGTTGAAACAAGGAGAGCCCTAAATCGGCCAGGATGCCATCTACTTCCCTGATATTTAATTTTTCCAGAATGCTTGAAAGGTTGACAAAGTTGTCGTGAAAAAGATGGATGTTCTCTTTATAAGGGGCCAAGGCTTTGGCTGCCGCATCAATGGCCCGTTTATCCTGATCGATGCCAATCAGCAGCCCATCGGGCAGGAGCTTTCCAATGATGGCCATTGCGTGCCCTGCCCCGCCAACCGTACAATCGACGCAGGTTCGGCCCGGCTGGCAATTCAGATAGCCGAGCACCTCATCGACCATGACGGGAATATGGCGGTATTGCATGTGATCAAAGTCCTAGTTTGGCAATTTCTTGTTGAACCTCCTCATTTTGCATATCCTCTTCTTCCAGCTTGAGATTCTCCTCTTCCCATCGCTGTTTTGACCAGATCTCGAAGTGATCCAGCACGCCGACCAGGACGATTTCTTTCTGCAATTTAGCGTAATTTCTCAATTCAGGCGGAATCAGGATGCGTCCCTGCTTATCCACCGGACAGTGCTGCACCGCTCCGATAAATACCCGCCGGAACCGACGCATGGCCTCGCTCTTTTCAGCAAGAAAGTGGATCCGTTCCTCTATTTTTGCCCATTCCGCCACCGGATATGCAAACAGGGCATTGTCCAGGCGGGAAACCATGAGTGCCTGCTCCTCCTGACCATTGAGGGCTTCCCGGAATCTCACCGGAATGATGATCCGCCCCTTGGTATCGATCGTATGATGTGAGCTTCCCCGAAACAATGGCCCAAAACTCCATTTACATCCATTATCATCCACAATTAAGCATATATTAACGAAACTGCGCTCTATGTCAATAAAAAAATACTTTTTTAATAAAATTTTTTCTAATAATTATTGTATGTTAATTTTCAGCATAAAGGCTAAATGGTTTGTGGATATTTGTGGGAGGTTTAATTTTAAAGAGGCTTTTAATGCAGGGGCTGCGGAAAAGCCCACTAATGCATACATAATTCTTTAGACATATTTTCAATCTCATCGGCCGGTTAAGCTCGTAGAAGGGCGGACCAAGCGAAGCGTGTCCGCCTAAGACCTCCGTATGGCGGGCTAGCATGTGTGGGAGCGAGTATTTATTTTGCTTTTGAATCCGGTCTCTGATCGGATTCTCATTCAGGCTACCCCGGGCACAAATAAGGACAAGCGCCATTTGCATAATGATTATATGGCCATCACCGGCAGCAATGAGCCCCTCGCCAACAAATTCGTAATTTCGGTTGAAACAGGAGGTGCCTGTAATGTATGAAAGATAAATATTGTATGGGTTGACCTTTGTTTACCGTTGCAACGGCAGATTCCGTTTTTGATTCAAAGCCGGATGGTGACGGTCTCATAAAACAATTTTTAAATTAAACAAAATTTCCGGAGGCTAGATACATGGCCATTATTACCCTTAGCAATGAATACGCTACCCAGAGCCAGCAAGTGGCTGCAGGAGTAGCCGAGAAGCTGGGCTACGAATATGTCGGCGACCAACTTCTGGCGCAGATTGCAAAAGAACTCCACCTGTCCGAGCATGAAGCCGACACCTTTCGACAGGCATCCAAATCATCCATTCTTCGCTTTGTCGATCGCTATACCTGCAGCATTGTCCAGAAGGTGGTGGACCGGGAGCACGGCTGCCTGGATGACCGCAGCTATTACGAAAAAACCAGGGAACTGGTGGAACGCATCTACGAAGCGGGAAATGCCATCATCCTGGGCTGGGGCGGCCAGTGCATCCTGAAAGGCAAGCCCGGCACCCTGCATGTGCGGCTGAAAAAGGACACCGAGTTAAAGATTCAGAAACTGGTGGAAAAGCACGAGTACAGCCGGAAAGCGGCTGAAAAGCAGGTGAAACGGGAAGAAGCCGATCTAGCGGCCTATATCCGGGAGTATTTTAATGAAGACTGGAATGACGCGCGCCTCTATGACCTGATGATTGATATGGGGAAAACCTCTGTCGCGGATGCGGTGGAGATTATCTGTGAGCATCTCAGGCAGCGGGCAATGGTTAGCTGAGCGGGTGCGCTGCTCATTGCGGCGGATCTATCCGGCACTCCGAGGAGGATTCCCCCTCGCCCGCGGTTTCACACCAGTCACACACATTGGCGAATTCATCAATCCATGTTTTATGCCACAAGTTTACCCGGCTGCAGTAAGCCGCCCGGCCGATCAGGTGGGCGGCTATCGGCGCGGTGAACAAAAGGAAAAAAACCGCTGCCAGCGCCCGCAGGGTGATGCTCAACTCCAAAAAGTATGCAGCCAGGGCAAGAAAAATAAATCCTGCGCCCAGGGCGCCGGCCTTGGTTGCCGCATGCATTCGAATAATGGTGTCCGGCAGCCGCAGCATGCCCACTGACGCGATAAAGGCGAAAATTCCGCCGGCAACAAGCAGCAGGGCGGTAATTGTTTCAATCATTCTCAATCCTTATCCTCCGTATTCACCGGGCCGGTTCTTTTAGCCAGCCGCTCCCGGAATCTCGCCAAAGCAACGGTTCCCAGAAATGCAATCAGCGCATAGGCAATGGCAACATCCAGGAAGGATTTCTCCCCGGTATAGATGGCAAACGCGCCCAGGTAGGCCACGATTAAAACAGAAACCAAATCCAGTGCGATAATCCGATCCGCCGGATCCGGCCCGATAACCAGCCGAATGAATGCCAGAAGGATCGCCAGCGTCAAAAGGATAAGGGTAAACTCAATGGCACCTTTCAATAGAACACTCTCCATGCCCATCAGCGAATCGCCTCCAGAACTCTTTTTTCAATGCCTTGTTTTATTTCCCGGCGCGCGGTCTCCACATCTTCTAAAAACATCAGATGCACATACAGGCGTTTACGGTCCTCGGAGACATCCAGGCTCAGGGTGCCGGGCGTCAGGGAAATCAGATTGGCCACCAGCATGATCTCAAAATCCGTTTTGGCATCCAGGGGAACCGCGATCACGCCTGGTTTGCTGATATGTTTGGGGGTGACAACATCCCAGAGCACCCGCAGGTTGGAAACCAGCAGTTGCCCGATAAAATAGCCGACCAAGCGGAGAATCCGGCCCATCCGGGTAAAATAAACCGTCTGCTCATACAGGGGCCGGCTCACCCACAAGGCCAGATAACCAATGGCGAATCCGGCAATGAAACCGCTCAGGTTGATTTGCCCGAGAATCGCGCAGAACCCGCCTGCCAGAAACAGATTTAACAGAAAAAGATTGCTCATACGCCCCCCAAAACGGCCCTCACGTATATATCCGGATTCAAAAGCTCATGTGCGGCCTGGCCGGCCATATTCAAAAACGGTCCCGGCGCCAGACCAATGATCAGGGTTAGCACCGCCAGGGCGGCAATCGGCAGAAGCATCCAGAAACCGGCGGTCTCTGCCTGCCCTGAAATCTCTGAAACGCCGGAGGCGGCAGCGGGCTTCCAAAAAGCTTCGGCCCATATTTTGGTCATGGAATAAATGGTCAGCAGGCCAACAACGGCCGCTGTTGCCGCAATCGCATAAGCGTCAACTTCGAGACTGGCGCGAATCAACACCATCTTGGCCCAGAATCCGGACAAGGGGGGGAATCCGGCCAGTGAAAAAGCGGGGATAAAAAACAGGAGCGCCAGAAAGCCCCGGCTTTTATAGAAACCACCCAGCTCCGAGAGCTCAAATGACCCGCCCACTCTCCGGGAAACACCGCTGATCAGGAAAAGGTTGGCTTTTACAATCATGTGGTGCAGCAGATAAAAGACCGCGCCGGTCAGGGCCAGCGGCGTAAACAGGGCCAGGCCCATCACCATGTAGCCCACCTGGCTGATAATATGAAAAGACAGAATCCTGCGCAACTCATTGAAGGCCGCGGCACCCAAAACCCCCGTGACCATGGTGAACCCGGCGGCGATCAAAAGCAGCCCGTGCGTATGGGCAATATCGAAGGTAAAGACCAGGGTAAACATGCGGATCAAGGCATAGACGCCCACTTTGGTCAAAAGCCCGCCAAGTATCGCGGAGACGGCAACCGGCGGCGTGTGATAGGATACCGGCAGCCAGAAAAAAAGCGGGAAGATGCCCGCCTTGATGCCGAAGGCGGTCATAAAAATAACAGCGACCCCTGTGAGCAAAGCCTTGTCCGGCAATCCCGGAATCTTCAGGTGCAGATCCGCCATATTCAGCGTGCCGGTCATTCCGTAGAGCAGGCCCAGACCACTGATAAACAAAAGGGTTGAAAACAAATTGATCATTACATATTTCACCCCGCCGTCAAACTGCTCTTTTTCCTGCCCCAGAACCAGCAGCCCGAATGAGGCCATCAGCATCACTTCAAACCAGACATAAAGATTGAAAAGGTCGCCCGTCAAAAATGCCCCGCAGACCCCGCCAATCAGAATATGCATCAGGGGATGATAACCGGCGGCAATCATATGGCTTTTGATCTCGGCAGTGGAATAGAGCATCACCGCCAGGCTAAGCGTCCCGGTGACGGCAACCATGATGGCGCTCAGGTGGTCTGCGGCAAGCGTTATGCCGAAGGGTGACGGCCAGTCGCCGATCTGGCTGGTCACCATACCGTTTTTGCATACATGGAAAAGCAGTGCCAGGCAAACCCCGAAATGCAGCATGGCGCCAAGCATACTCAGCATCTGCTGCCGCTTGAAGTCTTTCCTGGCCGTTAGGCACAGGGCGGCAACAGCAAACGGCAAAATGATCGGCAGCACCGGAAGCCAGCTCATCGATCCCTGCCTTTCAATTCCGCGGCCCTGCCCTCACCCGAGTCGTCAACCGGCGCGTTAACCGGCTCGGCAAATCGCATGGCTTCCGTATCCACCGTGCCAAGCGACTGGTAGGAGCGGTAGAATAGAATAAAAACAAAGCTCAGAAGGGCAAAACCGATAACAATCGCAGTTAAAATAAGGGCCTGGGGCAGTGCATTGGACACGGCTTCCGAGGGGACCTCAAAGGCCTCGCCGATAAGCGGCGGCCGGGGGCTAGACAGGCGTCCTGATATAAAAATCAAAAGGTTAACGGCATTGGTGGCAAGCACAAGGCCGAATATAAATCGAATAATATTGCCCGCCAGCATCAGGTAAATGCTGGCAGCGGCCATTATGCCGCACAAAAAGGATAACACCGTTTCCATATCAACCCTCTTCCAACGCCAGAATAACCGTCAAAATCATACCCAGTACAATGGCGTACACCCCCAGATCGAAAAAAAACGGGGTCCCCACAACAAGCTGATACCCCGGCAGCTCTACCACAGTCCACCACAGGCCGGTCAAAAATGGCTTCCCGGCAAAGGCGGCAAGCGCGCCCGAAATCAGGGCAAGCCCCATTCCGAAGACAATCAGCAGGCGGGGGTCAATGCGCAAGGCCCGCCGCACCGATGCCGCCCCTTCAGCAATGATGAAAAGGGCAAAGCCGGTACCCGCTACCAGTGCGCCCGAGAATCCGCCGCCCGGGGAATTATGGCCGCGCAGCAGCAAATATACGGAAAACATCAAAATCAGGCTGACCAGCACCCGGGTGGCTGTTCGCAGTATTCGTGATTGCATCAGCCGCTCCGCCTTTTCTGGATTAATGCATAGCCTGCCAGACCGGCCGCTGCGACCACGATGATCTCCCCCAGCGTGTCCATGCTGCGAAAGTCCACCAGGATGACGTTGACAATATTTTTCCCATGCGCCGCCAGATAGCTGTTCTGCTCAAAAAAAGTGGTGATCGAACGATCCATTTCAGTGGAGAGCACCGCGAGCAGCAGGGTGGTGACCAGCACCCCGGTGCCCATGGCCAGCAGTGCGTCAAGCACCCGCCGGAAACGAAGCTTCGGGCTCGGCCGCGCCAGATCAGGCAGCCGCAGCAGAATAATTGAGACAATAACCACCGTAAGGGTTTCCACAAGCAATTGCGTAAGCGCCAGGTCCGGGGCGCCGAAGCTTAAAAAAATCATGGCAATGCCGGCGCCGAGGACCCCCAGGGCAGAAATTGCGAGCAAAATAATGCGCGTGAAAAGCACCGTCAGCACGGCCGCCAGAAGGATAATGACCAACAACCATTCCCGCACGCTCAATAACGGTATTGCAAGCGACGGAAAAGCCGCCGCGCGGCTCAGATAGCTGTATCCGACGGCAAGGACGAAGGTGGCTGCCACAATGAAAAAATACCGATGCAGCGAGCCGTTCTGGATGAGGCCCGTCTGCAATTTGCCCAGGCCGGCCACACCCTTGAGGCATCCCTCATAAACCTGCTGGGCAGTCAACGGTATCCGCGCGGCCGCAATGCCCACCCACCGGTATATGGACCGGTGCGTCAGGTAAAAGCAGAGGCCCAGCGTCAGGGTGATAACACTCAACAGAAGCGGTGCGTTGAACCCATGGAACAGTTCCAGCTTGATTGACTCCGACGAAAAATGGAAGGCCCGAACAGCGGGCGCTACCAGGGAGCGGCCCACCCAGTCCGGGAAAATGCCAAAAATAACGCCTATCCCGCCAAGAATCACCGGGCCGCACCACATGCAGGCGGGTGCCTCGCGCACCGGGGCGGGGTAGCTGCCCGGCCGCCCGAAAAACGGACGTATGACAAGAACGCCGCCAATAGCGGTCATCAACGCATTGGCGAACAGAGCCGCGCCTGCCGACAGACCGGGCCACAGGGGTTCCGCCAAAGCGCCCTTGTACATGATTTCCTTGCCGATAAATCCAAAAAACAAGGGAAACCCGGCCATTGAAAGACAGGCAGCAACAGTGGCAAAGGCGGTAAACGGCATTGACCGCAACAGCCCGCCCAGTTTTTCCAGCTCCCGGGTGCCGCTCTGGTGGTCGATAATGCCGGCGGCAAGGAACAAGGCGGATTTATAGAGCGAATGCACCAGGAGAAAAGTAATGGCAGCGCTCAGCGAGGGCGTTGTCGAGCTTCCCAGAAACATGGTCATGATGCCCAGAGCGGTTATGGTGGTGTAGGCCAGAATTTTTTTTAGATCGGACTGGCCCATGGCCATGAATGCGCCGAATACAGCGGTGAGCGCCCCAATGAGCATCAGCGTGGCACTCCAGGCGATTGTGCCCCCCAGGATCGGATGAAACCGGGCCAACAGGTAAATTCCGCCTTTGACCATGGTGGCTGAATGCAGAAAAGCGCTGATCGGCGTGGGCGCGGCCATTGCATTGGGCAGCCAGAAATGAAAAGGAAACTGGGCTGACTTGGTAAAAGCCCCGAGAAACAGCAGGGTCAATACGGTCCCGTAAAGGGGATGGGCCTTTAATTGCGGGGCAAGGCCCACCATTTGCGATATTTCATAAGTGCCGCCCATGATCTCAAGCATCAGCAATCCCACCAGCAGGGCCAGACCACCGGCTCCGGTAACCAGAAGCGCCTGGCGCGCACTTTTCCGGGAGGATTCCTGTTCATGTTCAAAACCGATCAACAAATAAGAAAAAATCGTGGTCAGTTCCCAGAACACAAACAAGACCAGGACATTGTCCGCGGTGACAAGTCCCAGCATGGACAGCATAAAGGCGTGGAGAAAAACAAAAAACCGGGATGTATGGTGATGCCCGTGCAGGTAGTCCACCGAGTAGACCGTTACGAAAAACCCGATGGCGCTGATGATCAGCACAAAAAGAACGGCCAACCCGTCAAGATGGAAAGTGAGATTAATGCCAAGGCTGGGGACCCATGGCAGCACCAGGCGGTAAGCATTGCCGGCAATCATGTGCGGCAGCACGGCGCAAGCCCCTGCAAAAACTGCCAGGGGAAGCAGGGAGCTGGCCCGTGCGATCCGGTCGGTCTTATTTAGGGAAACGGCATTCTTCATTTGGCATCAGGTCTTGGATTTACGTTAAACCATCTTATATAATAGTCACAATAATAAAATGTTTCAAAAAATCCCTCGTTGGCATCTTCGCTTGCGGCCCCGCCCGCATAATGTTACATCAATATTGGCAGCCGCGTAAAAAGCCCGTTAGCGCTGGGAATCAAAATCAAAAAATCAGCCCCCTACTCTGGAAAGCCTGGCATGAGCTTATCTCGAAAAAAAAATTCCTATGATGTCATCATTGTCGGCGGAGGGCCCGCCGGCCTGTTTGCCGCCCATTACCTGAGCGCCCGGGCCAGCCTGAAGGTGCTTCTGCTGGAGAAGGGCAAGGCGCCCGATCAGCGGGAATGCCCGATCAGCGAAGGCGGAAAATGCTTGCAATGCCAGCCCTGCCAGATACTTTCCGGCATTGGCGGCGCCGGCCTGTTCTCCGACGGCAAACTCAATTTCATTGCCAGACTCGGCAAAACGGATCTTACCCAGTTTCTGCCCCTGGAGGCGGCGGAAAAGCTGATTCATGAGACGGAAGCGATTTTTAACACCTATGGCATGGACGGCCCGGTCTTTCCCACAGATATGGAAAAAGCCCGGGCCATTCGCCAGGATGCCAAGAAAGCGGGCATGGATCTGCTCCTGATCCGGCAGAAGCATTTGGGCAGCGACCGCCTGCCCGAATATATGTTACAAATGATGCGGGAGCTGGAAAACCGCGTGAGCATCCATACCTCGGAAGCCGTAAGAGATATCGGGATTGCCCGGGACGGGACGAAAACCATACACACGGACAAAAATGACTACACGGCGGCCAATGTCATCCTGGCTCCCGGCCGCGTGGGGGCGGAATGGGTGGCCAATCTCTGCCGCCGATACGACATCAGCATGAAACAGCGGGGGATCGAAGTGGGCGTCCGGGTGGAGGTGCACGCCGATATCACCCGGGACCTCTGCGATATCATCTATGATCCGGTCTTTTTTATCCAGACCGGCAAATACGATGACGAGACCCGTACGTTCTGCACCAACCAGGGTGGCTACGTCAGCCAGGAATTTTACCAGGATTTTGTCTGCGTCAACGGGCATGCCCAGTCGGTCAATAAGTCCGGGAACAGCAATTTTGCCTTTCTCTCCAAGGTGGTGCTCACCGACCCGATAACAGACAATCAATCCTACGGGGAATCCATCGGGCGGCTGGCCAGCCTGATCGGCGGCGGCAAGCCGCTGCTGCAGCGCTTTGGGGACTTAAAACGCGGCCGGCGGAGCACCTGGTCCCGGATACGGAAAAGCTATATCGAGCCGACGCTGAAAGAAGTGGTGTGCGGCGATATCGCCATGGCGCTGCCGGAACGTATCCTCACCAATGTCGTGGAAGGGCTGGAAAAACTAAACCTTGTGGTTCCCGGGGTCTCAAACGACGAAACCCTGCTGTATGCGCCGGAGATTAAATTCTTTGCCACCCAGATCGACACCAGTGCCGAGCTTGAAACTGATATTCCGGGCTTGTTCGTGGCCGGAGACGGCCCGGGCGTGGCCGGCAATATCGTATCCGCGGCAGCCACCGGCCTGATCCCGGCAAAAGCGATTATCCAGAGGCAATCCAATGGGCAATAAAAGCTACGCACACTTAGGATGGACAATAGGCGGCCTCGGGGCACTGTTATGGATGCCGGTGCTTGCGATCGTGCTTTTCGCAAAAGGCAACCTCCCGGGGGGGCTGGCCGGTGTGGCTTTCTTCTTGATTGGCGGTTGTTATCTATTTGTCTTCGCACCCTGGAAACATGCGGATGTTTCCCTGGGACTGATCTACTTGGGCCTGCCGGTGATTATCATCGCAGGGGCCATCTCCATTTTTCTGCTCTGGTATCCCTGGCAATCGGCCCAGGAGCAGCTGCCCGATTTTTCATGGTATCTTCTCCTTCCCATGCTGAGCCCGCTGCTTATCCTTTTTTTGCCGGCACTGATTCTGGGCAAAAAAACCTGGAACAAAATTCACAACCCATCCTGAAAGCTGGCAAGAATCCCCTTAATGGAGTTTTTAATAAAAAACTGTTCGCGTTCATAGATCTCCGGCGGCAATTGATTGATGCGCGCAAACAAGGGGTCCCTCGCCTCCAGATCCCTGCTTATTTCCCGGATATCCGGGGCTCCGGCATGCCCGCCGATAACGTCGATCCAGAGTTTCAACTGCTCCCTGGCAAGCCCCAGTATTTCGCGGGCGTCCGGATGACTGCCGTAATGGGCAAAACAAAGGCGGCGCGCCGCCGCCGGGGCAATCCGGTCCATTGAAGCGAAAAAGGCCGCTGCCACAAATTTGGGCGGCGTGGCCGGCCGGAGGTAAAAATCCCCCTCCAGCGCCTGGTAAACGCCAAAAAGCTCGCCGCCGAAAAGCATGTCTTTAAACGCAAAACACAGGTGGTGCGGCGCATGCCCCGGCGTATCAATCACCTGGATGCCCTCGCCGAACGCGACCCGATCACCGGTAAAAATGCGTGCTTTATCCACCGCCCGGATGGCGCCATAGACTTCGGCCACGTTTCCCAGGGTTTTAATTGACCCTGCCCACAGGCGGGAGGGGTCCACCAGGTGGGAGACCGCCTTTTCATGGCAGAAAATCCGCGCCTCTGGAAAACGCGCGGCCAGGTGGCCGACAGCCCCTGCATGATCCATGTGAATATGGGTCAAAAGAATCCAGTCCAAACGATCCACGCCCTGATGCGCCAACTGACGGCACAAAGCCTCAACCGTACAGGCCGGTCCCGCATCCACCAGGAAAGTGCCTTCGCTGCCCTTGTAGAGCCACGCGGAAATAAACCGGTGGTAGCCAAGCGCGGGAATGTCTAAATCCATCAACTCCAGCATAAGCTGTCCCTGCCTTTCTAAAAAGCGGCCGCGGCATCCCTGGCCGCCTCTTTAACCACGTCCGCGTATGCGCCCTGAATAACCGCCTGGGTTTTCGCCAGGGCATCCGGATGGGCGGTTTCGCCGAAAAGATAAAGAATGTCGCCCTTGACCGGGTCCTCGACAGCATCAAATTGTTCCCAGAGACCTTCTACAACTTCACCTATCAAATCGCTGCGCAGCTCGGCCAGGTATTCCACCGTGACCATGGCGCCCAACCGCACCGGCCACAGCGGATGGGTGAGCAGTTCATAAAGGGCGGGGAACACCGCCCCCGACTCGGCCATCATGCCCGCCAGTTGCGCCGCTTTGCCGTCATAGAGAATCTGCTTCAGGGTTTCACTGCTAAGCTGGGCCGGATCGCGGTTTACCAGGATATCTATTAATTCAGGCAACTGTATGGCGCCGGTCCAGCGAAAATGATCATCGAGAAAAACCGTGGGCACGGAAGTGACCTCATCGGCGACAGCTTGCTCCTGAAACATTGCCGCATCGATGATTATCAGATGGATCATCTCCTGCGCTGCGGCAAGCGATGCCAACGACTCGACGGTTTGCGGGCAGAAGGGGCACTCAGGGCTTATATAAACCTTTATTACCGCGGGCATGGGCAGTTTTTCCAGGACACGGGTATCTGAGAGCGGCCTGTTTGCACTCATATCCGGGGTCCCGGAGAGAATTTTCAGAAAGGGTTTGAGCTCATGATCCCGGGGGATCGCCCGATAGGTGATATTGGGCTGGATATGGATTTGCGGAAGCGCGTCATCATCTTCGGCATGCGCCACCTTCAGCCCGACCTGCGGGGCCAGATCCGTCATTTGCCGCCCGAATTCCTGAAAGCGATCGCTGCGGCCGTCACTGGTTAAAACCATGCTGACGGGCCGGGGCGCCTCAGCATGGCGCGCCCACTCCGAGATTGTTTTTTCATCCTTTGCCATCTTGATCTGCCTGCCTGTTTGGGGTTAAAAGAAAAAAATCATCTGCTAGGGAATTGTCAGGGTTTCCCCGGCTTTCGGGACATGAACCGCATGGCCGCCTTCCTTCAGCGTCTGGGCAAAAGAATCGGTTTGCGCCGCTTCCCCGTGAACCAGGGCAATTTTCTTCACCCGTAAATTCGATTCCTTCAAAAACCTGAGCATTTCATGTTTATCCGCATGGGCGCTTAATCCGCCCAATTTTACCACCCGGGCCTTTAAGGGATATTGCTTGTTCAAAAACCGCAGCATGGGGGCCTCTCCCTGCCGCCCGGCCGCTGCATAGGCCGCCCCTTCCTCAAGGATCCGGCGCCCCAGCGTATGGGCAGCCATATAACCCACGATAAGAATCGTATTTTTCGGATTATGAATCTTGTGGCGCAGGTGATGGAGAATGCGGCCGGCCTCGCACATCCCTGAGGCGGATATGACGATGTGCGGCGTTTCCCGGCGCATCAGGGCCATGGAGTCCTCCACTTTGGTGATAAACTGCACTTTCTGGAACATGAAAGGGTTTTTACCGTCCTGCAGAAAGTCCCGGTGCGTCTGCCGGTCATACATTTCCGGGTGCTCGCCAAAAACGCGGGTCAGTTCAGTGGCCAGGGGGCTGTCCACGTATACGGGCACTTCAGGCACCTCATCCCTGTTATACAGGTCATGGATCGCATACAGAAGCTCCTGGGTGCGGCCAAAAGCAAACGACGGGATCAGGACAGAGCCGCCCCGCCCGACGGTTTCATTGAGCACCTGTTTTAAGTGAGGGGCCAGGTCCGCGACCGGTTCATGCACACGATCCCCGTAGGTGCTCTCCATGATCAAGAGATCCACATCCCGGTCCTCGGGCAGAAAATTCAACGTCGGATCGTTGAGTATCGGCTTGCCAAACCGGCCCAGATCACCCGTGTAGCAAATGGTTTTCCGGCGGCCGTTCTCGGATGCCCGGATTACAGTAATGGCGGAGCCCAGAATATGGCCGGCGTCATAGAGCCGGCCTTGTGTTGCCTGGCCCAGTTCAATCGGGGTCTGATAGGGGTGGCCGTCAAAAAAGGACAGGGCCTGGCGGGCATCTGATTCCGTATAGATCGGGGTCACGGCTTCCAGGTGGTACTTATCCATAAGCTCTTGAATGAGTTCAAGATTCAATCCGTGATCACCCTTAAGGCGTTTTCTCACAGCCGCCCGTTTTTTCTCCCGGCTTTTACCGGCGGTCATATCCATAAGAACCTGGCGAACCGTTTTGTAATTGAGGTAATGGGCATCCGATTCCTGGATACGGGCGCTGTCCGGAAGCAGGTAGCCGCAGGCGTCCACCGTGGCCCGGGTACACGCAATCCGGCCGCGGAAGCCGTTTTTGGTTAAACGCGGAATCCGGCCGGAATGATCAATATGGGCGTGCGAGAGGATCATATTGGTGACCAGTCCGGGATCCAACGGCAGCATCCGGTTTTTCCGCTCCGACTCCCTGCGGCGGCCCTGGAACATCCCGCAGTCCATTAAAACCCGGTCATCTCCGGCCGTCAGAAGATGAAGGGAACCGGTAACCTCCCCGACTGCGCCATAAAATGTCACGTGCATGCGGGCCTCCTTAAAGCAGGCAGCTTGGCAAGTTATTGATCGGGTGCTTATTTCCGGTATGTGTAGCGAATTTAAAAATAAATGACAACCTGAATGTTTAACGGTTCCCGGGTGCCTGCCGCCAAATTTTGGGTTTTACATCACGGCTGTCCATGTTATATTCTTTAATTTGCAACACTGCTTCAACGCAACAACCGTTTACCCATCAAATTAAAGGATTGAGCCATTGGTGGCGCAGTTTGAAGGACCGGAAAAAAAACTGGAAATTATCCTGTCCACTCCGGTGACCGGGTTGAGGGACAACACGGACGGCCGGTGGGACCGGGTTGTCAAGGCCTCCGGTGCCGAAATGGTCAGTTTCGTATCATCCGGGGAAATGGATGCCTGGTTGTTGTCCGAATCCAGTCTTTTCGTATGGGACAACCGCATCCTGATGATTACCTGCGGTCAGACGAACCTTGTCAATGCGCTTCCGGAGATCCTGACGGTGATTGACAAAGCGGATGTGGCGCTTCTGTTTTATGAAAGAAAAAACCTCATGTACCCCCAAACCCAGGTGTCGGACTTTGAAACCGAGGCCACGCGGATCGCCACGTTTTTTCCCGGAAAGAGCTACCGCCTGGGACCGGCCAACGAAGACCATGTCCATATTTTCTATTCCTCCCATGCTGCCATCAGCGTTGATGAGGATGCCACCCTGGAGCTTCTGATGCATGATCTGCATCCGGATGCCATGCTGATGTACACGCCGGAATGCGGGCAAACCGCCACTGACATCGTCCGACTGACAGGCATCGATTGCCTGTACCCGGACATGACCATCGACGCCTTCCTGTTTGACCCCTTCGGCTATTCCTTAAACGCCATATCCGGTGCTTCTTACTTCACCATTCATGTCACCCCGCAGGCCGGCGGATCTTATGCCAGCTTTGAAACCAACCTGGTCAAAGACGACTACAGGGAGCTGATCAACCGGATACTCGCTATCTTCCAGCCCGGTAAATTTTCTTTCGTATTGACCAGTTCGGTCAATGACCGGCGGATATCGGTAAACACACCGATATCCAATGACATGGAGGCATTTCGGCCGGCAGAGAAGAGTCTGTACGAATTGGACTGCGGCTACCAGGTCCGGTTTTCAAATTTTGTGCGAAACTAAGGAAACAGGCAATGAATGACTTGAATTTATGGGTCCGGGAAACGCACCAGAATTCTGTGGCCTTGTCTTTTAAAGTGGAAAAAACCCTTTTTTCCGGCAAAAGCCAATTTCAGCAGGTGGATATCGTACAAACCGCAGATCATGGGGCCATGCTTTTAAACGATGGAATAATCATGGTGTCGGAACGCGATGAATACATCTATCACGAAATGATTGCCCACCCGCCCCTGTTTGTCCACCCCAGCCCGGCACGGGTGCTGGTCATCGGCGGCGGTGACGGCGGCACCGTTCGGGAGCTGCTCAAACATGACACGGTAAGCCGGGTCGTTATGGTGGAAATCGACGAAATGGTCATCAACGCCTGCCGGGAATTCATGCCCTCGATCAGCTATGCCCTGGATGACCCCCGCCTGGAACTGATCGTTGACGACGGGGTGCAATACGTGGAATCGACCAGCGAAATATTTGACCTGGTGCTGATCGATTCAACCGATCCCATTGGCCCGGCGGCCCCCCTGTTTGACAAGCAGTTCTACCAGAACGTGGCCGGCATCCTTTCTGAAAACGGCATCATGATCTCCCAGTCGGAGTCGCCCTTTTATGACCTCAAGATCCAGTCGGCCATGCTGGCCAATCAAAGACCTTTTTTCAACCGGCTCCATCTGTACACCTTCACCAATTTAACCTATCCGGGCGGACTCTGGAGCTTTGGTTTCGGCGCCAAAAACCTCTGTCCGATAAACGACTTTGACGCCAATCGGGTAGATGCCGCGGAGCTGCACACCCTTTACTACACACCGGATATCCATGTGTCGGCGTTTATGCTGCCGAAATTCGTTCAGGAAAACCTCTCCGGTGTTCTGGACCCGGTACCGCCCCTGCGCCGGGCATCCAAACAATAACCCAATCAAAAGGAGGCCACCGTCAAACGGTGAGACTGGCTTATGAGTATCAACACCGTCCAAAGCATTGACAATCAGGTTCCGATCAAAACCATTCTGATCAGCGTCTCGGATAAATCCGGGCTGGAAACCCTGGTACCGGAACTGATCAAGATAATACCCGATGTTAAACTCTTATCCACGGGCGGCACCTATAAAAAAATCGCCTCTCTGCTACCGGAACCGTCCGCTGCCGCCCTGATCCCGGTCTCCGGGTATACCGGTCAGCCGGAGACCCAGGGCGGGCTGGTCAAAACCCTGGATTTTAAAATCTACCTGGGTTTATTGACGGAAACCTACAATGAGGCCCATCAGGCGGATCTGGACCGAACCCATGCCGTCCCCATAGACATGGTTATCGTCAACCTCTACCCCTTTCAGCAGACGGTGGCGCAACAGGATGTCACGGTGGAGGCCGCCCGCGGCAATATTGACATTGGCGGGCCCTGCATGATCCGGGCGGCGGCCAAAAATTTTATCCGGGTGGCCCCGGTGGTGGATACCTCCGATTATCCCCTGATTTTGGAGGAACTCCGTGCCAGGCAGGGCCAGACCACCCTGGAGACCCGGGTCCGGCTTGCCAAAAAAGCCTTTGCCCACACGGCCGACTACGACCGGGCCATCACCGAGTATCTGCATAGCCGCTCCATTGATGAGGTCAAAGCGGCTTACCCGGATATCCGTTAATCCCCGACGATTAAGGCTCAACACCGAATACGCCACAATCAGGAGGTCGACCATGGCCAACGATATCAAGCAAATGTATAAAACCATCATGGATGATCACTTTCCGCCGCGGATGGAAATCAGCTTCATTGATGAGAACAACCGCCAGACGCTTTTCTATGAAAAGGTCGACTGGGTGATCGAAGGGGTCCGCAAAGGACTCCGCTACGGGGAAAATCCCGGTCAGGAGGCGGCGCTCTACCGCCTGGTCAACGGCAACCTGATCCTTGGCGAGGCCCGGACCATCACGCCGGGCCGGCACCTGGTATCGGACATCGAACTCCTCCAGTCCGGAAAGCATCCGGGCAAAACCAATCTCACGGATGCGGACAATGCCTTGAACATTCTCCGGTATTTACCCGAAAAACCGGCCACGATCATCGTCAAGCACAATAATCCCTGCGGGGCCGCCATCGCCGACTCCCTGGCCGATGCTTATCACAAGGCCTATATGGCCGACCGGGTGGCGGCATTCGGCGGCTGTATCGCGGTGAACCGCTCCCTGAATCAAGAAACGGCGGAAGCAATCGCCGAGCAATACGCTGAAGTCATCGTTGCGCCGGAATTTGAAGACGGGGTAATCGACATTCTCGCCCGGCGAAAAAATCTTCGGGTGATAAAAATTCAGAACATGGACCGCCTCCTGGAATTTGCGGCCCAACGGGTGGTGGAATTCAAAAGCCTGATTGACGGGGGGCTCATTACCCAGTGGTCATTTGTGCCGGAAGCGCGATCCAATGCGGACTTCAAACTGGCGCAATGCGACTACAAGGGGCAAAGCTATCAAATCCAGCGACCACCCACCGAGGCAGAATATGCGGACCTCCGCTTCGGCTGGCTCCTGGAATCCGGGGTTACCTCCAATTCGGTGATCTACGTGAAAGACGGGGTCTCCGTGGGTATCGGCACCGGTGAGCAGGATCGGGTGGGCGTGGCAGAGATTGCCAGGAACAAGGCTTACCGAAAACTGGCGGACCGCTACTGCTTTGAAGCCCATGGCATCGCCTACAACAACCTGACGGACCCGGAGCGGGCAGCCGCCATTGATGATCGGGTCAAGCGGGAAAACGGCGGCCTGATCGGCGCCACAATGATCAGCGATGCATTCTTTCCCTTCCGCGACGGTGTGGATATCGGCCTGCGGGAAGGGGTGAGCGCTGTTGCGCACCCGGGGGGATCGTTAAATGACTACCAGGCCATCGAGGCTTGCAACGAGGCAGGGGCCACCATGGTGTTCACTGGTCAGCGCAGCTTTCGGCACTAGAGCTGGCGGACTTTGATCATATTGGTCGTGCCTGCCTGCCACAGGGGATGGCCGGCGGTGATGACCAGCAGATCGCCCTTTTTTACATGCCCAATTTCCCGGGCAGTTCTTACGGCTGTTTCCAGCATTTCATCAATGTCTTCAGCACGCGGTACCAGACTGGGCAGACAGCCCCAGTGAAGACAAAGCCGGCGCACGGTGCTTTTGTCAGGGGACATGGCAATGATCTGGCTTTTAGGGCGGAATCGTGAGAGTTGGACCGCCGTAAATCCGGACTGCGTTGAGGCGATAATGGCCCCCGCATTCAAATGGTCCGCCAGCGTGCAGGCGGCATGGGCCACGGATTCCGATACATGGATATCGGTTATCATGGAAAATGATTTCTCATAAGAATACGAAGCTTCCGCGTTTTCGGCAATCCGCCGCATATACGCCACCGCCTGGACCGGGTAGTTGCCGCTGGCGGTCTCCTCGGAGAGCATGAGGGCGTCGGTCCCGTCCAGCACCGCATTGGCCACATCGGTTGCCTCGGCCCGGGTGGGGCGGGGGGCGTCAACCATGGAGCGTAACATCTGGGTGGCAATGATAACGGGTTTGCCGGCGGCATTGGCCTTTCTCACAACTTCCTTCTGAATCCCCGGAACCGTCTCCAACGGAATCTCCACCCCCAGGTCGCCGCGCGCCACCATAATGCCGTCAGCCGCATCAATAATGGCATCGATATGGGTGACCGCCTCGTGTTTTTCAATCTTGGCGATAACCGGGGTCTTCTTGCCGGCCTGCGCAATGATTGCTCGGACATCCGCAATATCTTCGGGCCGCCGCACAAACGACAGGGCGATATAGTCCACATTCCGGTTCAGCCCGAATTCCAGGTCCTGTTTGTCCTTCTGCGTCAAGGCGGGCGTGCTGATCGTCCCGGAGGGCAGGTTAATGCCCTTGTGAGAGGTCAAAACCCCGCCGATGACGACCCGGCATTGGATATCGGCATCTGTTG
>P_1C_Sed_2_UnCtyDRAFT_1000127_pt1 | contig 22549 bp, 16 predicted proteins | sample Pon1CUnioCityCA_4_FD_10229 | JGI IMG/M metagenome (IMG submission 10229) | reverse complement strand
TATTATAAAGAGTTGTGTATATCCGATAACGTTTATAGTTATAATTTCATACATTGAAACGTTTTTACATAAAACTATTTTATACGACAAAACATTTCTCAGCGTATTTAGAAAGATAATTTTACAGTAAAAGAATAGAGTTAAATGAGTATTAGCGAACGAAGAACAAAAATTGTTTGCACCCTTGGTCCCAGCAGCAATACAGAGGTGAAAATCGATAAACTGGTGAGAAATGGGATGAACATTGCCCGAATTAACTTTTCTCACGGCACGCATGAAGAAAATGGTAAAGTTATCCAGAATGTGAGAAAAGTAGCTGATCGCTATGGGGTTAGCCTTCCAATTTTAGCGGATCTACAGGGACCGAAAATACGGATCGGAACGATGAAAGAAGGAGGACAAGAGGTTGAGGCTGGAGACTATGTTACACTAACAACAGAAGATATCGAAGGAACTTCTGAAACAATTCCTGTTGATTATAAGGGCTTGATTAACGATGCTGTTGAAGGGAATAGGCTGCTGATTGATGATGGATTGCTTGAGCTCAAGGTGATCAAAAAAAATGACTCATCATTGGTCGCCAAGGTTGTAGTTGGGGGATTATTAAAGTCTCGCAAAGGACTCAATTTACCGGATGTAGATTTGTCGATGTCTTCACTCACCGGAAAGGATATTGAAGATCTCGAATATGCAGTCTCACAAGGGGTAGATTATGTGGCTATGTCCTTTGTGCGTTCTGCTGATGATATCCAAGAGGTTATCTCTAGGGTACGGGCTAAGGGTTCCAACGCCGGTATCGTCGCAAAGATCGAGAAACCCGAAGCTATAACGGTTATCGATGATATCATTGAAGAATCCAGCGGTATCATGGTTGCCCGGGGTGATCTTGGGATTGAAATTGCCAGTGAAAGGGTGCCGATGGTGCAAAAAAATATCATTGATAAATGTCGCCAGGCGGGTAAACCGGTCATTACGGCGACTCAAATGCTCGACTCGATGATTGAAAACCCCCGCCCCACACGTGCTGAAAGCTCAGATGTAGCTAATGCCGTACTTGATGGGACCGATGCGGTCATGCTTTCCGGTGAAACGGCTGCGGGTGATTACCCTGTGGAAGCCGTTAAAACCATGGATAAGATTTGTGGCCTGGTTGAGAAAGACGCCGATCATATTTACAACAGCTTGGAGTATCGTAAGCCTGAGTGGAAAGAGAAACAGGTGATTGAATCATTGGCCTATTCTTGTGTTATGTTAGCTGAAAATGTAGATGCAAAGGTTATTAGTACGATCACACATTCCGGCAGTACCGCTCGCCGTATTGCCAAGTTTAGGCCAAGGGTTCCCATTGTTGCATTCACCGAAAGCGATGAGGTTCGTAAGCAACTGGGAATGGTTTGGGGCGTGCAACCTATTAAAATCGATGAAATATTTGATACGGACAAGAGTGTAAAATTAATGGAAGAGCATCTTAAAGATCATGGATTGGTGAATAAAGGTGACCGTGCAATAATTGCGACGGGTATGCCAATTGCCAAGAAGGGGCGGACGAATATGGTTAAGGTGAGTACGATTGAATAACAGAAAATTAATAATCAAACGTTGAGGAAGTTTCTTCTCATACTGTTGACAGGGTTATTTTTAGTAGGATGCGGGCGTTCTCTGAAAAGTTCCTGGAATAATTTTACTGCCTATTATAATACCTTTTATAATGCGCGAGAAAGCTTTAAGTCAGGGCTAAAAAAGGTTAAGGACCAGCCTGTTACCATTGACCCTTCTTCGCCGGTTCGTATTCATCCCGCCCCTAACAAAGCCGGTTATAATGATTTCCAAAATGCGATCGACAAAGGGGCAATGGTNTTGCGTAAGTTCCCTGATTCGAAATGGGTGGATGATGCTATTCTATTGATCGGGAAATCAAATTATTATCGGCAGGAGTTTTATCCGGCGCTCCAAAAATTTGAGGAACTAATCAATGCAGGTTCTTCACCCAAAATGATTTCGCGCGCAATAATCTGGAAAAGTAGAACACAACTTGATTTAAAACAGTATACAGCCGGAGTAAGCTTTGTGGAATCTGAGCTTGAACAATATCCTGCCCAGTGGCCCCGAAAATATAGGGGAGAGATCCAAGCTTTGGCAGGCCAGCATCACGCTATGCTGGAGAACTTGGAGGAAGCCGTTGGCTACTTATTTGATGCAACTGCCAATATTCCGGAAAAACCACTGCTTGGCCGAACATATTTTTTGCTTGGGCAAGTGCTGGAGCAGCAAGAACGCTATGGAGAGGCTTTTAATGCTCTTAGAGAGGTCGAAAATAATTTTCCCGACTTTGAATATCTTTACTGGGCGAAGTTTAAACAGGCTGATATTGCCAGGAAAGCCGAACGGTTTGATCTGGCTCTTGATATTTTTCAAACACTGAGCAAGGATGATAAAAATATCGACCGTCGCGGGCGGCTTATATTTGAAATAGCCAAAACACATGAGATGATGGGAAAGGCCGAAGAGGCTGAGAACATGTTCAAAACCCTTTTGTATGATACTGAAAGCCAACAGCCCCGTGCTTTGAAAGCTGATATTTATTTTCGACTTGGCAAAATTTACAGCGATCAGTATGATCAGTATCAAATTGCAGCTGCATATTTCGACTCTTCATCTGCGATACAAACTTCTTCTCCATCCGGAAGCGATACAGAAAATCCGGCTGAATTAGCCGATACTTACGGTGAATATACCGAGCTTAAAAAGTCAATAACCCGGGCGGATAGCTTGTTGAGGCTTGGTACCCTTTCAGAACAATCGTTAGACTCGGCGCTGACTGCTATACGAATACAAAAGCGACGAGAACTGGAAGAGGAGGAGAGAGAAGAATCAACAGCTATTACCAATGCTGAAATGCGGGGAGAAGGGAGCGCCGGCACTCCCGATATGACATCTCGATATGGTTACCTCAATTACAAAGACGCACAGCTTGTGAGCGAGTACAAAGAACAGTTTAGGCTACGTTGGGGCGATCGGCCACTCGTTGACAACTGGCGAAGAGCAGAAGCGATCAGAGGGATGCAAAGACAAGCGGAGGTTGATGCAACTAATAATAACCACTTGGCAAATGGGTCAGAAAAAAAAGAATCGATTGTAACACTAAATCTTGATGAAATACCTCGAACATTAGAGCAAAAAAATAAGCTGAGAACCGAGAAGGCTAATGCTCAATATAATCTGGGTAATTTATTATTTCTAAAATTAAATATGCCCGAAAATGCTCGAAATTATTTCCACAAGGTTCTCAAAAATGATAATGCCAGAAACCTGCATCCTCCGGCGATGTATTCTCTCTTTGAAATATTTTCTGCCGAAGGGAATACCGACAGTCTTCAATATTGGGGCAAAATAATTCAGGAAACATATCCCGAAACACCATATGCAAAGAGAGTAAGGGGTCGGATTGGAGATGCGTCGGAAGGAGCTTTTGGGCAGGATACGACTACAAAATTAGTGGATAAGTATTATCGTCATTTGGAGGATACAACCTATCAAAAGCCGCTAAAATTACGAAAGTTAGCTCTTAATAATCGCTCCTCAGATCTGGCTCCCCACATATATTACCAATCCATCGAGGCTTATATCGAGCGAGCTAAAAAAAATAATAACTATATTGACACTTCCTATAGCGATTCTTTAATGTCTAATTCTAATGATAGTCTAAAGTTTGATTCGGATACAATTTCAGTTGAATCTAAACAGCAGTTACAATTTTCAGGTGCTGCCTGGGATAGCGTCCGATTTGCTATAGAGCAGTTTGATACTACATTTCCCAACGCCCAACAGCAACAGAGGATAGATAAACTGAAGAAGTTTATGGAAGAGCAAAAACCGGTGTCACAAGAAAAGATTACCTGCAAGGATTTGGGAATTTCGCTGCATGTTGAACCCAGCATGAAATCGTTTTTATCGCAGGTTATTTATCCCGAGAAATTAGCAGGTACATCATTGTCAGGAAAGCTAGTTTATTCATTTGTGGTGACAAAAGAGGGAGAAGTCAAATCATACAAACTGATCTCACAAAAAACTGCGCTGGGTCTAGAAGAGGCGTTTGAAAAAGCTTTTGATGAGCATTTACAGTTTGCACCCTTAGAGACAGACCAAACTACCGACGAGATTACATGCCGGGTATCATTTCCCATCAAGCGCTAGTCAATTGCTTTCACCAACTGATGGATGGATTTGATATTCAGCTCATCCAATTCATGTAATAGCTGACGATTGATTGATTTGACAAGGCCGGGCCCTTCATAAATTAATCCGGTATACATTTGGAGTAGATCAGCCCCGGCTAACAACATTTTAAGTGCTGTGCTAAAATTATCAATACCACCTACACCGATGATGGGCTTTTGTCCCTTTGTCGCTTCACTGATCCACTCAACAATTTGAATGCTTTTGTTAGCAATTGGCTTGCCGCTTAGTCCGCCTTGTCCAATATTATTGAGCTCCGATTCACTTGTTTGTAATCCCTCACGTGATGATGACGTATTACACGCCACATACCCATGTATGCGATGATTTTCACAAATCTCTAAAAGCTGCAACAGCTGATCTTTGGTGAGATCAGAAGAGAATTTCACGGTTGTTGGCACAACCCGAGCGTCGTCGCGTATTTTCAGGGCAGAAAGCAGTTCGTCCAAAGCTCGGGGATCTTCAAAAGTTTTGCCCTCTGAGGTATTGGGACACGAAATGTTCACGGTTATATAGTCGGCTACTTTTTTAGCCTCGTTGAAACTCTGAACATAGTCCTCTATTGCTGCATCCCCCATGATTTTGGGGTCATGAGTTTTGGCAATATTAATTCCCAGTGGAATAGAGAGCTCCTTATTTTTTAATCGTTTTACAATAGTCTGGGCACCGTCGTTATTTAATCCCATTCTGTTGATGAGTGCCCGATCTTTGGGCAAACGAAAGGCACGGGGTTTGGGATTGCCGGTATTGGGATTGGCGGTAATGCTGCCTATTTCTACAAAGCCGAATCCAAGCGCCTCCATTATTTCAGGAATTTGCCCATTTTTGTCGAAACCCGCGGCAAGTCCAATAGGATTTCTAAATGTTAATCCCCATATTTGTTGACTTAATTTCGCAGATTGATAATTGTATAAACTCTTTGCCAAGGTTTTCAACATACCACTATCGGACGCTGTTTCAGCAAAGCGATGAATGGTAGAGTGGGCTTGCTCGGCGTCAAGCTTGAATAAAAGTGATTTAACCAACGAATTATAAATCATAATATATGACAAGCGATATTTTGCCTTCGCAAAGTAAAGAGCTTTTTTCTAAGAACGAAATTAAAACGATTAAATTCAGCTTCAATGCGTTTTATCTCTCTACAATCCGTCCAAGAGTATCTCGAGAGTATACCTAAATTTCAATCGCGTGGATCTTCTGCGGCAAATTTTGATCTATCCCGGTTTCGAAGTTTTTGTGAAGCCATAGGTAATCCACAGGAAGAATTTGATTCAATTCATGTTGGAGGCACAAACGGAAAGGGAAGCACCTGCAATATATTGGCTTCTGTGTTGGAAAAGACAGGGCAGAAAGTTGGAGTGTACACGTCTCCCCATATTACGACGTTTAATGAGCGCTTTCGTATCAATGATGATCTTATTACAAAGGATGACCTTCTGCTTTTTTTAAATACGCATGTAGAAGATGTTGAAGAGTATGAATTGACCTATTTTGAGATCAGTACGGCCATTGCCTTTTGGTGGTTTGCACGTTCTAATACGGATATCGCCTGCATAGAGGTGGGGCTGGGCGGCAGGTTAGACGCGACCAATATCATTGATCCGATAGTAAGTGTAATCACCAGTATTTCGCTCGATCATACGGACATTCTTGGGGATAGTATTACTGAAATCTCCCGGGAAAAAGCTGGTATTTTAAAAGAAGGTCGCCCAGTAGTGATAGGGGATCTGCCGAAAGAAGCTCGAAATGAAATCATCAATATTGCCGAACAGAAGGAATGCCCATTATATACTATTGATGATTTGAATCCCGAATTCATAGAAGCGGGACATTACCAGTTAACGGTAAATGAACGAACGATTGATATTAGAAGTAATTTAACTTCGCCGATACAGGCTAAAAATATGGCAATCGTCTGGCAAATTTGTTCAGTAATTGGGAACTGGTGCGGAGGAATATCAGAGGAGGACTATCTAAATGGTTTGAAGCAAGTGAATGGAGGCTATGGGAGGTTTGAACGACTTGTTGACGCTAAGCAGTGGTATTTCGACGGTGGACATAACCTGGAAGCTATAAAGGCTTTAAAAGAATCAGTAGAAATGGCAGGAAATATTGAGAATGCAACCTTGGTGCTGTCGTTGATGCGAGATAAAATTCGAGATGAAGTGATGTCAGAATTTTTAGAATTCAAAAATATCTATTATTATGCTTTAGACCTTGAACGGGCGGCAACTTTTGACGATATTAAACAATGGTTGCCAAAGGCAAACCCCTTTCCTGCTTCTGATGAAGATCGAAAAAAAATAATGCAAGACGATTTTGATTCGGAATTAGTAATTTTTTCAGGAAGTTTTTACTTTTATGAAACAGTTCGGGACTGGGTTTCAACTTTTGTTTTAAACCAATAACTCATATCTACCTGAATTTGCTCCCTTTTTACAGCGTAGATCTATTCTCTATAGCTTCTGACAAAAGATTATAGGACCAATTTTATTCATCGTAACCCATTTTCATATTTAAAATAGATAGAAGAAGATTATGTCGGATTACCAAACCGATGGAGTTTCTCTTGAAGAAATAGATACTCTTCAGGAAAAAACAGTTAAGGAACTTCGTTATTTAGCCCGTGAACAGGGATTAAGTTCGATATCAGACTTGCGAAAGCAAGAATTGATTAATCGTATCACACAGTCAGTACGCGACAAGGCAAGAGCTCGAGGAGAGTTGGATGAGGATGGCAATGACCATCGTTCCAATAATAACGGCAGCCGAGATAAATCCGGACATTCCGATAATAATCGAGGTAAGAAAAAGAAGAAAAAAAGTGTCCACGATATCCTGCCCGAATCGGATGCCCCAACGCTTGATGAACGGTTGGCCGAGATTCAGCCTGAATTAGGTCCATACCTGATACAGGAGGGGACGTTGGAGATTTTGCCTGATGGATACGGTTTTCTGCGATCAGTGAATTATAATTACAAGGCTAGTCCTGACGATATTTATGTTTCACCTTCTCAAATTAAACGTTTTCGGCTTAGGCAGGGCGATTGTGTGATTGGCATTATCCGTCCGCCTAAGGTGGGAGAACGATATTTTGCCCTCTTGCGCGTCGACGGGGTTAATGGGAAAATTCCTCACGATATGGATAACCGTGAGGATTTCGAAGATCTCATGCCGATTTATCCAGAGGAACGATTTAAATTGGAGCATAAACCCACAGAATACACAACGCGTTCTCTGGATCTATTTGCGCCCATGGGAAAGGGACAGCGGGGCCTCATTGTGGCTCAACCCAAAACGGGTAAAACGACTATTCTGCGGAATATCGCAAATGCTGTTAATGAGAATAATCCGGAGACGAAGATCATTATTCTGCTGATTGACGAGAGACCCGAAGAAGTAACCGAAATGGAGCGGAATGTAGAAAATGCCGAGGTGGTCGCATCTACGTTTGATGAAAAGCCGGAAAATCATATCGGTCTTTCTGAAATTGTTTTTGAAAAAAGTAAGCGTCTTGTAGAAAGTGGCCACGATGTATTAGTTCTGTTGGATTCTATTACCCGGTTGGCGCGAGCATATAATATATGTCAACCGTCGTCTGGTCGAACAATGTCCGGTGGTATAGATTCAGAGGCACTAAAAGCACCGCGCCAGCTGTTCAGCTCAGCCCGTAATATTGAAAATGGAGGTAGTCTTTCTATTCTTGCTACCGCGCTGGTTCAGACCGGTTCTCGCATGGATGATCTTATTTTTGAAGAGTTTAAAGGCACCGGTAACATGGAGATTGTACTAGACCGGAATCTTTCTGAGCGTAGAATTTATCCTGCAATGGATATCTTTAAAAGTGGTACACGGCGCGAAGAATTGATTGTGCCTGAATCCGAACATGAAAAAGTGGTACTGTTACGACGTTATCTGAATCGTATGAATAGTTTTGAGGCAATGGAATTTGTCCTCGATAAGATGAAGGGGACCAAAGATAACGAAGAGTTTCTGCTCTCCATGAATAAATAACCACTCCTATTCGGGGAGCTGTTTGGCTAATACATATTTTTTGTCGTCATCTTTGAATAGGTGACCTGCTTGTCCATTTCCGGAATGATAGAAAAGTAACAAAGCTTTTTCATCGCAGGCTTGCTGCAGAAGTCGGACTTTCTTCTTCTTGGCTTCAAGGGGATAGATATCTGCCTTTTCCATGGCATATTCATTAAGCTGATATTCCGTTGGCAGTAAATCACCCATGTAGTAGGCTTTTTCTCCGTCACTTTCGAGGATTACAATTTGATGTCCCGGTGTATGTCCACCTGTTTTTACTACATTGATGCCATCCGTGATTTCTGTAATATCCTCAGATAGAAAGGTAATTCTATTATCACTGACCAACCGGTAAAAATCATCCAGGAGATACCGTTCGCTATATGATAGTTGCTGACCTTCGCTTTGTTCAAGAGCAAAGTCCCACTCTTGTTGGTGAACATAGTATGTGGCATTTGGAAACGTTGGCTGTGTTTTAGCCTCACTATCCGTAAAGGATGAACCTGCGGCGTGATCGTAATGCAAATGTGTTAAGATAACATGGGTAATATCCTTGGGTTTTAGACCGAAGATGCGCAGATTGGTACAAGGTACATACATTAGAAACGTTCGTATAACGGCTGCCGGCATCTAAACCCCATCCAAGTCCGGTATCGAGTAATATATTTTGATCCTGCGACTGTACCAATACGGGATTGACCCCAACCATAACAGAGTTGCTATCATTGGGATCTTTGGGGCTTGAAGCCGAATGGGCAGGTCTTTCAGATCGGTTGATGTGTCCATCTTCGAAAAGCTCAAAGTGCCCTTCGCTTAGGATTTCTACCGTAAAAGAACCTATATCCATGTCGATTAATTATTGAATGCTAATTTCATAAGGAAATAATGTTAATGCATCGCGACGTTTAAGAACTGAAAATTGCTGTTCTACATCTTGCATTTCTTTGGAGAAGAACCAGCTATCGGGTAGCAGTACTTTAGCCTGAGTTGCAGCAGATCCCATCAACAACTCATAAAATGTTTTTTGTTTGGGAAATGTTTCAGTTTTATAATCGCTTATTTCGGCTTTTTCAGCTGCTAAGCTCAGAGCTTCATCGAGGCCGCCCAACTCATCCACTAACCCATTTTGATGGGCATCAGCCCCAACCCAAACGCGTCCCTGGGCAAGTTCGTCCATCTGATCGACTTCCATATCGCGACCTTTCGCCGCCTTGGTAATAAAGGTTTGGTAGAAGTTGTCGATATATTGCTGGAATGCTTTCTCCTCAGATGCTGTAAACTCCCGCGTTGGAAGTAACCAGTCGGCATGCTCGTGTGTNTTAACTTCATCAAAGGTGATGCCCAGNTTGTCATTCATNAATTGCTTGGTATTAAATTTTGTNCCAAATACACCAATGGANCCTGTAATCGTTGTTGGTTCTGCAACAATGGAATCACCGGCCATGGCTATGTAATACCCGCCGGAAGCGGCAACCCCGCCCATGGAAACGATAACAGGAATATCTTTCTTAGTTTCTTGCAACATGCGCCAGATGGCATCGGATGTGCTGCCGGAACCGCCCGGGCTGTTGATACGCAATACCAATGCTTTAATATTATCATCTTCCCGAATTTCCTCGAGCTGCTTTTCTATAAAATCAACGGTAATTTGTGGCTGATTGTTGAATGGAGAGTTTGAGCCCACATTCGGCATAATAGGTCCGTTGGCATATACTACCGCAATTTTGTCTGAAGTTGATGGGGTGGAAAGTCCGGCCGAGGACCGAGTAACTTTAGAGTAGCGCCCAGCGTCTACGGTTTTAATTGAAGCACTTTCGTCGAGGCCTATTCTGTTTTTTATATGAGCAACTAACTGATCGGAATAAATCAATGAGTCTATGAGCTGATTTTCAAAACCGAACTCGGTAGTTAGGTTGGGCTGACTGTTAAGCAGTTGGTTCAGCTCTTCGGTAGAATGGCCCGTCTTGGCACTAACTGCATCCAAAAAGGTGTTGCCCGTTTGATCTAATATTTGGGTAAGCTGATATTCGTTTTCTTCAGACAGATCTTTTCTGAAGAAAGGTTCAACCGCGCCTTTATATTTACCATGGCGAATAACTTCCGCATCAATGCCCAGCTTTTCAAACATCCCATCGAAAAATGTTACCTGACTGAAAAATCCATCAAACTCGAAGAATGTTTCAGGTGGAGCAAAAGCAGAATCAGCTGCGGTTGCCAAGTAATATCCTTTCTCATTGTAACCAAGGTCGTTGGTACTGGCATATATGAACTTATCTGAACTGTCGCGAAAAGCACTGATGAGACGGTGTGCCTCTTGTAAATTTGCCCAGCTTTCGCTCATGAAGTCAATCTCAAGCCAAATGCCTTTGATATTATCGTGAACCTGAGCCTTNGCTAAATTTTCTTTCAATGTTTCCAGGGAGACCTTATCATTGTCTGACTGATTTAAAAGTTCATCCAATGGATTTTGGGCATCCTGGCTGGGTAGCGTTCCGCTTAGAGACATTTTGAGCACGGAATTACTTTGGATGTATGGTTCTGGTTGCTGAGAACTTGTTGAAATGGTAATTATGGCAACAAAGAAAACCAGCAAAAGTGCGATAAGGGTACCCAGTGTAGCGGCAATAAGTGTTTTGAAGAAGTTCATATAATTAAACTATTAATATGTTGTTTCAGAATTAATTACGGTGATGAATTGTTGAACACTGTACGTTAAATTTTGAAGTATGTTATCAAAAGTGAGTGTTAGAAACAATGTCTAAACAAGATGTTATAATTATTGGTTCAGGTCATAATGGCTTAGTTACAGGATGCTATTTGGCCAAAGAAGGCTATTCTGTGAAAGTTATCGAGCGTCAGGATCAGTTAGGTGGGGCTGTAAGCACCGAAACGATGTTCAAATCTGAAAAATACCCGCAGGGTTTTCGGATGGATGTAGGGTCCTCTGTGCATATTATGATTCATCAGACGGGAATCCTGGAAGAACTTGAGTTGGAGAATTATGGGTTGGATTATATTGAGATGGATCCCATCATGTCGTATCCGGTGCCTGATGGGAAGGGCGTTATCCACTTTTTTAAGGATCTGGAACGTACATTGGNTTCCATAGCCAAGGTNGCTCCCGAAGATGTTGAAAACTACCGTGACTTTGTGGAATTCTGGGGACGTATTAATAAGGGTGTTTTAAAAGCATTTATGGTTCCGCCCAGTGGAAAGAATATTATTACCGAAGTTGCAAAGGGACAGATTCGGGACGGCGGGATGTTCGAAAAAGGCAAGCAGCTTGATGGTCTTCAGAAAATATTGAGCAGCTATGGGAAAGTCATTGATGATGCGTTTGAAAACCCGCATATGAAGGCGGCATTGATGTGGTTCGCGGCACAGTCGGGACCTACGCCCGATCACCCCGCTACAGGCGATTTTGCCGGCTGGCAGTCGATGTTGCATCAAAGTGGTGCCAAGCATCCGCGCGGTGGAAGCGGAATGCTGACACAGGCGATGGCGCGGTTTATTGAAGCCCACGGAGGGGAGATTATTACCGGATCACCCGTTGAAAATATTATTATCGAAGACGNGAAAGCATTGGGAGTTCAAACAGAAGGGGAGGAATATCGGGCTGATACGATCATCTCAAATGCGCATGTGCAAACGACCATGATGAAGCTGGTTGGGCGTGATCATCTTCCAAGTTCTACCTACGAAAAAGTGGAAAATATAAATGTAGGGAACGGATTTGGCATGGTTATTCGATGTGCGGTGGAGGAGTTGCCCCGCTATACGGCCTGTCCCGATGATCCCTATATTCACAACGGTATGCAGCTTTTGGCACCTTCGGTTCAATATATGAATAATGCAATTGGAGACTATCAAAAGAAAAAGCCACCGGCAGATCCAGCTGTACTGGCTATGACGTTTTCACAAATTGATCCCGACGTGGCTCCCAGTGGGGGTCATACTCTTTTTGCATGGGCGCAGTGGCATCCCTATGAACTGCAGGATGGATTGCATTGGGATGAGATCCGGGAACGGGAAGCCCAAAAAATTTATGATGTGGTAACCCGTTATGCGCCGAACATGAAAGACAAGCTCATCGATTGGTACATTCAGTCGCCCCTTGATATTGAACGCAAGCATGGATTATTGCGTGGCAATGTAATGCATGTGGAGATGAGTTTTGATCAAATGTTTATGTTTCGTCCTATTCCCGAGATGAGTGAGTACAAAACGCCCATTGAGAATTTGTATTTATCATCGGCCTCATGTCATCCGGGTGGAGGAGTTTTTGGTGCAGCCGGATATAATGCTGCAAACGTAATTTTAAAAGATAAAAAGAAATCCTGGTTCAATTTTTAATCGTACTGTTTCTATGATTCAGAAATCGAATTCAACAGTTGAAGTTAATCTTGATAAGCTTAAACAAAATTTAGAAAAACTGCGCTCCTATTTGGATGAAGATACCCGTGTGATGTCTGTAGTAAAAGCGGATGCCTATGGTCATGGTGCTGTTGAGGTAGCCAGCACATTGGAACCCATGGTGGATGCTTTTGCCGTTAATGATATTCACGAGGGTATTGAGCTGCGAGAGCAGGATATAACAAAGCCTATTCTTGTTTTTGAGGTACCACAAAAAACAACGGCTTCACAATACAGGATACATAATTTAACGGCCACAGTAAGCGCCAAAGAACATTTTGATTGGTTGCCTAATGGAACCTCGTATCACGTCAATTTTGATACCGGTATGGGGCGTTTGGGATTTGCGCCTGAAGAGGCTGAGCGGGTTTTATCGTTGGTGGAAGAGAATAAAAATTTATTTTGTACAGGAATATACAGTCATTTTGCAACAGCCGATAGCCCGGGATCGGATTTTGTTACGGAACAACATCGTTTGTTTACAGCAGTTCGAGAACAATTTCCTCAAGAATTAACAGCCCATATTGCAAATACCGGTGCTACCGCATTCTATTCAAGTGAGCAGTTTGATATGATTCGTCTGGGGATTGGGCTCTATGGTTATGCTCCAGGAGAAACGGGTATAGAAGGAATCAGCCCAATACTGCATTGGAAGTCAAGGCTTGTGCAAATAAAACCTATAAATGAGCAAAGTACCGTTAGTTATGGGGCAACGTGGCAAGCACCAAAAGACGGGAATTTAGGAATCATTCCGGTAGGCTATGATGATGGTCTCAAGCGGAGTTTATCAGAAGAGCTAACTGTGCGGATAAAAGGAGAAACATATCCACTCGTAGGTAACATTACCATGAACTACAGCATGGTTTTCCTTGGAGATGATGATTATAAAACGGGAACCCCTGTTGAGTTGCTTTACGCTGAAAGTAATGCGGGGGATTGGGCATCAAAAATCAATACCATTCCTTATGAAATATTAACAAGTATTAATCCCAAAATACCAAGAGAATATATTCTGTAGAAAATACGTACCTATTTCTTATAGACCTGTAAGCTCAACATCGTAACGCAATGTTTCATCCCGTAAATCAATACCATTTACGCCGGGTCTGTTGTCAGAATATCCTAATGATGGTGGTACAATAATGACTCTTTTTTCACCTTCCTTCATTCCAAGTAAGCCACGTCGAAAACCTTCGATTTGTGCTGCCTGCTGTGAGGTTGAATTGGGAGTCAGATTCGTAATAATCGCAGATGAACCTGTGCTATCAACATAGGTGGTTTCAAAGACTTCGCCTTCACCAGTTCCCCCATCAAAAATCCGTCCCGTGTACTTTAAACTTATTTGGTCGACCGGTTCAACGGTACAGAATTCTTCATTTCCACTTGGGCAAATACCTTCTTCAATGACATAAATTTCAACTCCTCCTTCTTTGGTGTAGGTGGTATCTGCATCCGACATATTATAGGGGTCGGGGACATTACTGAAGTCAGGTCCGGTCGGCTGATTGTTATCATCGCCACAACCCTGAATAAGAAATGCTGAAGAAATTAACAGTGCCAACAGCAAAATAGGTGATGTCTTAAAAAATCTCATTGATTTGATACTAATTAAAATCTGATTCTATTGAGGTATTAATCAATTCTAAACACGCTTATTTTAATAGCGTTAAAGGTAACGTATTTACAGTGCACTGGAAAACATAATTTTTGAATAGTTACCCATCACTAAACGCTTGTTCGAGCTCTTTGTTGCGTTTGTGAACGCCTAATTTACTGATCCATATAGAGAGCTGAAAAAGCAGTACAAGCGGAATAGCTATAAGAACCTGAGAAACAGGATCGGGAGGCGTCAAAAATGCTGAGAGAACGAAACAAGAAATGATGGCATGGCGTCGGTATTGTTTTAGAAATTCAGGGGTAAGTAATCCGAATTTAGAAAAGAAGTAGCTTAATACCGGTAATTGAAAGATGATACCACATGATAATACCCACATGGTGAGGGAGCTGAAATACTCATTGATGTCAAAATCATTGTGGATGGCATCAGATATTTGGAACTGACTAAAAAACTGAAGGGCAAAAGGGACAAGAATGAAGTAGCCAAATGCTACGCCCAGCAGAAAAAAGAAAGTAATAAACGCACTATGGCCGATTGACTTCCATTTTTCTGATTTTTCCATGGCCGGCTCTATGAATGACCATAACTGATAAAAGAGAATAGGTGATCCAAGAATGCCTCCAAAGACGATCAATGTACCCCAATAGGTAAAGAATTGCCCGGGTAGTTTTCTACTTTGGATGGTGAGGTCGATGGCATCGATGCCGAGAAGCTGGTACACAAAAAAGTTAGACTGGGTAGGCCCCAGCATAACTTTTGATACAAGAAAATCACCAAAGAAAAAAGCGATTATCATACCTATACCAATCCCGCCAAGTCCCTTGATGAGTCGCCAGCGGAGCTCCTCGAGGTGATCAAGGAACGACATGTTGGCGGTGCGATCTTTAGGCTTTTTTGCTTGGGGTAAATCCCCGGTCATTATTTGTCGCTCTTCATTCATAAAGGGTATAGACAAATACTAAGCGGTTACAAAATCATAAAGTGGAAAAGCCTCGCATAGTTCGGAAACCTGTCCTCTTACTTCACTTATTACAGATTTATCTTTTGGATCCTGTAATACTTTATTGATTAACTTAGCAATTGTTTTAAATTCGTCGGTACCAAACCCGCGGGTGGTCATAGCCGGTGATCCAATACGGATACCTGAAGTCACAAACGGGCTTTCAGTATCGAAGGGAACCATATTTTTATTGAGCGTGATGTTGGCTTTTTCGAGTGCTTCTTCAGCAACTTTCCCGGTAAGTCCTTTATTGCGTAAATCGACGAGGATAAGGTGGTTGTCAGTACCGTTGCTTACCAGGTTATAGTCCATCTCCATAAAAGCGTCTCCCATTGCTTTGGCATTCGCTTGTACCTTCTGTTGATACGATTTAAAATCATCTTGCTGTGCTTCTTTAAAGGAAACAGCTTTTGACGCTATTACATGCATAAGTGGGCCACCTTGTGTTCCCGGAAAAACGCCGGAATCGAGAATCTCACTCCATTTTTTTGTCCGTCCTGATTTTCGAGCCGTTACGCCAAGCGTATTTTCCCCATCTTCTCCGAGCAAAATCATTCCACCGCGGGGACCGCGTAATGTTTTGTGAGTAGTTGTGGTAACTACATGGCAATGGGGCAGGGGATTATTCAGTAAGCCTGCGGCGATAAGTCCGGCAGTGTGTGCCATATCCATCCACAGATATGCTCCAACTTCATCAGCAATTTCGCGAAATGCCTTGTAGTCAAAGTCACGAGGATAAGCTGAAGCACCGATCGAAATTAGCTTGGGCTGCACCTCTTTGGCTTTTTTACGAACTTCTTCCAGATCAATGCGCCCGGTCTCTTTATCAACACCATAGAACTCAGAGTTATACAGAATTCCGGAAAAGTTAACGGGAGATCCATGAGTCAGATGACCGCCGTGCGAAAGGTCAAGTCCGAGTAGGGTTTCACCGGGTTCCATAAAAGTGAGGTACACAGCAGCATTCGCCTGGGCGCCTGAGTGGGGTTGTACATTTACCCACGATGCTCCAAAAAGCTTTTTAGCCCGTTCTCGGGCAAGCTCTTCAACTTTATCCACCACTTCACAGCCGCCGTAATATCGTTTGCCGGGCAGTCCCTCGGCATATTTATTGGTCAACGTAGATCCCATTGCTTCCATCACGGCTCGTGAGGCAAAGTTTTCTGATGCAATGAGTTCTAAGTTATCATTTTGACGTTCTTTTTCTTCAGCTAAAAGTTGATAAATATCAGAATCTTGATCGGATAGAGATTGCATAAACGTTATTCTTTATCTGTTAGGTCGTGAATTTTATTAACGCGGCGTTCGTGTCGGCCCCCGTCAAAATCGGTGCTAAGCCAGATCTTAACAATTTTTTTAAGGTCTTCTTCACTTAGCTCCCGGCCCGGAAGACATAAAATATTTGCGTTGTTATGCTGGCGGGTCATTTTAGCAGATTTGTCATCATAGACTAATGCGGCGCGGACATTTTTATATTTATTTGCAGTCATACACATACCCTGACCACTTCCGCAGATAAGAATACCCTTTTCGTGTTCGCCGTTATTAACTTTTTCAGCTACCTGTACGGCAAAGTCAGGATAATCGACAGACTCATCAGAGTGAGTTCCAAAATCAACAGGCATGTGATCCATTTCTTCGAGCCATGCTTTAACTTTTTCTTTGGCCTCAAAACCGGCATGGTCGCTGGCTATTGGAATGATCATACTTACAGAAGATTTGCTTGGATTAAAAGTTGGTTAAATATCCGTAAATTACACCTTATTAAAAAGTGTCGTGTATAAGATAATTACTTCTATTCAAACCGAAAGGACTACATGGCTATCGTTCGCTGGTGAGTGCATATATTAAGATATTTGTACCCATTTGAAGAGCTTTCTCTCTGACAGCAGCAGGGTCTTTATGTACCTCGGGATTGGCCCAGCCATCGCTTAAATTTGTTTCATAGGTATAAAATACGGCCAGTCGCCCTTCCAAAAATATGCCAAACCCCTGGGGCGATTTACCATCGTGTTCATGGATTTTGGGAAGCCCCTCAGGAAATTCAAAAACTTGATGATAGATAGGGTGATCAAAAGGGAGCTCAATTAACTCCTCATTGGGAAATACCTTATTGATCATTTTTCGAAAATGTTCATCTAAACCGTAATCATCATCAACATAAAGAAATCCCCCGTTTTGCAGATAGGTTCGTAAATTTGTGGCTTCGGCCTGGTTAATGGTGATGGTTCCGTGACCGGTCAGGAAAGCAAAAGGATAGTTAAATAGATCAGGGCTGCCAATATCGACATCATCATATTCCGGATTTATTGCCATGGGTACCTGCTGTCGGGCAAATTCAGCCAGATTCCGTAAAGCCGACGGATTATTATACCAATCGCCGCCACCCCGATATTGAATACGCGCTAAATTAAAGGAGTCTGAATCCTGAGCTGTTGTAGGCAGGGTTAAGCCGAATGCCAGAATCAACAAAAAAATAAATTTAAGAATCTTATCAGACATTGGTACAGAGTTTATGGTCGGGCAATAAAAGTGCCAATGGTATCACTGGCCATACTTCCAAAAATGCCAATGCCACCCTCGACATTATAGCGGATATTCTGAATTTCACCTGGTGATAACGTAGAACCTCCCGATTGTGTATCGTGCGATCTTAGAAAATCGTAGAGGTTATCATCTATCGCATTCACAATAATATTGTTAGTACCATAAAAGGCAACGGCAAGCCAGGGCAAGCGCAGCGTAATCGTGCCGTCTGAGTTTTGATCAAAATTCCCCTCATTCACAATACCTGATGAATTAACGTAGTATTCTTCAATATCGGTTTCGTCATCATCAACCTGATCGGCGTAAAAGGGGGTCAAGTTATTGGGGGTTGGATCCAAGGCGTTTATTGTAAAAATAAAATAGGTTTGGCGGTTGGTGATATATGAGCTTGGAGTGGTAGTAAGTTCAACCTGTTGTTCGCCCTGGTATACGTAGCCGGGTTCCAGTTCATTGACGATTTCAAAATTTCCGGGGACATAAGTTGTGGCTGAAATTTCATCCCCATTTGGCGTGGTAGCATAAAGTTGATAGAGTTGTGCGGCTCGGACAGTAATATTATTAACAGGAGTATAGATGCCGGGCTGTTGTTGTTGGTATGTATACTCCTCGGCTATTGAACTGTCTGGATTTAATCGTTGAATTTTTACCGTTGCACCGGATACGGCATTATCCTCAAATTGGTAGGTTTCATCAATAGGATTTGTAGTGGAAAGTCGAACTTGTTGAAGGTTACCGTTGGCAATTAAATATGATTCAACGACATAGTATTCCTGATACTCATCTTGCTCGTAAAGTTCACAACTTGACAATACTGCCAAGGCTGTTAGTATTGCGAATAATTTTTTCATGATTAAAAATCGACGGTGTATGAAATAGTTGGTAAGATTGGTAATAATTTTATCGCTTCACGCTCTGCCGGGTTTTCTTCTAAATTATAATTGTAAAACCAGACATTACGACGAGAGTATGCATTTATAATTTGAAATTGCCATTCCGCTTCTCCCATTCCAAAAAAAGTACCCTTACGACTAAAACTAAAGTCCAGTCGGTTATAGTCGGGTAGGCGTGAGGCATTAACACGTCCCACTACTAACTGGTCAAAATTGAGACCTGAGGTTGGCACATCAAAAGCGGTTGTACGACCCAACGGTTTGGTATAAGCCTGTCCGGTGGCATAGTTAAAGGTTACGGTTGTCGACCATCGCTTACTAAGATCGTACTGTAAAACAATGTTGAGATCATGAATGCGATCATACTTAGGTGGATAATACCGGGCTGTACCTTGATTAGATATGGGATCGTTAAAATTTGGGTATTTCCGCCGTGTTACACTAAAGGTATATCCGGCAAACCCTGTTAATCTACCAATTTGACGTTCAAAGAAAAGTTCAGCCCCATATGCATACCCTTCTCCAAAGCGGAAGATTTCTTCATAAGGTAATCCGGCTTGATCCGATATAAAGGGGTTGAGCTCAAACAGGTCGTTCATCGAACGATAATATAGTTCCAGATCCAGCCCATAACCTTCCCATGGAATTGTCTTGGCTCCAATTACATATTGGTTGCCAAAAGCGGGAGGCACACCGTCATCGGTGGTAAGCCAGACATCAAATCCGGTAAAAGCTTCATTGGAAATCAGGGTCAAAAACTGATTATAGCGTCCATATGCTCCTTGCAAACGAATGCGGTCGGTGGGACGATATTCAACGGACATTCTCGGTTCTATTCGTAGATACTCCCCTTCACTGAATCCGGCTACTCGTAATCCGGGAGTAGCAATCCACTGATCTGAAATATTCCATTTGTCTTGGATATACCACGACCCGTACTGCGTTTGAATTCGTGAACTGAAGGTATCTTCGCCATCAAAGCTGTCTTGCAGTTTCAACGTTAAATTGCCCATCCAAAAACCGGTGGAAATCTCATGGTTGTCATTAGGTAGGTATTCTATATCTCCCTTCAGTGAGAAGTCGTAAATGTTGTTTGAGCGTTCAATGGGCGTTGATGCAAGATTTATTGAAGGGAAATTAAAATATCGTGACCCGGTAAGTGTAAAATTAGAGAATACTTTATCAGAGAAAATATGGGTCCAAGTTGAGCTAAGGGTTTGGTTACCGTAATTGAGGTCAATGCCTGCATCTGTGGCGAAGGGGAATTCGAGGTTATCGGTCCCGGCATAAAAAGCCAGCGATATTTTGTTATTCTCATTGGCATCATAATTGACCTTCCCATTTACATCCAGGAAGTAAAAACTCTCCGGAACATTATCAGTTGTATTTTGAAGTATAGCAAGTACCGGTTCCAGAGTCGAGCGACGCACGGCCAGCATATATGATCCTTTTTTGAATGGGCCTTCAATTGAAGCTCGTGAAGAGAGTAGACCTACCGAAACCGATCCTTCAAATTCATTTCTATTACCATCTTTGTTAAAAATCGTAAGTACGGATCCCAGCCGACCGCCGTATTTTGCAGGATATCCGCCTTTATAGAGACGTACATCTTTAACCGCATCAGGGTTAAACGTTGAGAAAAATCCAAAAAAGTGTGAGGGATTGTAAACTGTTGTTCTATCCAGAAGAATTAGGGTTTGGTCTGGACTCCCGCCACGAATATAAAGTCCACTTGAGAAGTCCGAAGCCGCTTTGACTCCGGGGAGCAGCTGGAGCGAGCGAAAGACATCAGATTGAAGAACAGAGGGCAAATCTTTGATAAGCTTAGTCTGCATTTGTGCAATGCCAATATTACGCTGCTCTTCTTTTTCGCGCTCTGATTCAACAACCACTTCTTCGAGCTGGAATCCTTCTGGATCAAGTTCGATGTCGAGACGTAAGCTTTGTCCTGGTTCAAGGGANATTTCTNNNTCGTACCGTTGATATCCTACATAAGTAGCAACAATAGTATGTGTCCCGGGAGAGATGTTAGTTAGCGAGAAATAACCCGAGGTATTTGATGATGTGCCTTTACGACTGTCTTTTAGCGCAATATTGGCTGAAATAAGCGTTTCACCGGTTTCTGCATCAGATATATAACCGCTGATGGAAGCAGATTGTTGCCCATATGTAAATTGTGCTGAAAGAAAAATCACCAGCACCGTCAGTAGTTTTTTCACGCCTCGAACAGCCATAATTTGTTTATCGAAATTTACGTTGCACAAAGTAAGAGAATAATGAGATTCACCGAAAATTAGTTTCCGAAATTTTTCAAAAAACGGGTTCAGAGATTATTATCTTTACGGCTATTTCTGTGAGCAAAATAATAATTTCAGTTAGTATCAATAGGATATGACCAGCGAACGTTCGAATTGGGTTGTCTTAAAATTTGGGGGTACCAGTGTGTCATCACTGGAGAATTGGGAAACAATTGTAACGGAAGTCCAAAAACGTCGCAGTGATGGCTATAAAGTGTGTGTGGTGCATTCTGCTTTAAGTGGGGTTTCGAATACACTACAAGAAATTATTGAAAAGCCATCTGATGAAGATATTCTCAAAAAGGTAGAACAAATTACAGAACAGCACCTTGCGTTAGGTCGGAAGTTGGGTGTTGATGCCAAGAAACTTCTTTCGGATGATTTTGAAGAGTTGGAGCATATTGTGAAAGGAATTGAACTGATTGGTGAAGCAAGTTACCGGGTTCAGGCGCGCCTCTTAGCAATGGGAGAACTGATGGCAACGAAGCTTGGCAGTGCCTATCTGCAAAAATCCTTGGATGACGTGCAGTGGATGGATGCACGAGACCAAATCAAAACAATCATTCGCAAAAATGCCACCGAACGCTCGCGAATTATTTCTGCAGTTAGCACTACGGATTACGACCAAGGAGTTGCGGATACCCTGAGCGAGGCCGGTTCTATTGTGGTTACTCAGGGATTTATTGGCAGTGATTCGGAAAGTAAAACGGTAATTTTAGGTCGCGGTGGATCGGATGTTTCGGCCGCCTATTTTGCTGCAAAAATTGGAGCAGAGCGTTTGGAAATTTGGACCGATGTGCCGGGAATGTTTTCGGTAAATCCGCATGCCGTACCTTCTGCAAGATTATTAAAACATCTTAGTTATGAAGAAGCACAGGAAATTGCCACAAATGGAGCGAAGGTATTACACCCCCGTAGTATCATGCCGGCTCGCAAGCACGATATTCCCATTCATGTGCGCTGTACGTTAAGGCCAGAGTTGTCTGGTACCATTATTTCTGCCAAGGGTTCTGATGATGAAGCTATAGTGAAGGCGATTGCCGTTCGTGATGATGTTATTCTGGTGAGCATGGATTCGCTGGGCATGTGGCAGGAGGTTGGTTTTCTGGCGGATGCTTTTGAAGTATTTAAGCATTATGGTTTGTCTATTGATCTGGTATCTACCTCCCAATCAAACGTTACGGTCTCTCTTGATCCGGGATTAAACGATCATTTTAAGGATATCCGTGATGAGTTTGTGAAGGATCTGAAAAAATACTGCGAAGTAGAGGTTATTGAATCGGTCTCGGCTGTAAGTCTTTTGGGGCGTCGAATCCGTACTATTCTACATCAGTTGGGTTCGGCTTTTGAGGTCTTTCAAGAGCACCAGGTTTATTTGGTTAGTCAGGCAGCAAATGACCTAAATTTTACTTTTGTAGTAGAAAGTGAGCAAGCCGATAGGCTGGTACGTCAGTTGCACGAACAAGTAATTCTGCAGTCTGGAAAGCAGGATTCGTTTGGGCCCACTTGGTCA
>P_1C_Sed_2_UnCtyDRAFT_1000125_pt1 | contig 22714 bp, 22 predicted proteins | sample Pon1CUnioCityCA_4_FD_10229 | JGI IMG/M metagenome (IMG submission 10229) | reverse complement strand
CGGCTCATCTGGATAACGTTGCCCCTTCGCTGTTGGGTGGGTTTGTCTTGATTCGTAGCCAGGATCTTATGGATGTGATTCAGTTAGACTGTCCTAAACCTCTTTTTGCAACAGTGGTCCATCCTGATATAGAAATTAAGACTGAGGATACCCGAAATATTCTGCGTCGGGATATTCCACTGCACAAAGCCGTAGATCAGTGGGGAAACGTAGGAGGACTTGTGGCAGGGTTACTAAGAGGTAATTATGATCTAATCTCCCGATCGTTAGAGGATGAGATTATAGAACCGATCAGGTCGGTGCTGATACCGGGATTTGATCAGGTTAAAAATGCGGCTCTCGAGGCGGGAGCTTTGGGCAGCGGCATCTCAGGATCAGGACCCTCAATCTTTGCGTTATCTAAATCTAGCGATTCAGCTGAAAAGGTAGGTGAAGCGATGCAGCAAGCATTTGAACGTATAGGTCTGGCAAATGAGGTTTATATTTCGGAGATCAATAAACAGGGACCTCGAATTTTAGAGGTGCATTAATGAAGTATATTAGTACAAATAAGGAGGCTGATCCTGTTTCATTTTCAACTGCGGCACTCCAAGGATTGGCACCCGATGGGGGATTGTATGTTCCGAAGGATTGGCCACGGCTTTCTGAGCGTTTTTTAGTGAACCTTGGTAATGAAAGTTTGCAGGATATTGGCTTTGAAGTCAGCCGCTTGTTTGTAGATGAACTCGATAAAGAGGTGCTGAAAAAAGTTGTTGATGATGCACTTAATTTTGATGCTCCGTTGGTTAAACTCACTGAAACCGAGAAAGTACTTGAGCTTTTCCACGGTCCTACCTTAGCCTTTAAGGATTTCGGTGCGCGTTTTATGTCACGTCTGTTTTCGGCCCTGCGAAAAGAGGCTGATCAGGATTTAATTATATTAGCCGCTACTTCCGGAGATACAGGAAGTGCTGTGGCGCAGGGATTTCTTGAGGTGGAAGGGATCAAGGTTTGTCTGCTTTATCCCAGCAGCAAAGTGAGTCATATTCAAGAGCAACAGTTGACAACAGCGGGACAAAATGTGACTGCCCTCGAAGTTGACGGGACTTTTGATGATTGTCAGAAGATGGTGAAACAGGCCTTTTCTGACAATGGGTTAAACGAGCAGTTGTTACTCAGTTCTGCGAACTCTATTAACATTGCCAGGCTTCTGCCACAGATATTTTACTATTTGCATGCAGTAGCCCAGCTCGATTCGGATTATCCGCCAATCTTTTGCGTGCCGAGCGGAAATTTTGGGAATTTGACAGCGGGTTTGATGGCACAAAAAATAGGAATGCCGGTCTCCGGATTTATTGCAGCTACCAACGTTAACGATGTCTTCCCAATATATTTAAGAACAGGAGAATTTAAGTCCCGGACTTCTGAACAGACTATTTCAAATGCGATGGATGTGGGAAATCCCAGTAACTTTGAACGTATTTTACACCTGTTTAATGGAAACCATGAACAGATTAAGCAGCACATTTGGGCAGCCTCCTTTTCTGATTCCGAAACCAAGAAAGGCATTAAAAAAGTCTATCAGTCTAAAAATTACCTAATGGATCCTCATACAGCTGTTGGATATTGTGCCGTACAGAAGTACAAGCGGCAAAGTGCGGATTACTTTGGTGAAGACCAATCAGCACCATTTATCATTTTATCCACGGCGCATCCGGCCAAGTTTGGTGATGTAATTGAGCCCGTAGTCGATCAGGAAATTTCTGTCCCAGATCGGTTGGCACAGTGCCTCAAAAAAGAGAAGCAGAGTATCCCCCTTAATGCTGACTATCAGAATCTTAAAGAGTGGCTCCTGGAGGAGTATGGGTGATCAATTTTAGACAGCGGCCGTCCCTTTCATAGCAATTGCGAGCCCTTTGGTAAAGGCCTGAATAACAGCCTCGAGCGTATCCGGTGAAGCGCCTTTGGACACCCATTCCTGATCATTGTTAGCAAGTGTTAGAGTGACAACAACTAGTGAGTCGGTGTCAGGGCTGAGTATTTCTACCTCGTGATTTTTGACTTCAAGGTGGAAAACCGAATTGGTTTCGGCGCGAATAGCAGATAAAATTGCGTCGATAGGACCAACACCCTTTGCTTCAGAAATAATTTCTTCACCCTGCAAGTCAAGTTTGACAGCTGCCTGTACCAAGCCGTGCTTACGCATTGTTACTTTGTAATCAAGGACTTCAACGGGATATTCAAGGTCAAGATCTTCATTAAAGATCAGCGATTGGAGTACTTCAATTTCTTTATTGCTGAGCGTCTTACCTTTTTTATTGATCTTTGAAACATATTCATTGTAGAGCTTCTCATGGTCTTCATCCATTTCGAGGTTAGCCATAAATGTATCGCGTGACTTTCCCCAAGAGTCCTTCTGCATCTCGATAAAGCCCGATTTGATATAGTTGGTAACCTTATTGATGTCGGGTGAAAGTACGGGTGAAGATAGGGAGTGCTTGGCTACCACCTTGGTATCTTTGAGTCCTGATCCGGTGAGGATAAACAAGCACTTTTTATTATTAAAGGTATCGATGTTGTTTTTAAAAGCGGCTAGCGGAAGGGCACAAGCCGGTTCAGTAAAGTGCCCTTCTTCGACGGCCATCTCTTTTAGTGATTGCAGTATTTCATCTTCTGTTACGGTATATGCCGAGCCATCCGATTCTTCAATGCCCAGCATTACTTTGTGAAAATCTACTGGATCGGAAGCTGCAACAGATTGGGCCATCGTGTTAACCTGCTTTTTGATGATTTTCTCTTTTTTAAAAATACCCTCAACAACAGGGGAGCTTTGTTCGGGCTGAATGGCAATCATTTTGGGAAGTTTAGATATTTTGCCCGATTCTTTAAGTTCCGTAAAGCCCTTCCAAATAGCGCCAAAATTAGTTCCGCATCCCACGGGGACAAATATGTAATCAAAATCATCGCCATCCTGCTCCAGAAGTTCATAAGGAAATGATTTTTGTCCCTCTTCACGAAAAACATAATCGCCGGCAAGATAGTAGTTGCCCGATTTGGCAAATTCGCGACAGAGTGCCTCGCAGGTACTAAAATCTCCTTTAATTCGTATAATATTAGCATTGTAAATAGTAGCTTGAGCGATTTTGGCATCCGTTGTTTTTTCAGGGACAAATACAAAGCAGGGAATTTTAAAATAGCAGGCGTAAGCCGCTACCGATGCAGCCATATTCCCGGTAGAGGCAAGACAAATAGCATCTGCACCCAGTTCGAGGGCTTTTTGGACTTCGATATAACTACCTCGATCTTTAAAGCAGCCAGTGGGATGTTCGAATTCGAGTTTGGCCCAGAGGTCTGCGTCATAGGTTTCGGATAAGCGGTCCAGCTTTTTCAGGGCCGAAGGATGAGTTTTCATCGGGTCGGGTTTCAGCTCTTTCAGCGGAAACTGAATGTCATCTGAGGGGGCATCATAATAGACCCGAAGAACACTATCACACTGCGTGCAATAGGTGGTGGTTTCTTCTTCTGAGTTTAGGTGCCCGTTGGCCACACACCTTAGTTCGTAATCTGTAGTCGCACTTGCCATAATAAGTTAATCCCTGAATTATATTTTGAAACGTACCTTTATATCCAAATATGTTTTAAAAATAGGTGATTCCTTGAAGGAATGATATCCTTTTTCAAAATTTAAAACTTTTATTAATTCGTTAACGGGAGAAGCGAAATTTCATCGAAATCCATGTCAAGCTCCTCAAGAACCGGTTCCGCAACTTCAGAAATTTCGTCGGGGGAAAGCTCATCTAAGCCTTCAATTTCAATAAATAGCGTGTTAAGATGTCCGACTACACTATATCGAGCTTTTTCGGCTTTAAAACATTTGCGAAGGGTGTCGACGAGCAGCTCAATATCCTGTTCGTAAGCCTCATAATCAGCGTCCTCGAGTTCAGCCATTTTGTGATAAAATTTCGAGTTTATATTAATATTTCTGNCCAACAATACGCATTAGATGATAGNCAATCAATGATTTTGCTNGAGGTTTTTCTNCCTNAGAATTTGTAATGCTTTAGCTCAAAAGGGTTTNCAGCAGATGTTTGTATTCAGAGATCAACTTTTTGCGAATAGGCTGNGATTTCTCAAAGATNGTCNTTTGCTTTTTNATATANTCCTGCCGACCTTCATTTNTTTCTATTTTGATGGGGGACAAGCCGAAGTCACGCAAATCATAGGGACTTGCTTTCATATCCATAACACGCGTTTCAACAGCCAACTCAAAAGCTTCTCTTATGGTGTTGCTGTTGATCCAAGGATACATCTTGAATGCCCATTTGTATAAATCCATATTGGTATGCAAGCAACCGGGCTGTTCCATCTCAGCAAACTTTTCCCGACTAAGATCAAACTTATTCTGGGGTTTGGCTTCATCTGTAAAAAAGCGAAATGCATCAAAATGAGTGCATACCAGCGGACGTGATTCTACGAAATTAGCTAATTCTTCCTTGTCCATACGAAGNGAGAGGTAGTTATGCCGAACCCGGTCAGCTTTATATACCATCGCCCATTCATGCATCCCAAAGCAACCAAATGACGGTTGTCTGGTTAAGGATTGTTCGAGGAGATTTAAAATCCATTGTACTGAAGAAATTCGATCTTCATCAAAATGTGAGATGTCCAAAAAGGAATCACCGTCAGCGGTTGCCATTTCATCAAATTGCCAATCGTGTGAAGCGCCGTCAATAAGTAAAGTACCCAGTCCCGGTGACCAACGCTTTAGATAGGAAGGGCGAAAAGCATAATATTCAAATAGGAAGTCGAGTACCGGATCTTTTTTCTGGTGCGATCGTCGTTCCAGGTAATCATCAATGAGATTACTGATTTTTTGGTAATGCTGTTTTTTTTGAGTTCGCCATTGGTCTGGCGATAATTCGTTACTTATATATGAAACTTCTTGTGTCTCCGTTGAAATCATAGCTCCTAAAATACCAATCTTTTGTTGGATTGATAAGCATAAAATCGGTATGCTGAGATTTTGAAATACAGTAACTTTAGATAATGCCCCAAGTTGAGTCCCAAAATATAAGTATGCTACGGCAGCTCTGGCATTTTGTGGTGCATCTGCGGTGGCATTACCAGCTATTTATTTTATCTGGCGGATTTTTATTGGGCGGTTTTCTAAGTAATGATTTGGATCTACAGTCATTTCTTATTCAATTCGCAAATGTGCATTTATTGCTCTTTGGCGGTGCCACGGCGTATAATTCTTATTGGGATAATGATGAGGGGCCGATCGGCGGGCTACAAAATCCCCCAAAAATGCAACCGTGGATGTGGGGTGGCTCATTTATTTTACAGGGAATTGGTTTGCTTGTTGCTGCTGCCCAAGGTTTTTTATACAGCGGCATTTATGTATTTTGTATGCTCTTTTTCTGGTTGTATTCTACGCCATTGGCACGATGGAAAAGTTCTCCTCTAAAGAGTCTCATAGCAATAGGAGTAAGTNCAGGATTTAATTCAGTATTACTAGGTTATTTGGCTGCTGGCAATGATGTGGTTAGTATGCCTGTTTGGGTTGCCTCTGCCGGAGTCACATTGATGTTATTAAGTCTGTATCCCATATCTCAAATTTATCAAATAGAGGAAGATCATAGTCGCGGTGATCGCACATTTGCTGTAGAATATGGCAAGAAAGGGGTAACTCGATTTTTTATAACAGCATTTTTAATCGGGTTAATCTTGGTAAGTTTGGCTATAGGGATAGCTGATTTTTGGGTTGCTATTTTCTTCGGTGGGACTGGAGTTATCGTCGGGCTCATTGTTCTTGTTTTGCTAAAAGGTTTATCAATAAAAAGCGAAGATTATAGCAAAGTCATGCGAATTAAGTACGGTACGTCGATGGCATTTGTATTATTTCTTGTGGCAGCCATAATATTGAAGCATTCAAAAATGATGGAATATCTTACGTAGGCTATTTGTTATAACAGTAAGAATTTAAGAACCAATATCATCTTTAGATACAACGTTAATTTTTAAATCTACAGACAGTATGGAAAGTATTGCAGAAAGTGTCATTACACCGGAAATTATTAATGAGGCGATGGATTATGACAAATATCGTCAAATGATTGATGAGCTGTTGCAGCAGGATAAAACTACCGGAGATAATCACTCCGAGGAGATGGTTCATTATACCAAAATGAATGTGCAGCGAATGAATCGCCTTGATAAGCGAGTAGAGCTTACTGATTCACTGGCTAAGAAGCTAAATGAGCTTGATGAAAAGTGGATTTGGTTGGTGTTAACAGAGGCGTGGTGTGGAGACGCCGCTCAGAATATTCCGGCTATTGTAAAGATTGCCAATGAATCCGATAATATTGATGTAAAGTTTATTCTTCGAGATAAGCATCTGGAGATTATGGATGCGTATTTGACCAATGGTGGTCGTTCTATTCCCAAGCTAATTTGTCTGGATGCGGAAACGCTTGAAGAAGTTGGTACATGGGGNCCNCGACCTGAAGCAGCCCANGNAAAAGCTATGGAATGGAAAAATGATGAAAGCATCAGCAAAGAAGAATGGGCGAAGAAACTGCATAAATGGTATGCAAAAGATAGGACGAAAGAACTACAGTCAGAATTTAAAGAGCTGATTTCCAAATGGAATAAAAATTAATGTACTTTACTTCCAATCATTCGTTTTTGATGACATAAATATTTCGTTTTGAGTATCAAAGATTCTTTTTACGAACATGTTGCCCAGACCAGCGACGCGCCCATGGGGTTAGAAATTGAAAGGGCAGAGGGTCCGTTCATATACACGACCGACGGAAATAAATATGTAGATTTTATTTCCGGTATTGCGGTGAGTAGTCTGGGACACCGTCATCCTAAAGTTGTTGAAGCGGTAAAGCGTCAAGTTGATCGTCATCTTCATGTGATGGTTTATGGCGAATTTATCCAAGAGCCGCAGTCGCAATATGCTGAGCTGCTTACTTCACAACTGCCCAATTCACTGGATCGTGTATATTTTGTAAACAGTGGTACTGAGGCTAATGAAGGAGCACTTAAACTGGCCAAAAAACATACAGGCCGACATAAATTTGTGGGATTCAACCATGGATATCACGGAGATACTCACGGCTCGCTAAGTGTCACAGGCAGAGATGTTTATCGCGATCCATACCTGCCGCTGCTCCCTGATGTCTATTTTCTAGACTTTAACAGTTCTGACGGACTGCAAACCATCGACGAAGAAACGGCAGCCGTAATTATGGAGCCCATTCAGGGAGAGGGTGGCATCATCCCGGCTCAAAAAGAGTGGTTGCAGGCGGTGCGCAAGCGTTGTGATGATGTTGGTGCACTCCTTATTTTCGACGAAATACAGACAGGTTTTTATCGTACGGGTTCGCTGTTTGCTTTCCAGGGTTATGGAGTGGAACCCGATATTATGTGTTTGGCTAAGGCGATGGGCGGCGGTATGCCGATGGGTGCTTTTGTTTCTTCCTCCGAGATATTTGAATCATTTAAGCACGATCCGCCGCTTAATCATGTAACTACCTTTGGAGGCCATCCCGTTTCCTGTGCTGCGGCATATGCTACGTTATCAGAATTGCTATCTGGTGACTATGGTGATAAGGCCATAAAAATTGAGCACATTGTTCGAAAAGAATTGACTGCTGACGGAATTAAAGAAGTTCGCGGCATCGGAGCGATGTTGGGGATGGAGCTGGAAAATCGTGAATTAACCCAAAAGGTAGTGGAAGAGTGCATGGATAAAGGGATTATTTTAGGATGGACGCTCCATTCTGATACGTTAGTGCGTTTGGCACCACCATTGATTATTGAGGAAAATCATCTTAGAGAAACGTTACAAGACATAAATAAAAGTGTACAGAAATTTTCCAAGGAGATGTGAACATTTTCTTTTAAAACAGGTAAAAGGAAATGTTAACCAGGAATATAATTGATGACTATGCGTAGACTCTATTTTGTAATTTCGTTAATCAGTATTTTGTGCATTTCGTTATTAATATCTTCATGCGATGATGACCCTGCCTCTGTTAATGATGAGCCCCCAAAATTACCGCCTGTACAATCCATGGAAGCTGACTTTTCCGACTTTGAAAGTCAGCAGGAGAAAACACAACCTCAGGTTGAATCTTCTGATAATTTTCAGCGTGCCGTTTCTACCGCATTCTTAATGAAAGCGGCCATCGAGTTTAATCTGGCAATTCCCAGGGCATTATTAACTGCTGCAAAAAATGCTGATGCCGAGCTGAATGAGGATGAGCAGTGGGAATGGAGCTTTTCAAAATCAACCGACGGAAAAACCTTTGGCGTTCGTCTTGTAGGGTCTCGTGAAGGTGAAAATACGGTCAATTGGCAATTTTTTGTTACTAACTCTCAATTGGGATTAGAAGATCATCTCTTTTTTAGCGGAACAACAAATTCTGATGAGACGGAGGGAGTTTGGACGTACTACAGTTTGCAGGATACAGCAAATAAGGAGGAAGTATCACGTATTGAATGGACGGTGAATGGGGAGGATGATGTTCAACTACGATTGGATGTCAGCTCTGATCGCAATGGCAATAAGGGTGATTATATCGATTACACCTTTGACGGCACCTTAAAAACTGCTACCTATCATGACAGCAGCGAAGATGAAGAAACAACTATCCAGATTAATGTTGATACCAAAGCTGGATATATTATCGCTCCCGAATATAATAACGGCAATAAGGCTTGCTGGGACGAGAATTTTCAAGATATAACCTGCAATGAGTAGTAGGTTTAATTGTTGCAAAGTAAATATGAAAAAGGCTCGTGTTCTTCACGGGCCTTTTTTATTTTAAATAAAGAAAGTGAAAAATACATCTGGAGTTATTAAAACTGAATTATCCACAGAAAAATACCTACCATTATGAAAACGATTAATCCTGCTTCCGGAGAGTTTATCGAAGAGTATGACCAAATGGATGATGATGCATTGGACGCTATTGCCCAAGATGCGGCAATGGCCCAGGAAAAGTGGCGTCGTAATTCATTTTATGAGCGAAGCTTATTATTGCAGCGAGCTGCAGAATTATTGGAAGAGAATAAGGAAAAGTATGCCAAATTAATGGCACGTGAGATGGGAAAACCACTGGCCCAGGGAAAGTCTGAGATCGAAAAATGTGCCTGGGTCTGTAATTACTATTCAGATAATACCAAGGTTTTTCTTGAGGAAGAAGCTATAAAGTCCGATGGAAGTAAAAGTTATGTTACTTTTAATCCATTGGGAACAGTACTTGCGATAATGCCGTGGAATTTTCCTTTCTGGCAGCTTTTTCGCTTTGGTGCTCCGGCACTGATGGCAGGTAATGCAGTAATTTTAAAACACGCACCTAATGTAACCGGATGTGCACTGGCTATTGAAGATTTAATGCACGAGGCCGGAATCCCCGATGACCTTTTCCGAACCGTAATTGCAGATGTAGAGCAGACTCAAAATTTAATTAAAAATCCGAATATAGCAGCTGTTACATTAACGGGAAGCACTCGTGCTGGAAAAGCAGTGGCATCAACGGCAGGAAGTGTGCTAAAGAAAACAGTACTCGAACTTGGTGGAAGCGATCCTTATCTCATACTGGATGATGCCGACGTGGAAAAGGCAGCTGAAATCTGTGTTACTTCTCGTCTAATTAACAGTGGACAGAGCTGTGTTGCAGCTAAACGGCTAATTGCTGTTGAAGATATTTATGAGGAATTCATCGAAGCGGTATTTCATATGATGAATGAGAAAAAAGTTGGAGATCCTTTTAACAGTGCCACAGATATTGGTCCAATGGCGCGAGAAGATTTGCGCGATGAGCTGCATGATCAAGTCCAAGAAAGTGTAGCAAAGGGAGCGGAGTGTATTCTTGGAGGATCTGTACCAAATAGGAAGGGTTTTTACTATCCGCCAACAATACTTACCGAAATTTCAAAGGGTATGCCTGCTTATGAGGAAGAACTTTTTGGCCCGGTGGCCTCAGTTATCAAAGTGAAAGATACTCGTGAAGCCATTGATATAGCCAATGACAGTGATTATGGATTAGGTGCGGCTGTTTTTTCTGAAGACCTTCAACGTGCAGAGGATATTGCTGCTTATGAGTTAGAAGCTGGGTGCTGTTTTGTCAATTCATATGTGAAGTCTGATCCACGATTGCCATTTGGTGGTATCAAAGAATCGGGCTATGGTCGTGAGTTATCACACTTTGGCATCAAAGAATTCGTTAATGTTAAAACAGTATATAGAGCATAAGAAATATTCCAATAATTTTACTTCCCCGGGATCATCTTTGTTAGACAAGAGTATATAATAGAAGATCGTTGAACTGACTGTGTCAATGATCTCGTATAATAAGTTGAACAAAAACTTAATTTAAGAGGGGAACAACATGTATAGATATTTTAAATTTATATTAGTTATTGGATTAGTAGTTGGCCTATCGGCCTGTGGTGATAGCACGAGTTCTGATGGTCCGGATGTTGGCGAAGCGCCAGCTATACCAAGTCTTGCGGATGCTCAGCCGGATGTTTCTTATTTCCAAACAACGAACAAAGAGAATACCACTACTGCTTCGTCAGCAGCATTTAATTCTGCACAGAGTGTGGTAATGGGCTTTAGCATGTTATCGAGTATGTCGCAGGTCTATCAGCCGTTTTTCCAGGAAGTACAGGGTATAGAGGCAACTTTTAATGATGGGATTTGGGAATGGAGTTATACTTTGACTTACCAGGGTACCGAAGCAGCCGTGCGATTAACAGCAGAAGAGGTATCGAATGGTGTATTCTGGGATATGTTTTTATCTCTTGATTCTCAGGAGATGAGTTTTGAGGATTATAATATGATTTCCGGATTTGCTAATAATGATGGAAGTGAGGGATACTGGAACTTAAATACCATTTTTAATGATACCGGTTCTGAGCAGTTACTCCTTGAATCGATCTGGGAAGTTGTTGATGACAGCGAAAGTTCAATCGAAATAACCATTTATAATGAGCAGGGTGAAAGCGATGGCATAATTAATTACAGTAAAAATGCATCGGTTCATGAAATGGTTATCAATTCTACCACCGTTATCAATTGGGATACTGAAAATGAGGTTGGATACATTAGTGACGAACAAGAAAAGGTTTGTTGGCAGGGAAGGGGGATAACGGCCTCGGATGTCGACTGTACTGAAATCGGCCTGTAAGATATAATTCGTTTTAGATGTCCGATTTTTGATCGGGCATTTTTATTTTGGGATTATGGAGTTCAATGACACAATGCTGTCATTGTAGATGTTATATTTGTAAATATATTGTTGATATAACCTAAAGCTTGTACTGCGATGCACCAGAACGAAAAAAATCCCATTCGGGGTCGTGGGGCTTCAGACAACCCAGCAAATCGCTTTGAGGGAAAGTATATCGATTATGATCTTGATGAGGAATCGGGAGAAAAACCCGCTCAGGACACCAAACTTATTCCTGATGATACGAAAGAGATACTATCCAAAAACGACAGCCCGGATATACCATTTACTTATGGGTTAAATCCATATCGGGGATGTGAGCATGGATGCATATATTGCTACGCGCGTCCTACCCATGAGTTCTTAGGGTTTTCAGCCGGACTCGATTTTGAATCCCGGATAATGGTAAAATATGATGCTGCAGAAAAACTGAGATCCAAATTTGCTTCCACAAAATGGAATCCCGAACCTATTGCTTTGAGCGGTGTTACCGATCCTTTTCAACCTGTGGAAAGAAAACTGGAAATTACGAGAAGTTGTCTGGAAGTTTTTGCCGAGGCGCGTAACCCGGTGGGGATCATCACAAAAAATTACTTAGTTACCCGTGATATTGATCTTTTGGAAGAGCTTGCAAAATATGATGCCGTTCATGTAACGCTGTCAATTACATCGCTGGATCGAGAGTTAGCCCGTACTATGGAGCCTCGAACATCACAGCCCAACCGGAGGCTTAAGGCCATTGAAGAGTTGTCGAAGCGGGGGATATCAGTGGGCGTTAATGTAGCACCGATTATACCGGGATTAACTGATCATGAGGGGCCGAAAATTTTGAAACGAGCGAAAGAAGCAGGAGCTACACATGCGGCTTACACAATTATAAGGCTGCCTTATAGCGTAAAAGATCTATTTGGAGAATGGCTCGAACAACATTTTCCCGATCGAAAAGAAAAGGTATTGAATAGAATACGTGATATCAGGGATGGCAAATTAAACGAAAGTGAATTTGGTGAACGTTTTCATGGCAAGGGCGAATTTGCAAGCCAGATAAGAAACATGTTTAAAATTAATGCTGAAAAACTGGGTTTGAACAAGAAAGAGCTGCAGCTTTCGACAAAATATTTTCAACGGCCTCAAGAAGGACAGTTGAGGTTATTTTAATTGCAACATTATATGTACATATCCGTTTAAATTATCAGAGATAGTACCTATAGCCCGATATCTGCGAACAGGATTTTTATAAATTATTACAGCCCTGATTTGTTATGCAGNTATCGGGCTTTTTTTATTCATTTTCCCTTTCATTTCGTATATATTCACTGAACATAAAACAGCAAAATTTTGTAGGTTCAGTCTGAAAACAAAGTAAATATCAAAATAACTATTTCGCTATGTCTGACACTCCTTCTACAATGATGGAACTTGGAACAGAAGCACCAGATTTCAAATTATTTGATACGGTAAACAATCAATTGGTTTCCCTTGATGATTTTAACAATGCCAAGGGATTATTGGTGGTATTTATGTGTAACCACTGTCCTTTTGTACAGCATATCCTCGATGAATTTGTTATTGCAGCCAGAGACTTGCAGCAGAAAGGAATAGGGGTTGTTGCTATAAGCTCCAATGATGTCGAAAATTATCCCGATGACAGTCCGGTTAAGATGGCTTCCTTAGCTCGCGAGAAGCAATTTTCCTTTCCTTATTTGTATGATGGCACACAAGAAGTTGCAAAAGCTTATCAGGCTGCTTGTACGCCTGACTTCTACTTGTTTGATGAAAATGATAAACTGGTCTATCGCGGACAATTTGATGACAGTCGTCCGGGTAATGACAAGCCGGTTACGGGCAATGACATTCGCGAAGCGGCTGATCTACTTTTTGATGGGGAAGTGAAAGAAGATCAAAAGCCAAGCTTGGGCTGTAATATCAAGTGGAAAAAAGGAAAAGCTCCCGAATATTTTGACGGATAGTATTTACCATGTCTGAAGATAGCCAATCTAAAAAAAGGATAGCAGAATTACGGCGAGAGTATTCTCACCAGGTATTGGCAAAATCAGAGGTTTGTGAGGATCCCATAGATCAGTTTACTGAGTGGTTTGAGCAAGCCTTTTCTGCTGATCTTCTGGATGCTAATGCTATGACTCTTTCTACCGCTACCAAGCAGGGAAAACCATCATCACGCATAGTTTTATTGAAAGGGGTGGATGAAGCTGGTTTTCAATTTTATACAAATTACGGCAGTAGAAAAGGGCAAGAGTTAAATGAGAATCCTCATGCTTCCTTATGTTTTTATTGGGCCCCTTTGGAAAGGCAGGTTCGCATAGAAGGAAAGGTTGAAAAGTTAAGCCGATCAATATCAGAGGATTATTTTACTCAGCGACCCAGAGAGAGTCAATTGGGAGCTTGGGCATCAAAACAAAGTAGCAAAGTTAGCTCAAGAGAAGAACTGGAAAAACGATTTGGTGAGATTAGACAAAGATTTGAGGATCAGGAAATCCCTTTACCTGACTTTTGGGGAGGATTTCTCTTGCGGCCGCAGCGGATAGAGTTTTGGCAGGGACGCAAAAGCAGAATGCACGACCGTATATGCTATGAAAAATCAGGCGCTGAATGGAATATTTTCAGACTTGCACCCTAAAAGTATTTCTAACACTATATTTTTTCGCTATTCAGGATGAGTAAGGGCAAGCTGGAAAAATTTAAAGAGGTAACAGAATTCCCGAATACGCTGGAACTTACCGACTTTCAAGAGCTAGCATCCCAAAAACCAAAGGGACGTTGGCACTCTGATATATTTGAAAACGATAATCAGATTATCTTAGAACTGGCTTGTGGGAAGGGTGCTTATACATTAGAATTGGCACGAGGCAATCCTGATAAAAACTTTGTCGGGATTGATATAAAGGGGGATAGAATTTGGAAAGGAGCCAAACAGGCACTGGAAGAAGAACTTGATAATGTCCGATTTCTGCGGATATATATTGATCATTTAAATGAATATTTCGCCCCTAATGAGGTGAATGATATCTGGATTACTTTTCCTGATCCCTATCCTCGTTTTTCAGATAGAAATAATCGATTATCGGGTCCAAAATTTCTTAAGATCTATCAGCAAGTATTAGAATCTGAGGGTATAATATATTTTAAAACGGATAGTGATGAGCTCTTTTCATTTACTAAGGACTCGTTAGCAAAATCCGGTTGTAAGGTTCATGAAATAGTTGAGGATATTTATCAGGAGTGCCCTGATGATGAATTGTTAACAATTCGGACCCATTATGAAGCTCGTTACCTTCAAGAAGGTAGATCGATCTCCTTTGTCAAGTTTTCGCTTCCTACCGAAGATATAAGCTGGGAGCTTGACTAAAGACTGACTACCACTTTGAAATTGTTATAAAGGCTATTGCTTTATCGCACAAAGAATGTTTACTTACATAGGTTAACACTGTTAACCTGTACACGAATGAGTGAAGCCANGGAATTAAATCTTAAAGAGCAGATTGTTGGGGCNGCGCGCAATGTGTTGCTTTCAGAGGGATATCGTAATTTTTCTCTCCGTAAAATTGCCCGTGAGATTAATGTGAGTGCCACCAGTATCTATTTGCATTTTGAAAACAGAGATGATTTGGTACACACGCTGATGGAGCAGTCGATTGAACGATTGAATAGTCAGTTGCAACAAGCAGCTACGGAGGCAGATAGTCCGATAGCAAAACTCGAGGCTTTAGCTTATGAATATGTTCATTTTGCACTCAACAATCAGCGGGAATATCAGATTATACATTTGACCAGCTCCGATGAGATGACCCGGTATCCCAAAGAAAAATTTCGCAAAGCTCGTAAAGGTTACGAAATTGTAAGTAGTGTATTGCAAGAAGGTGTTGATGCCGGACTTATAGTAGAGGATAAACCTCGAATGGCAGCATATACGTTTTGGGCACAGCTACATGGCGTAATGTCGGTAGTTTTGTCAAAGCGACTGGATACCCGTATTGATCAGCAAGGATTTATTGATGAGGCCATCGAGCATATTATTGATGGATATAAGATCCGAACAGCTTTACAAACAAATAACAAGTAAGCGCGATTTAATTTATAGGTGATTGTTATGGAATTTTTAAATGAAAGTTTAGGATTTTTATTCCAGTATCCGCTCTGGGCAGTAATCGTGAGCATGATTTTAGTGGCAACTCTGTTGTCCTTCTGGGGGTCTTCGCTTTGGATTTGGGCCGCCGCGGGACTCATAGCACTTTGGGGTTTTTCAGCGCCCACCTGGCTATTTATAGTCTTTGCTGCATTGGTGATCGTCTTTAATATAAAACCTATCCGACGTATTCTGCTTACCGGTCCGCTTATGAAGCTGCTGGATGCAATGAACTTTTTGCCTCAGATTTCTGAAACTGAACGCACGGCAATTGAGGCCGGTAATGTTTGGGTCGATGCCGAGCTTTTTTCAGGAAAACCAAACCTGAAAAGGTTAGCCAATGAGTCTTATCCTGAGTTAACGGAAGAAGAGCAGGCATTTTTAGAAGGACCTGTTGAAGAGCTTTGTTCGATGGTCAGTGACTGGGACGTATTTGTACGTAAAGGGTTTACGGATGAAGTGTGGGAGTTTATGCGTGAGCATAAATTTTTTGGATTGATCATTCCTGAAAAATATGGCGGACTCGAATTTTCTGCCTCTGCTCATAGCGCTATTGTAACAAAGCTTGCATCACGGTGTGGTCCTTTGGCAACAACGGTGATGGTGCCTAATTCATTAGGACCTGCTGAACTGTTGATGCATTACGGGACTGATGAGCAAAAAGATCAATACTTGCCAAATCTGGCTACTGGAGATGAGATGCCCTGTTTTGCACTGACAGAACCTACTGCGGGATCTGATGCCGGAGCGATGACAGCAGAAGGGGAGGTCTTTAAGGGGGACGATGGAGAGCTTTATATTCGACTTAATTTCACTAAACGGTATATAACCCTTGCGGCTATCTCAACGCTGATAGGGCTCGCTTTTAAGTTGCGCGATCCGGAAAACCACCTTGGAAAAGGAGAGTATCCAGGCATTACATGTGCACTTATTCCAAGCGATACGGAAGGTATTATTTTGGGACGCCGTCATGATCCGTTAGGTGTTCCATTTTATAATTGTCCCATCGATGGAGAAGATGCGGTAGTTTCTGTTAACCAGATAATCGGTGGACCTGAGCAAGCTGGTAACGGTTGGCGTATGCTGATGGAATCACTTGGTGTAGGACGTGGTATCTCCCTTCCTGCACAAAGTATGGGTGGTGCTAAAGTAGCCACACGAGCACTTGGTGCCTATACTGCTGTCCGAAAACAGTTTGGTATTAATATCGGTAAATTCGAAGGTATTGAAGAGCCGATGGCACGCATCGGTGGGTTTACATATCTGATGGATGCGGCCCGACGTTATACCTGCGCGGGTTTAGATATTGGAGAAAAGCCTTCTGTGGTAACGGCGATTGCAAAATACAACTTCACAGAGTTGGGTCGGCAGATTATTAATGATGCCATGGATATACAAGGTGGAGCCGGAATCTCAAGAGGTCCTCGTAATATTTTTGCGCATGGATACACTTCATTGCCAATTGCCATCACGGTTGAAGGCGCAAATATTCTTACTCGAAGTCTGATGATATTTGGGCAGGGCGCTATTCGTTGTCATCCCTATGCCTACGATGAAATTGATGCACTAACACGCGGAGATGTCAAAGCTTTCGACGATGTATTTTGGAAGCATATTGGTCACGTGGTGCAAAACATGTCACGTTCTATGCTGATGAGTCTGACGCGCGGGAAAATTGCTTCATCCCCCGTTGGTGGACCTGCAAAAAAATATTATAAGAAACTTTCATGGGCATCTGCTTCATTTGCATTCTTGGCAGATATTGCCTTGGGTTCGTATGGCGGCGGACTTAAAATTAAGGAGAAAATAAGTGGACGCTTTGCCGATATTTTAAGCTGGATGTATCTTGCTACAGCGACATTGCGAAGATATGACGCAGAAGGCCAGCGCGAGGAAGACCGCATCTTTTTTGAATGGTCTATGGAATACGCGTTTTCTCAGATTCAGGAAGCTTTTGATGCCATTTACCGTGAAATTAAGGTGCCTGGACTCAGTTGGCTATTCCGCGGACCTATTGCCTTATGGTCGCGTATGAACCGTATGGGTAGTAGCCCATCAGATAAACTTGGTCATAAGGTAGCGCAGGCTATGCAGCAAACAGGTGAGCAACGAGATCGTATAACCGACGGAATCTTTATACCTGAAGATAAAGAAGAAGCACTTGGACGTTATGAGTATGCATTCCGTCTGTCGGAGGAAGCCGCCCCTGTTTACAAAAAAATATACAAAGCGACCAAGAAGAAAGAATTACCCAAAACTCAGGCTCGCTTTGTTATTGATCAAGCAGTGGAGAAAGGCATTATCACTAATGATGAAGCTAAGCTGCTACGCAAAGCCGAAGATGCAAGAGTAGATATGGTACAGGTAGATGAGTTTACCCTCGAGGAGTATGAAAACCTGACGCCTTCTACTCCAAAACTTAAAGACAGTGCCGAGGCTGAAAATATAGCCGGATAAATCACTTACCAATATCTTTTAATTTTAGAGCCCTGTCAGTTTTTATAACTGGCAGGGCTTTTTTGTTGGAGTGGCTATATTGACTTATTCGATATATTTTAGTTAATTAAACTAAGCAAGTTTATATAAGTAGTTGTAAATTCTACTTAGAATAATTAAAATAGGATAATATAGTATGCCTGGTTCCCAGTTAGATCATATTGACCGAAAAATATTGACTATTCTTCAGCAAGACGGACGTATCGCTAATAATAAACTGGCAGAAAAAGTGGGTCTTACTACCACGCCAACATTGGAGCGCGTTAAGCGGTTGGAGCGTGAAGGTGTCATAAAGGGATATAGTGCCCGTGTTGATGAAGAAGCTATAGGAAAGGGATTAGTTGTATTTTGTTCACTTCGATTGGCAGTGCACCAGATGCATACGCTGGATGAAGTGTGCGATCAAATTAATGAAATGTCCGAGATTCAGTCATGTTATCATATAACAGGCGATTCCGACTTTTTGTTGAAAATTCTTGTTGCAGATATGCCGGCCTACGAAAAGTTCATGCATGATAAATTAACACGTCTCCCGGGCATTGAGCGGATCTACAGCAATATCGTCCTGTCCACTAAAAAAGAAAACTTTCATATTCCAATAGACGAGGATCAAGACCATGGATAAATCAAAATTCCATATCGAAAGTGAAACAGTCCATGCCGATCACCCTTTGAACGATCCGTTTGGTTCGCATGTGATGCCTATTTATCAGACATCTACCTTCCGATTTAATTCGGTAGAAGATGGACGCAAGTTTTTTGCCCATGAAGAGGGTGGTGCTACACATTCTTATTCACGTTTAGGAAATCCTACAGTAGATAGACTGGAAGCCATACTTGCAAGAATGGAGGGAAATGGTCTTCCGGATTCTGATGATATCTCTGCCTTGGCTTTTAGCAGCGGGATGGCAGCAATAAGTACAGCGTTAATTGCTATGGGACAGGGAGGATCTATTATAGCTCAGCCGGCTCTCTATGGCTGTACCGGTCAATTTCTAAAAGAAGAAGCGCCTAAGCTGGGGATGAAAACTCATTTTGTAGACCTAAATGACTTGGAAGTCCTTGATCAGACATTAATGGATAATCCTGATACAGAAGTTATTTATGCTGAAACACTGGCAAATCCGACCATGGAAGTTGCAAATATTTCTGCCATCGCAGATCTTGCTAAAACTTATGATGTGGTATTTATGGTCGACAATACATTTGCGACGCCGTATCATCTGCGTCCGATGGAGTATGGGGCAGACATCGTTTTACATTCAGCAACCAAATATTTAAATGGACACGGAACACTTATTGGAGGAGCACTTGTAGGACGAAATTCAATATTGGATGAGTATGGTATGGCAACGTATCGTAAGAACTTAGGAGGAGTAATGAGTCCATTTGAGGCTTGGTTACTGCTGAATGGGTTGAAAACATTTGAATTGCGGATGGAGCGTCATGCCGAGAATACCATGAAGGTAGCAGAATATTTGGAATCACATGCTGCAGTTAAAAAGGTTTACTATCCGGGATTAGAAACACATCCGAATAATAAATTAGCCCAAAAGCTCTTTGAGCAAGGATTTGGTGGGGTTTTAAGCTTTGAGTTAAAAGGTGGATTTGATGCCGGTGTTCATCTTATGGATAACGTGGAGCTTTGCACATTGGCGGTAAGTTTGGGTACGGCCGATACGCTTATTCAACATCCCGCCTCGATGACCCACTCAGTGATGGATGAAGAGCTGCGCTTACAAGCGGGAATCACAGATGGACTGGTTCGTTTGGCTGTTGGTATCGAAAATGTCGATGATATCATTGCTGATCTAAATCAAGCATTGGCTGAAATCAAACCGGTAATGGCTTAAAAAAATTATAAACGCCCTGCATATAAAGGTGCAGGGCATTATTCTTTGGTTTTGAATTGGCTTACCATCCGCCGCTGGCACCACCGCCACCGGAACCGAAACCGCCCCCTCCGCTGAATCCGCCAAATCCACCGCCGGAGGAACCGCCACCAAAACCGCCCCCGCCACCAAGGAAGATAAATCCACCGGGGCCGAGTGTACGACGTTTTTTGCGTTTACCACGGCCTTTACCGCCGCCGCGAGATGAGGAGTAGAAAACAAAGAAGAGAAACAGTAAGAAAATAATAAAGTCAGCGGTATTGCTATCATCCGACGTTTCTTCTTGAGCCAATTGGCCCTGAAACTCTCCGCTTGCAAGCTGAATAATAGCTGATGTTGCTCGATCTAATCCACCATAGTAATCGGATTGTTTAAAATTAGGAGTTAAAATTTCTCGTATAATTCTTCCTGCCATCACATCGGGGATAGCCCCTTCAAGTCCATAGCCTACCTCAATTCGCATTTTTCGTTCTTCCTCTGCAATTAGAATAAGCGCACCGTTATCCTTATTGTCTTCCCACATTTTCCAATCATTGAAAAGGGTGGTTGCGGCTTCTTCAATTGAAATACCTCCCAGGTTATCAAGGGTAGCAATTGAAATCACAGTGGTTGTTGTATCACGGTAATTACGCAGTTTTTGTTCAAGCTGCTGACGCTCACCTGATGTAAGCATTTTGGCAAAATCGTTTACGTGTCCCACCGGTTCGGAAGGTAGGTCCTGAGCCAACAACAGGTTCGGAAGCAGGAAAAGGGCGACCAGAAAAGTCGTAATAAATGATGCGCGTTTAGTAGAAAACATAAAGGCTATGCTATAAGTTGAAATCTAATTTTTGTTATCGTTAAAGCTGATATCGTTTGAAAGTTCATCGAGGTCTCCCTTCTGATGGTAGGGGAATAGCTCTTCGAGTTTATTCCCTACTTTATGGACGGCCTTCTCAATACCTTGTTCGTATTCCTCTTGTTTAAAATGAGAAATAATGATTTGCAACACATCATCCCAAAATCCGTCTTCAACTTCACTATGAATACCTTTGCCTGCATAGACAGATGCTTTGTGATCTTCGGTGGCAATATAAATGAGCACACCATTTTTTAGCTTGGTTTCATCCATCCCCAGATCGTGAAAAATTTGGGCCGCTCGATCTAAAGCATCCCCTTCGCAGTGATGCTCAAGATGTATACGGATTTCACCGGAGGTTTTTTGTTCGGCATTATTAATTGCTTCAACAATTTGCTGCTCTTCTTGCTCGGTTAAAAATTGTCTGGCAGGCATAGCATGAGTAATCTGTAATTAAAAATTAACTTCCGGAACTTCCTGGGCACCTTCATCAGCTTCGAAGTAGGCCTTCTGATCAAATCCGAATATACCCGCAAATACATTGTTGGGAAACCGCTTTACGGTAGTATTATAGTTTTGCACGGCTTCATTAAAACGCTGACGCTCAGTGGATATTCGGTTTTCGGTCCCTTCCAGCTGGACCTGAAGATCTCTAAAATTTTGGTTGGCTTTTAGCTCAGGATACTTTTCCACGGTTAAAAGCATGCGCGATAAAGCACCAGATAGCTGTTGCTGTGCTTGTTGGAACTGCTGGATCTTTTGTGGATTGTTAAGATCATCAGCTGATATTTGAATTGAACTGGCTTTGCTACGTGCTTCAGTGACTTCGGTTAGTGTTTCCTGCTCGAAGTCTGCCGCTCCTTTTACCGTATTTACCAAATTGGGTACCAGATCGGCGCGACGCTGATATTGATTCTCGACTTGCGCCCAAGATTGTTCCACTGTCTGTTCTTGCTCAACGAGCGTATTGTATTTTCCAATTCCGACAAAAACTAATATGGCAATAACGCCTAATCCGATGAGAGTCTTAATATTCATATGGGTAATTCTTTTGATTAATAATTTACAGGTAACAAATATACGAAAGCCAAACTATATTGATGCAAGTTATAATATTAATTAAAAATTTAAGATTTATGTAGAAGGGCAAATATTTTGAGGTTTTTCATTTTTAAATCTTAGCAATCAAATTCCTATCTTTGAGCGAAATATTTCCAACTCACATATCTACGCTTTTGTCTTACGAATTTATCTACTTTGATCTGGATGACACGCTGCTCGATCACAAATCAGCTGAAGCAGCAGGCTTGCAAGATATTCATGCTCATTTTGATCTCTTTAACAATATCACTGCGGAGGAATTAATTGATGTATATCATCAGGTAAACAGCAAGCAGTGGAGCTTATATAGCCAGGCTAAAGTTAGCCGTGAAGAATTACAACGTAACCGATTTGAGTTTACGTTAAAAGAACTGGGCTTGAATCCAGTTCGTTATGAAGAGGTTGGGAATCATTATATGCAGTACTATCGTAACCATTGGCAATGGATCGATGGAGCCAAAGAAGCATATTACGATATTCTTGAAAAATATCCCGTTGGAATTTTGACAAATGGCTTTGCCGAAACACAGCGAAAAAAGTTTGAGGCTTTTGATCTGTATGATTCTGCAGAAACAACGGTCATCTCTGAAGAAGTAGGTGTGTTAAAGCCTCATCCCGATGTCTTTAAAGCTGCAACAGAACGGGCCGGTGTGGATGCGAACAAAGTCCTCTACGTGGGCGACTCCTTTAGCTCTGATGTGGAAGGGGGCACTGAGTTTGGATGGAATGTAGCTTGGTATACACAGAATGGAGAGGCTGAAAAACATCAGAAAGCTGATTTTGTATTTAACGATTTTATAAAATTAAGGAACTTATTAGAGGTTTAAAGTTTAAGGTTGAGGGTTAAATTTCACGTTTAACCTTGAACCTTCAACTTTCCATCATACAACATTAAGCCTAATGTCTAACAAAACGATGAACGAGCCAGAAGTAACACTCGAATTAGCTAAAGATCATGGACTGACTGAAGAGGAGTTCGAGATGATTAAAGATTATCTCGGGCGTACTCCCA
>P_1C_Sed_2_UnCtyDRAFT_1000124_pt1 | contig 22782 bp, 18 predicted proteins | sample Pon1CUnioCityCA_4_FD_10229 | JGI IMG/M metagenome (IMG submission 10229) | reverse complement strand
CCGATCCGGGCAGCGGCAAACAGGGTCAGAAGGGACTCTACAATATTGGGCAGCTGGATGAGGATGACATCGTCATGGCCGATACCCAGATCCTTGAGGTTCAGGGCCAGATTGTCCACATTCTGCGAGAGCTCTCTGTGGGTCAATTGCCTTGGCTGGGCTCCCAGTCCGACTAGCTGCTCTTTATTGTATGGATCGACCAGGGCGGTATGCTCCGGTGTATTGGCAGCGTTTTGATACAGAATATCCAGGACGCTTTCTTCACCCCACCACCCGTTGTTTGTGTAGTCGTCAATTTGGCTTTGGCTTACAGGCGTCATAATTCTCTATGTCCTTGTTTTTAGGCCGTATGATTTGTGGATGCTTCAGATTCCGGCAATATTGACACTGATTGTGCACCCACCCGGTGTGCCGCCAAGATTGTGGGTGAGTCCCAGCCTGGGGTCCTTTATTTGACGCTTATCGGCTTTGCCCTGAAGCTGCTTGTAAACTTCATACATCATCCGGAGACCGGAGGCCCCGATGGGATGGCCGAAACACTTGAGCCCGCCGTCTGTATTCACCGGCAGCTTCCCATCGAGTTCAAAGGTGCCGTTGTCAATGTCCTTTTTTGCCTGTCCCCGGGGGGAAAATTGCAGATCCTCGTAAATTACCGCCTCGGTAATGGAAAAGCAGTCGTGGACTTCTGCGAAGCTGATTTCATCGCGGGGTGTTTTGATCTCTGCCTCGGTATAAGCCGCCTGGCCGGCGCGATAGGTTTCTTTGACCATGGTCCAGTCGTGCTCGGGGTTCATGTACCCCTCAGACGGTCCCACGGCAATTTGCATGGCTTTTAAATAAACAGGGTCTTTCCGGTATTCTTTGGCTTTGCTGGCAGGCACCACGATGGCCGCGGCTGCTCCGTCGCTGACCCCGCAGCAGTCCAGCAGTCCCAGGGGCCAAGCCACCATGGGCGCCTTGAGAACCTGTTCCTCGGTGATTTCCATTTTGAAATGGGCGTTCGGGGCAAGAAGGCCGTTTTTATGGTTCTTGACCATAATTCGGGCCAGCATCCTGCGCCCCTCTTCCGGGGATAGGCCGTATTTTTCGAAGTATTTGACCGCCATCATGGCAAAATGCCCGGGTGCCGTAAAATTGCGGCTCCTGAATGTATTGGGTGCGGTTGAGACCAGGCCCATGGCCAGATCATCGGTGGGCAGCCCGCTTACCCCGGAGTCCTTGAGTTTTTCGGCACCGATGGCCAGCGCTACGTCATAAGCCCCCGAGGCAACGGCATATACAGCGTTGCGAAGCGCGTCCGAGGCGGTGGCGCACATGTTTTCCACCCGGGTAATCGGCTTGTAATCGAGTTTCAGCGTGGTTGCCAGGGGCTGACTGGGGGCGGGCAGGTTGGACCAGTAAGAACCGATCCATACAGCCTCCAGATCTTTTTCTGTCATTCCCGAATCGGCAAATGCTTCATAGACAGCTTCAATAACCATATCATCAAAGCTCATGTCCCAGTTCTCACCAAATTTTGTACAGCCCATGCCTATAATGGCGACTTTATCCTTGATGCTGCCCATCATGTCCCCCTTCTGTAGATGGTCTTTATTTTTTTAAGGGTTTGGCTTTCCACCAGTAGACCTGTATGCCATCGGTGAGCCGGAATCTTCTAAAGGTCGGCACAACAGGCATTCCGATATGAACCGCATCCGGCTCCCTGTCCGTAATATCTAACATGACCCTGCCGCCTGGTTCGAAATCCACTGCGGCCAGAGTTGCCGGCGGGTCTGGCGTAACAGCCAGAAAATCATGGGAGAAAGTCGTGATATGGCCCTTTTTATCTGCAAAGGAAAAATAGTCAAAATCATCTTTAGCCCTGCAGTTCATGCATATTCTCTGTACCGGATATTGAATCGTGCCGCAGTTTCGGCATTTTGAGCCGTTAAAGGCCATGCCGCATTTCTGATCCCGGTAGAGCGCCACACTGGAGGCGGTTTCCTGTTTAGGCCGCTTGGCCGGCTCCATTTCAACCAGATTCTTCCAGCGCAGATATTTCTGGTAGCTGACGGGCTGGCGGTTTTCGAGCAATGTTTGGATTTTTTGTTTCTTATGAAATTGAACAATCGCCTCGGTCGTTTTTAAGGAGAAGACGTCGCAGCCGTCTCCGTACGCAGCAAAAAGGATTCGCTCCCCCGGCTGAGCAGTTTCAAGGGCGGCGCAAAGCAGCAGAAAGGGGTGCGGCGCTCCGGTAAAGCCAATGGCCTGGAAAAGCGGGTCCTCCGCTTTTTGCTGTTTCAAGTCAAAGCCCAAGGTTTTCAGAGGTTTTTTTAAATAGCCGGGGTTGGAAGCGGATACGACGATGTTTTGGAAATCGCCCGGCTGCATATCCCAATTTTCCAGGGCATCTTTGATGCCGGTCGTCATGGTCCGGATATATCCGCTTTCCCGGCCAAACCGTTCGTCCCAGTCATGTATATACGGACTGCCGGCAGTTCGATAGGTGTCGTAGATTTCCTCATAGCTGCTGTAGGTTTTCTCTATCTCCGCAATGACATCCTGTTTGCCGACAGCCAGGGCCGCTGCCGCGTCGCCGATGGCCATCTCTTTGCTGCCAAAGGGCTTGGCCAAGCGCGTGTCTGAAGCCACGACCAATGCCTGGTCTTTTTCGCTGCTGCATTGCGCGGTAGCCTGTAGCAGCCCGTTCGTTCCGGCTCTGAGTGATCCGGTGAGATCGCTGGTGAGGGTCTGCCGCTGAAGGTCCAGGGCGGTGGCCACAAAAACGGCATTCTGCTTCTCGGCAAACGGCAGGGAAGTGGAAGATAAATAAAGCGACTTCACCGTTTGGGCGGATACATCTTCAAGGCAGTCCCGGCAGGCTTCAACCGCCATGGTAACAGAATCCTCGTCGAAATTGGCCACCGCCCGCTCCCCTGGCGGCCTGGCCCCTCCCCAGAAGGAACCGATCGCTGCTCGCTCTAATTTATAAAACGGAATATAGACTCCATAGCCGGTGATTCCGATCATTGTACCCCCCCCTTCTTTTTACAATGCCTTGCCTGTGTGCATTTAAATGGGCCCGGGCTGACAGCCGTTTAAAAACCAATCAGTTTTGCGATGATGTTCTTTTGAATCTGGCTTGTACCACCGCCTATGGCCAGCACGGGGATGTCCCGGAACAATCGCTGGGTCACGCTGTCAGGGGCCTGCCCTTTTTCGCCCAGGATTCTCATGCCGGCCCAGGCAATTTTTTTGCCGGTTTCAGCACAGTAGTATTTGGTCATGGATGTTTCCTTAACACAGTCGATGCCTTGCGACTCCAGCCACCCCGCCCGATAGGCCATGCTTCTGGCCGCTTCAAGTTCGGTGGCCATTGCAACGACTTCATGCTCTAAATCTTGAAATTTCCCGGCCGGCCGTACATTTCTGCTTTTCTCCCTTACCCATTGGATCACCTCCTTGAGGATTGTCTCCGAAATCCCAAGGGCGCAGGCTGAGAGAACCAGCCGTTCGTTATTCAACAGGCGCATCACCTGCTCCCATCCCCTGTTCAGACACGCTTCACCCCCAAGGATATTGCAGGCATCTACCTTGACATCCTTATAAAATACTTCACAGGTATCAGATCCCTTGTATCCGATCTTTTTAATCGGTGTCGCCTGATAGCCCGGGCTTTTGGTGTCCACCAGGAAGGAGGTGATCCCCCCGTATCGGTTGGAATCGGTGCGGGTGTTGGTTACAGCGATGTCAGAGACGCTGGCGCCGGAAATGAAGACTTTGCTGCCGTTGATGGCATACTGGCCGTTGATCTTTTCAGCAGTGGTTTGCATATTTGCGGCATCGGAGCCGGCATCCGGCTCTGTCAGGGCAAAGCAGAATTTCATTTCCCCCCTGGCCAGTCGGGGTAAATAGGCATCCTGTTGTTGTTTATTGCCGTTGACCTTTAAAATGTTATTTCCGTAGAGGAGCACATCCCCTGCCGTCCAGGCAAGCACCGGCAGAGCCTTGGAGATCTCCTCAAAAAAAACCATCAGATCAACAACACTTCCGTTGTCCCCGCCGTATTCCTCCGGGATGTTGATTTTCCAGAAGCCTTCCTCCCCAAGTTTTCGCATCAGCTCATGCGGGAAAAGATCCTGCCGGTCCACTTCCGCAGCCACCTGGGGCGGGATTTGCTTTTGGACAAAAGAAGCTGTTTTTTCTTTGATCTCATTCTGGCGTTTGCTCAGGAGATGCTCCACGCTCCCCTCCTTTATTTTTTTTCCTGGCTTTTATGTTGGCTTCTTGAGCGGTTATTTTAAAAAAACGCGCCGCCGTTTGTGACTAATATATGCCCGGTCATATAATTGGCTGCGGAGGAGGCCAGGTAGAGTGCTGACTGCGCAATCTCTTCGGGTGTGGCCACGCATTTGAGCGGGGTGTTCTTGAACTCGGCTTCCATTAATTTGTCATTGCTCCACAAAGCCTTGCTGAAACCCGTCTTGACAATTCTCGGAGCGATGGCATTGACGCGAACGTTTGAGGGGCCAAGTTCCATTGCCATCTGCTTGGTCAACATATTGATGGCGGCCTTGCTGACGCAATAGGGCCCAAGTCCTTCAGCCGGGCTGACGCCGCCGGCCGAGGAGATGTTAATGATATGACCGGACTGCTGCTTTTGCATCAGCTTGCCCACCCGCTTGCTGAGCCGGAAATATCCTTTAAGGTTGGTGTCAACAATGTGGTCAAACATGTCGTCTTCGGTATCCACAATTGCTCCCATGGCCGGGTTGGTGGCGGCATTGTTGACCAGAACGTCGATACGCCCGAACTCCGCTAAAACCTTTTCCACCAGGTTGTCCAGGTCTTCTGTGTTTTTCAGATGCGCCGGCACATAGAGGCACTTGACCCCTTTGGCTTCCACTTCCCTGGCAACCTCGGCCAGGGTTTCCGCTTTGCGGCTGGATATGACGATATCGGCTCCCGCATCCGCGAAAGCCAATGCAGCGGCTTTGCCGATGCCCCTGCTGCCGCCGGTGACCAAAACAACTTTGCCTTTTTGCGATAAAAATGAACAATCCATCTCAAACTCCCTGTTAATATGGTCCGAATTATTTGATCTATTTTACCTGGGCCATTTCTTCGACAATTTTCCGGCAGTCTTTCAGCACCTTCTGACCCTCCATGAAGATGGTCATGCGCTCGGCCATTGGAGAGCCCTCGCCATGCAGGCAGATGACTTCCAATTCCGCGGTGGTGATGCGCCGGATCACATCGAACATCCGCAGGCGGTTTTCCGTGGAAACTGCCTTGTTGGCACTCAGGTATTTCTCGATATCGTCGTGCAGGTCCGGGTGCACGTAATCTTTATAAGTCGGCGCGGTAACCAGCAGGCCGCCGGCCAGATCCTGGATCGCTTTGACCACTTCGTGGTAGTTGTGGGCAAAGTGGTATTTGGCCATGTTGGTTGAAATGGTATTGGGCACTGCGATGTCGCCCCGCATTTCAAAATCATAACATGCTGTTTTTGCAAGTGATTTTAAAGTTTCCAGGTAGATTACCAAGTCGGTCAGTTTTTCTTTGACATGAGGCGCCTTGGTTACGCCATTGTACTCGGCAATGGCAGCGGCAGCCCCCACCAACTGCTCCGAGAGCGGGACACGGTAGGAACACCCGGTTCTTCTGTGCAGCAGGGCGAAGTTATAGACCATCGGGCCCGTAAACTTCCACTCACCGCATAAAAAGACCCTTTCCCAGGGCACGAAAACATCATCAAAGATAATCAGGGAATCCGTGTGCACCCGCACCGGACGCGTGTTTGGGAACTCCAGTGAACTGTAGTGGGAGTTGAATGGCCGGCACACCTGGCGAATGCCCTTGGCGTTGACCGGGATGGCGAAGGCAACGGCATAATCCTTGTCCGCCTCTGTCATGGCATGGCAGGGGATCACAAAAATTTCATTGCAGTAAGCGGCCCCGGTAATGTGGATTTTTGCGCCTCTTACCACGATGCCGTCATCGTTTTTCTCCACGACGCGCACGTTATAATCCGGATGCTTCTGTTCGGGGTCCGATGGCCTGAGCATGCGATTGCCCTTGACATCCGTCACTGCCGCGCATGTCGCCGTGTCTTCTCTTTTGAGCTTGTCCCTGTAGTTATTGATCCGGTCGATATAATCCTGGTTTCCGCTCATGTGGACGGCAATACTGATGGCATTTAACGCATCGGCTCCGATGTCGTGAGCCAGGGGAATATAGCCGTCCCCAAGTTCGGTCGCCTTGACGATCAGTTCGTGAGCTTTTAACAAATCCTCGGCATTCTGGGGTTTGTAATAATATCGGCTGACCGGCTCCTTGAGTACCGGATCCTCAACGATGGCAAGATCCTTGTATTGCGGATCCTCAGCCAGTTCATAGTCAAGCGCCATAAGGTCCACGCACACTTTAAGGTCCGGATGCGTGGCCACATTCTCGATTTTTTCCCCTTTGTAATAGACGATGCGCCCGTCATTCAAGCTTTCCCTGTATTGCTCCGCTGAAATTAATCCCATGATGTTTGCTCCTCACGTCTGTCTTTAGGCTCATTATTTGTTTTGCTGAGGGCTCCACCGCTTTAGGGCGCAGGTGCGTGCGGCCCGGGGAAAAGCCCTCATTGCAAGAATTCCTGAATTTTTCTTACCAGGTTCTTTTTCTGGGCAGGCCCCGGTGGAAGGCGGGGAAAATTTCCTCTTCATGGTATGTGCCCATCATCTCATCAACCGTCATGACCGCGCATAAGCCGGCACCGTCAACGCCCCCGCCCCACATGCGCTCTCCGTACTGGTCCCCGACAAAGTAGAGATTTTCCACCCACGGGGATTTCAAAGGGGGCCGCTTCTGTCCGACCGGCCGCCAGTCGCCGTATGCCCGGTCGCAAGGCGTCCACATCCAGAACTCGACATCTTCCTGCCAGGATGGCCAGAATTTTTTAAAGAAGTTTTCGCAGAACTCGGTCAGCCTTTTCACATTGGCGGGATTTCGCATTTCATGCCCCAATTGCGGCAGGGAGAAGCAGAAATCTCTTTTGCCATCCGGGGCGCGGCCCGGCGTATCACTCAGACTCGGCCGGGAAATGCTGTCTTTGGCGCAGGAGGCCATGTTCCACATGACAACATCCATCGCTCCGCCTTCAAAACCTTCATATTCGCTGATACAGGCCGGCATAAAGGTGAAGCTTCTCTCATCAATGCCTTTTTCCGCCCATATATCTCTTTTTAAGCCGATCATGGCGGAGAGCAGACCCGGGTTCCAGAATCTCTTGAAGAGTGAATTAATCCACTTCTGATCAAAATGGCGCGGGTGAATAACGCTGTGGATCCCCATTGGCGGGACATTGCAGATAACTTTATCGGCCTTGATCGTCTCAAAGCCGTTGCCTTTTCGAACCACCACGCCCCGGACGATTCCGTTTTCAATAATGGTCTGGACCACGGGGGAATTACGCCATACCTCCCCGCCTTTTGCATTCAGGCATTCTTCAAATGCCAGCGGAATGGCTGTGATGCCGGGCTGGGAGATGGTGGCCACGGAGCCGTCAACCAAGTTCATCTTGATGTCCCCGGCAATGGCTTGATATCCTAAAAAATCTCCGGCAGGCGTAATGGAGGGAACGTTGTTGGCGGTCTGGGACCCGATTAAGTTCTTGATCCAGTCATAGGCTTCCTTGTGCATGTTGCGGTCCTCGAGCCACTTTTGCAGGGGAAGGTCCATCAATTTCGGGAGCGCGCCCAGATCCGTTGTGGCCATGTCCCGCAGCTGATGCATGGTCGCTTTAAACCCTTCATCAGACATCCATGGGTATTTCTGCCCTTTTTCCACCTGGTAGGCTTTGCGCTTCATGTAATCCACGTAGGCGAAACCTGTATTGACCGGCATGTCCACCGGGACACTCAGGAAATCCAGAAGGCAGCGGATTCTGGATTTGTTGCCCCAGAATAAGCCATGCCCGCAATCATTGGTGTAGCCGTCAAAAAGGCCTTTTTCGACAATCTCTTCAATGCTTGGCGTCCCCGGTGCGGTATAGACCCAGGTGCTGTTCATCTCCAAAGCCCTTTTCAATCCCTGGGCATCCAGTTCCTGGCCGTCCACCGTCACTTTATCACCCTTTCCAACGAACGAAAGGGTGCGTCCCCCGATGAAGGGCGCTTTTTCCAGCACCAGGACTTTCTGGTCGTGTTCCTTGGCTAAAAGTGCCGCCGCACCCATTCCTCCAACACCGGAACCAATTACAATGACATCATACTTTTTGTTTGCCATGAGGCCTCCTTTTTATATTTATATTGATCTAACGGGAAGTCTGTACCAGTTATTTGCAAGCTATGTGCCATTTAATAAAGTAGTTTTAATTCAAGCACTTGTCTTTTTTGTTCGCTTAAACGGGCAATCTGATGTGCAACATGTTGTGCATCGGCCTCAATATTTTGATCTCCTGGATGCAGTGATTCAGAACACCGCTTCCCGGAATGTACGGAAGTTTTGGCCGCTTTCGGACAGTGGGTCTTTGGTTGACGAAAGCGGGCCATTACGGTAAACAATCTGGGGCGACCGATCTGAATTTTTTCAGGATCCTCAGTGAAAGACCCGGGCCTTTCTTATACGCGGGATGCCCGTTTTTGATGATCTAAACGGGCTCCCAAGCCATCGGTCATGCCCATGCCTATTAATAAGGAGGCGCAGATGAATAAAGAAGCGGCCTGGCAGTTGATTGACAGTGCATTGAAACAGGGACGAACGGCGCTGTCCGAATATGAAGCCAAGCAGGTACTGGGGTATTATGATATTCCCGTGGTTCCGGAGGCGCTGGTTGCGGACCGGTCGGAACTTGAGCGTGCGATTGGGCAAATCGGTTATCCCCTGGTGATGAAAGGGTGTGCCCCCGACATCGCCCATAAAACCGAAAAAAACCTTGTTCGCGTGGATATCCGCAACCAGGCGGAAGCGGATCGGGCCTTTGAGGAGATCCAGGCTGGCCTGGAGGGCACCGGCGCCGCCGTTCTGATTCAGAAAATGGTTGCCGGACGCCGGGAACTGGTGTTGGGCATGACGCGGGATCCTCAGTTCGGCCCCTGCGTCATGTTCGGGCTGGGCGGCATTTTTACCGAAATACTGGAGGATATTGTCTTCAGAAAAGCGCCCCTGGACCAGTCGGAGGCGTTAAAGATGATGCAGGAGATCCGGGGATGCCGGATCCTTGAGTCCATCCGGGGCATGGAAGCCGCTTGCAAGCCATGCCTGGCGGATATGCTGATTCGGCTGGGGCAGATCGGATGCGACACCGAAGCCGTGGCTGAAATCGATATAAATCCCGTAATTATTTCCGGTTCGCAGCCGGTGGCGGTGGACGCCCTGATTGTGTTGCAAAATTCCGAATAAATCCGGTGGATGCCATTTTTCGAAAGGAGAAGGACTTGGACTCAGGAAAGGATGCTATCGCGCAACTGCGCCAATATTTGGAGCAAAGCCGTCGGGTGGTGGTTTTTACAGGCGCGGGCATCAGTACCGAGTCCGGTATTTCCGACTTCCGCAGCCCGGGCGGCATTTGGAGCAAATATCAGCCGATTAATTTTCAGGACTTTATGGCATCCGAGCAAATGCGGATCGAATCCTGGCGCCGCAAATTTGCCGTGGATGCCGTAATGCGCAAGGCCCGGCCGAATCAAGGCCATCTGGCAGTCGCCCGCCTGGTTGAAATCGGGAAAGCCAGCAGCGTTATCACCCAGAATGTCGACGGGCTGCATCAGCTCTCCGGCGTACCTGATGAAAAGGTGATCGAACTACACGGCAATGCCACCTATGCAATCTGCCTGGAGTGCCGCAAATGTTTTGAAATAGACGATATCCGGATGAAATTCGAGAAGAGAGAAAGCCCGCCGGCCTGTGATGCCTGCGGGGGGATCATTAAAACCGCCACCATTAGTTTCGGCCAGCCCATGCCGGTTGCTGCAATGCAGGCCGCCCGGCAGGAGACCGAGGCGTGCGACCTGTTTCTCTCTATCGGCTCCTCGCTGGTGGTGTACCCGGCTGCCGGGTTTCCGGAAATTGCCAAAAAAAACGGTGCCCGGCTGGTGATTATCAACCGGGAGCCGACGGGCATGGATCATTTCGCCGACCTGGCCATACATGACGAGATCGGTGTCACCCTGTCCGCTGCAGTGGAACCGCCGGGCTCTGAAAATGGTGATTGAGCCTGATTTTATTTTATTTTTTTTTGAAGCGGTCGCTGTTTGTGTTTGAGCACACCTGAAGGATCCCTGTCATCATTGCTTGAGGAGGTTTCTGTTGGATTTATTTGAGATCGATAAAAAAACGTGCAACCAGGACGGCATCTGTGCCGCCGTTTGTCCGGCCGGCATCATTGCCTTTGTTAAAGGCGGTTTTCCGGAACCCGTCGCCCGCGCGGATGAATTCTGCATCCGGTGCGGCCATTGCGTGGCTGTCTGTCCAACGGGCAGCTTCGTTCACAAGGACATGCCGCTGGAAAACTGTCCGCCGGTGGATAAAAACCTGGACTTAACGCCGGACCAGGGTGAGCACTTATTCAAATCCCGCCGTTCCATAAGGGTATACAAGGACAAGCCGGTTGAAAAGGGGGATATAGCGCATCTCATTGATATCGCCCGTTATGCGCCGAGTGGGCATAACTCCCAGTGCGTGCAATGGACGGTTATCGCCGGTCGGGAGCAATTGGATCACGTGGCCGGCATCGTCATTGAATGGATGCGCCGGATGATGGACGAGATGCCGGAGCTGGCAACCGCCGTTCACATGGATCGGGCCGTAGCGCGTTGGGAGTCCGGGACCGATGTTATCTTTCGCGGCGCACCCATGCTCATCCTCACCCATGCCGACCAGGAGCTGCGGCCGGCCCCCGCTGCCTGCATCATTGCCGTGGCCCATCTTGAGCTTGCGGCGCCCACGCGGGATCTGGGCGGCTGCTGGGCCGGCTACTTCATGGCGGCGGCAGCCAATTATCCACCGCTTCATGAAGCACTGGCGCTTCCTGAAGGTCATCTCTGTTTTGGCGCCCTTATGATCGGGCATCCAAAGTTTTCTTACCGCCGGCTGCCCCTTAGAAACGCGCCGCATATTACGTGGCGGTTGGCGCAACAGGGAGCCAGTCCGGGTTGATGCTTCCGGGAATGGGGGTGTGGGACCTATCTGCCCGGTATTGGCCGGGGGAACAGGGCTACAATGAGGATCGCCAGGTCAATTCGTCCATATTGATGGCGTCAATACGGTAGCCGTTTTTGAAAAGTTCTTTGCAGACCGTCACGAGTTGCCTGTCATACCATATCCCCCCCCGCTCGCCGATAAATGTCAATGCATCCGCTAAAGAATGGGCCGGCCGATAAGGACGATGAGCGGTTAACGATTCCACCACATCAGCAACGCATACGATTCGCGCTTCAATTAAAATATCGTTTTTCCGGAGTCCTTGCGGGTAACCGGATCCATCAATATGTTCGTGATGCTGGAGGGCAATTTCAGCCACTGGCCAGGGAAATTTCACGGGCTCTAATATTTCGTATCCCTTCCGGCAGTGGATTTTCAGGTATTTTATATCTTCATCCAGCAGTTTTCCGGGCCGGGCCAGGATTGCTGCGGGCACCGCAATTTTGCCAATATCGTGAATGAGTGCCCCTAAAAAAACTCCATCGATACCTGTTTCAGAGAAATTCAGGGCCTTGGCCATGTTTGTGGCTAAATGGGCCACCCGGCGTTGATGGCCCGCCGTGTATGGATCACGCATTTCGACAATTCGGGATACGGCAAGAATCGTCTGCATGAGCGTCTTTTTAATGTCTAGGGGAGGGGCGGAGGCCTTTTCAGTTTGCTTTTTTCCTGAAATATCGCAGAGATGGGCGACAAACACCGGAGCATCCTTATAACTGGCAGAAATTACCGCCAGTTCGGCGGAAAAAAATGATTTATCAGATCTTTGGGCGGTTACTGCAACCCGACGGCCCATCATCTGCCCCTTGCCCGTGGCAAGGTAATGGGCCAGTCCTTTTTCGTGGGCTTTTTGCATTGCTCGGGGAATGATTTTTTCAGAAAGGAGATGGCCGATTACCTCGTTACTGCGATAGCCGAAGATTTTTTCAGCGGCAGGATTGAATGCGATAATCCGACCGTTGCAATCCATGGTGATGATGGCATCAAGAGCGGATTCCCCGACGGCCTCAAGCCACTCAAAAGGAAAAACAGACTTTCTGTCAGAGCAAGCAAAAGGTTTCATTTTAGGTTTCAGTAGTGACAGTCTCGTAACAAAGCGGTCTCTTCCGCTAAATTTTTGCCGGGACTTCTGAGTATGTAAGGCGCAGCGTTTGATCTCCTGCGCGTTTCTTTTTTGCCTGAAATGCCCCGGAGATACTATTGGGCCTTTTTGAGCTATTGAAGCGGTAGCACATGCAAATAAAGAAATAAACTGTTATTTGGCGTAAACAAGGAGATTTGCCATGAAACCGGAGGATTTCAAGGATATTTTGTATGAACTGGTATGTGGACAAGCCGGTGATTGCGGCCATCAATGGGCTTGCCATTGGGGGAGGCTTCACCCTGGCCCTGGTTTGCTGTGATCTGATTTACATGTCCGAGCATGCCTGGTTGCGCTTGCCTTTCGTGCGGCTCGGGCTCGTTCCCGAGCTGGCCAGCAGTTTTCTGATGCCCCGCTTGATCGGTATGCAACGGAGCAAGGAACTTTTTTATTTCGGGGAAGCGATTACCGCGCAGAAAGCCTGTGAAATGGGCTTGATCAACGAGGTGCTCCCCCATGATGAATTGCTGCCGCATGTACGCAGCAAGGCTTTGCAGCTGATCCCGCCCGGAGGCCCTGGTATGGCGGTTCGGCTGACGAAACGGGTGCTTCACCGACAACTCGCTGGGGATATCCAAAAGGCGCTGGATGAGGAGAATATCGGCCTGAACCAGGGCATGAAAAGCGAGGATTTCATGGAGGCCGTCATGGCCCGGATCGAGAAACGGGCGCCTGTGTATAAAGGAAAATAGCCCGGTTATCCGGCACGGACAGTTTCGCTTATACGCTGCGGGGCTCCCCTGTCATGCCCATCAAGCGTTTTTGGATGAGTGTTTCAGCCTCTGAGAGGATGCGGCTTACCAGCTCCTTGCAGGTCGGGATGTCATGGATAAGCCCTGCGACCATCCCGCAGGACCAGGCGCCGGCATCCGTGTCGCCGTTGACCATGATTTTTGGATAGACGCCAGCCACTTCTTCAATGACGTCCTCGAACCGGATATTTTTGCCGAGCGCGGCCTCTTTCTCTATCAGGCGTTGGACGGCCGGATTATTCAGGACACGCTCGGTATTTTTCAGCGGGCGCATAACCAGACGGGTGTCGAGCTCTGTTGCCGCTACAATTGCCTGCTTCACGTTTTCATGGACGGGGGCTTCCTTAGTCGCAATAAAGCGCGTTCCCATGTTGATGCCATCTGCTCCCAGGGCGAGGGAGGCGACGAGGCTGCGTCCATCCGCCATACCGCCGGAGGCGACGAAGGGAATCTTGAGTTCTTCGGCCGCCCGCGGCAGGAGGATCATGTTCGGGATATCGTCCTCGCCCGGATGGCCGCCGCACTCGAAGCCGTCGACCGATACCGCATCGCATCCGATCTTCTCTGCTTTCAGGGCGTGGCGAACCGAAGTGCATTTATGGATGATTTTTACGCCGGCATTCTGTAGTTTCGGTAGGTAATCCTGGGGGTTGCGGCCGGCTGTCTCGACAATCGGTACGCCCCCCTCAATTATTGCGTCGATATAGCCCGGATAGTCCGGCGCATCGATGATCGGCAAAAAGGTCAGGTTCACTCCGAACGGTTTATCGGTCATGTCATGGCAGCGTGCGATTTCCTTTGCCAGGTCCGCTGGCGTCTTCTGCGTTAATCCTGTGATAATGCCGAGGCCTCCGGCATTCGAGACGGCTGCAGCCAATTCCGCAAACCCGACATAATGCATGCCACCCTGAATAATCGGGCACTCGATATTAAAAAGCTCGGTAATACGCGTCTTCATAGGTCAAGTCTCCTTTTAATGTTGGTTTTATGGACACCGGCAGCTTAAGCCGTTCTTTGGGCATCATTTTTTTCTGGCAGGCGGTCCAAACCGATAATCGGGATCGGGGTCCACCTTTTCGCCCACCCGGTTGCGCAGGATTCCAATGCCTTCGACTTCCATTGCGACCATGTCGCCGGGCTGCAGGTAGCGAGCATCGACGCCGTTTCGCCGAGCTTCGCTGATCGTACCCCCGCTGACGGTACCGCTGCCGAAAATGTCGCCCGGGGCAATCCGGCTGTCGCGGGAGGCCCGCTCCACGAAACTGCCCCAACTGTGATACATGCCGCCAGCCGGAGCGTCCATCCAGAGCTCTCCATTTACCCTCAGCCGGCACTGCAGATGCAGGCGGCCATCCTTTAAAAAAGGGGCCAACTCGTCGGTAGTGACAATCCAGGGCCCGATGGAGGTGGCGCCGTCTTTTCCCTTGGCCGGCCCGAGCAGGGCGGTCATTTCGTCGAATTGCAGGTCCCGGGCGCTCCAATCGTTAAAGATCATAAAGCCCGCAATGTGAGAAAGCCCGTCGGCTTCCCTGATGTTTGTCCCGCCTTTTCCGATCACACAGCCGATTTCGAGCTCGTAATCCAGCAGGTTGCTGGCAGAGGGGTAGGGCACGTCATCGTCTGGCCCGAAAATCCGAAGGGGGTTGGAAAAATAGAAAATCGGCAGTCGGTACCAGGCATCCGCCAGTTCCCGGGTGCCTCCGGCACTGGCATGGCCTTCGTAAGCGAAGAAATCCCGCACCGTGGGCGGCTGGAGAATGGGGGCACGCAGGCGCGCCGCACTCAAGGGTATGCCGGGTGGGGCAAATCCCGAGACCAGCTGCTCTCTCAGGCGATCCAGTGGAGCCTCCGCCGAATCATCGGCCAGCTCAAGCAGTGCTTGAACATCGGCAATCGTCTGATTCATATCCATAATGGCGGTGACGTCGACAATGACATCCTTTTCGAGGACGCCGGCGCGCGGGCCGGTTCCAACATCATAGCAAACAAGCTTCATGCTCAAAATTCTTTCTTCTTTCAATCCAATATGGCCACCACGCGTGCCCATCCGGCGGATGCGCGGCGGATTTTGACAGGAAAACAGGCCACGGTGAATCCGGTGGGCGGCAGCGCCTCCAGGTTATTCAGCTTTTCTATTTGCCAGTACGGAATCTCGCGGCCGGCTTTGTGCCCCTCCCATATGATGGATGGATCGCGGGTTTGTTCCCAGCGCAGGGCGGTGTGGTTGAAAGGGGGGTCCCAGGACCAGGCGTCGGTGCCCACCACGCGGACCCCGCGTTCGGTCAGGTACAACGTGGCCTCCCGTCCCATCCCGCAACCCTTGTCAACGTAGCCGGGTTCTCCGAAGACGGCACCGGCGCTGGTGTTGACAAGCACGATATCGAGCGGCTGAAGGTCATGGCCGATGCGGGCAAGCGCTGCTTCGATTTCATTGGCGCTGACCACGTGACCATCGGGCAGATCGCGAAAATCCAGCTTCACACCCGGGCAGAAACAATATTCCAGCGGGATTTCATCAATGAATGGCGCCCGGTTCCGGCCGTTATTGGTTGTGGAATGAAAATGCCAGGGCGCGTCCATGTGGGTGCCGTTATGGGTGGAGAGCGTGAGGCGCTCCACGGCCCAGCCTTCCCCGTCGGGCAGATCCTCCTGACGAAGGCCGGGAAAGAAATGTGCAATGGTTTCAGCCGATTCCTGGTGGGTGACGTAGGTGACGCCGGGGCTCAAACCCGGCGGGTCGGTATACTCGTTGTTTTCGATATGGACGGAAATGTCGATAAAGCGTCTTGTCATGGCATCTCCCCATCTTATGGTTAATTTTAAACTATCCGCATCCTATCAGGTTGCTGTGGTTTATAAAAAGAATTTTCCATGTCCTTTTGAGAAACAGAATTGAAGGGCGGACATCGCTCCAGAAGTCGCGGGGGGAGAATTGTCGACGGATGGCCAGGGCTGAGCCGGTGGAAAGAACGCAGGACCATCTGAAAATCAGTGCATTTGCGTGAAAAAAAGGCAGGGGGACGTAGAGGGTATCATCCAGGTAAGTGGCATATCGGTTAACCCATTCATTGAAAACTTTATAGCTCAGGGAGCCTTCATGGGATTTTATCGCCGGGTTATCCGGATATTTATGGGCGGCCGCCTCAAGCCTTCTGCCCCAGGATTCCCGTTTTCTTTAGGGATCCGGCGCATTTTCCGACCCGCTTGAACAATGGCGGGCAGCCGGCGCAATCGGCAAAGCCTGGCCCAAAGTAATGCCTGGCCTTTATCAAGTCATCACGCGCTCTTTCAGGTTTGCCGGCCATGATCGGTTGCACCTTCCTAAGCTGAGCGCTTTGCTCCTATTTGCAATTATTTGGTGACATCACCGGCCTTTCGCAATTGCCGGTGATGTCCATATCATTATGCAAAGGTTGGAAAATTTTTAAAATCGCCCAGGTTAGGTCCTTTTCAGTCGTTGAAAGATTGGGGCTTCATTTCAACCGTTATCCAATCATCATCGGTCAGTCGCCTGGCCAGCCCTTCGGTTTTTGGGAGTTCATAGCCATAGAAATAGCGCAGGGCAAAAATTTTGCCCTCATAAAAATCCCTGTCTTTCTTCCCGGCTCCCTGAGTCAGGGCCTTGTGCGCCGCAATGCCCTGAAGAAGCCACTGCCAGGCGATGGTGACAATGCCGAAATATTCAAGATAGAGGGTGGCATCTGAGAGGAAGGCCTCGGGCCCCTGCTTTTCGGCAACCGATACCAGGTGACGGGTGACTTCCTGCAATTGGGCCAGCGCCCCCTCCAGCTGTCCGGCAAGTTTTTGAAGCGCCTCCCTTTCTTTTGCTTCAGCGATCGTGTGCTGGACTTCGCTGATGTAATGGCGCAATGCCTGGCTGTTTTTCATAATGACTTTTCTGCCCAAAAGGTCCATGCCCTGGATCCCGGTTGTCCCCTCGTGGATGGGATGGATGCGGCAGTCGCGGTAATACTGCTCCAGGGGGTAGTCGTCGCAGTAACCGGAGCCGCCCAGGCACTGCAGACCAGCGCTGATGGAGAGGTTGCCCATCTCTGAGGGGTAGCTTTTGGCCACTGGGGTCAGAATTTCGAGCAGAAGATGATATTTTTCCTTGTCTTCTCCTTGTAAAACCTTTTGCAAGTCTACATATTTGCTGCATTGCGTCAGCAGGCAAAGCGCTCCTTCCACAACGGCTTTCTGAAACAGGAGCATCCGCTTTACATCAGCATGCTCGATAATCGGCACCGCCGGGCTGTTCGGATCCTTCTGACCCGGTTTTCTACCCTGGTTGCGGGTTTTTGTGTATTCCAGAGAGGCGTAGTAAGCGGCCGTGGCCATGGCGGTCGCCCCCATTCCGACGCCAATGCGGGCTTCGTTCATCATCTGGAACATGTATTTTAAGCCCTGGTGAGGCTCACCCACAAGCCAGCCGCGGCAGTCGTTTTTATCCCCCATGCTGAGTTGGGCAATGGGGCAGCCGCGGTAGCCCAGTTTGTGGTAGACGCCGGAGGCGGCCACATCGTTTGATACAAGGCTGCCATCGGAAGCAATGCGTTTCTTGGGAACCACAAAAAGTGAAATTCCTTTCACGCCTGCCGGGGCGCCGGAAATTTTGGCCAGCATCAGATGCACCACATTCTCCACGCCGTCATGGTCACCCGCGGATATGAATATTTTCTGTCCCTTTATCAGGTGATAATCCTGATCGGTCGGCTCTGCGATTGTAGCAATGTCAGAGAGGGACGAGCCGGCCTCGGGTTCGGTCAACGCCATGGTGCCCTGCCATTCTCCGGCGTGCATTCGGGGGACATAAGTGTCATAGAGTGCTTTGCTGCCAAACGTTTCAATCAGACCGGCGGCCCCGATGGTCAGGCCGGCATAGGCATGGGCCGAGTAGTTGGCTGTTTCAAAAATGAATTCGCAGACATCTGCCAGCATATGCGGCAGCTGTTCGCCATCCTGTTCATAGGGGACCCGGCTGGTAAGCCAGCCCCCTTCCCCGAATTCCTTTAGAATCGTTTTTACCGATGGGTGCACTTTTATCTCACCGCCCACCAGTTCCGGCTGTTTGCGGTCCATTTCTTCAAAAAGGGGGAATAAAAGGTTTTTCCCAAGTTTGAGGGCTTCTTTCAATACCATATCGAACATTTTGCGGTTGTGCTCCTGGTAGTATTCGTAGTTGGTCAAATCTTCGATATCGAATACTTCGTAGAGCAGAAATTTGACGTTTCTTTCGCTAACAAATTTGCTTGCCACATTATCCTCCGTTCTTTGGTGTCCTGATTGACGGCTTTTAAACAGCTTCCAGCTGCAAGGTGCACAGAAAAAAACCTAATACCTTTTTTATTATATCATAAATGGTTGGGCGAGCCACAGGGCTTTCTGATGCTCCCGGAACCGCTCCGTGTGTCCATCTCCTTTAAAAAAAGTCCGGGCAAAAGGGTCGGTGCCGGGTTGGGAAAAGTCTGTCCCAAACCGGGAGAGTACCGGGCAGAGCAATCTCAAGCCGGCCCATAGCCCCGGCACGGCTTGGGCTGATCTGGCCGAACAGCAGCATGGCCAGGGTATCGACGGGCAGAATGATTTCCGGTTCCTGCTTTGCCTGGCGGAGCTCTGCTTCCCCCGCGCCTGCTTCCAGGGTCCAGCGGCCACGGTTCCAGGGGCAGAGTTCATCGATTAACTCAAAGCAGATTTTGCCTTCCGCATCGTAGCGGCGACCGGTAAGTGCCGGGGCAAGGTCCACGATTCGGGCCATCAAGCCGTCTCTTGAGCTGATATGGAGTTGTCGGGGTTCATTGATCAGGTGGGGCAGGGGATCATCGGGCGGCACGTGCATCCACTTAATTTCGTTTGCCAGATCCATTCCGGAAAAATAGCGCCACAAAGCATGGCAGGCCCGCGGGGTCAGCCATATAAAATCCCGGATGATCAACTGATGCTGCAGTTCCCCGCCTGATCTCCTTCGGGTTCGGGCGGTATAGAGAACATAGCCCAGCGGCTCACCGTTTTCCTCGTAAACGATTTTAAATAAAGCCTCGTTTCCCAAGGGTGGTGCAAGAACCCCGGCAGCCCAGGTGGCCTTACCGCGGTGAATGTAGCCGGTCCGGTCCTGGCAGAACCGCCGATAAAGGTCCTTGAAGACATCTTCTTCGTTGGCGCCGGCTTCCCTCAGGTTTCCCAAATCGTTGCGGACATTCTCCGGCCGGGTAAAGACCAATTGCCGGGGTTCCAATGAATAAGATTGCTGCGTGGATACCACCGCATACCCGTAACGATGATAAATGGCGGCACGGGATGGATGAAGGGCGGCAATTGCTTGTTGTCCTTTTTCATGCATCATTTCGAAATGTTTGGCAATTATCCGGCGAAGATAGCCCCTGCGGCGGCACACCGGGTTGGTGCTCACATAAGTGATGCCGGCCACGGGGCAGCTCGTCCCATTGAACCGCATTTTCAGGGGCCACCAGGCGTAGGAGGTGGCAAGCGCGCCATTTTCAAAGGCGCACAGGGTCCATTCCGGACGTATGGTATCAATTGCTTCAGGCGGTGCGATCTCTGGTGGTATCAGCAGCGAGCGTTTCGCCACCTGCTTGAATCCGGCCATTTCCGAATCCCTCGCCGGGCGGATTTCCACATCCATTGGTTCCTCCTTGTTTCATCGATAGCAGTAAAACCCCGTATCTATGAGTGTTACAGGATCTCATCCATTGGTGCTTTTTAAAGTTGTACAATTTTCCGGCTCAGGGTTTGCTTTTGGCTGAACCAGCCGCAAAAGTGCGATGAAGCCGATTGACATTGAGATGAAAATGGCTATAAATACATGATGATAGGCCTGTAGCGGATAGGTGGTGCCGATTTGTCCCACCGTATCCATGAGAAAGCCCGAAAATGGCTGAAACAGGGCGGTTCCCAAGAAAGCCGCCGGGTTCATCAAGCCGATGGCCGTGCCAGTCAGCCAGTGCGGAAACAGTTCCTTGGTTATGGCAAAATAAAGCGACAGGGTGCCGCCGCCGCAGATGCCGATGATCAAAAAAAGCGGTGGAATAAGAATCTCCGGAGGTTTGCCGCCGGTGCAAAGAAAGATTGACCAACAGAGCAGCCCCAGGCCAAGGGAGCCGATGATAACCGGCTTGCGGCCAAAAGGCAGGCGGTCAGCAAGAACCCCGAAGGCCGGGGCGCCGATGATAAAACCCAGGGGCATGAGCATGAGCAGTCCGCCGGCGCTCATCCGGCTGTAGCCATGGACGTCGATCAGGTAGGGTACGGCCCACAATCCCTGAAAGGTAAGGGCCGGGCCGCCGAAAAAAAAATAGGACAAGGTGACCTTCCAGAAATTGGCTTTGCCCAAAACCATTTTAAGCCGCTTGCGGGTGTTAACATCAGCGGGCGTTTCATGGGAGTTGGACGGCGAGGGCGTCTGCGTAAGGGCAATGGGGGGCCATCCCTTTTCTTCAGGTCTGTCTCTGAGGATGAGCCAGGCAAAAATTGCCAGAAAGAAGGTTATGGCGCCAATGGCCCAAAATGACTTGCGCCATCCCAGCCCCAGCACCAGCCAGGTCAGGGGCAGGGAGGCCGCGAGGTTGCCTGCATTGCCAAAGGCGAGAAAAATCCCGGTAATACCCGCAAATTCCTTTTCCTGGAACCATCTTGAAAAAATTTTAAGCGCCGGTATAAATACGCCGCCCACCCCGATGCCCACCAGCGCCCGCCCGGCAGTTGCCATGGCCATGCTGGGGGCAAAGCCGAAGAGCAGCACACCGACACAGGCAATAAAGGCAAACAAGGTGGTCACCGCGCGGGGCCCCAGGGTGTCGGAGAGAAGACCGACAGGCGGCTGGACGGCTGCGTAGAGGTAAAAATAGGCAGAGGACATCAGCCCCAGTGCAGTTGCATCGGCGCCGAATTCAAGGACAAGGTCCTGTGCGATTACCGTTGGGGCGATCCGATGCAGACAGGCCAGAAAGTAAATTATGGCGAGAATACCGAAAATGACCCAACGGTATTTAAACGGATCGTTTAAATGAATCCGGATATTGTTCCATTTCATCCAGAGGCCTGTTATAATAAATCGTTTTCGGCGTCTTGATTCGGCTGAAAGGCCGGAAGCGGTCGAAATTTATATGCTATGGATTAATCAAGTATCACAGGGCAATTAAATTCGTCAATCCAATAGTATGTTCTGCATTGACGAACAAAAAGCAGACGTTTTGGCAGTCGGCGCCATCCCCTGACAGATCGTCCTTTTTGTGCGGCCATCACGTGTTCATTGGCTTTGATTTTTTATTATTGCGTTTTTTAGCAAAAGCCTTTAGAAAGCTTTTTTGCGCATATGTTTATAATCCTGCAATCTTTTTCAGTTTATTTGTTTATTTGATTCATATGGAGGCCAATATGTTTAAGATCGTGGAACGCGAGGAAATGGCGGACGGCACCATCATCAGGAACCGGGTCGAGGCGCCGCGGATTGCTGCCAAGGCCAGGCCGGGCCAGTTTGTTATTTTGAAGGCCAATGAGACCGGGGAGCGGATTCCGCTGACCATATCGGATCTGGATGCGGCGGCGGGCACCATCGATGTGATCTACATGGTGGTGGGCAAATCCACCGCCCTGTTTAAGGAACTGGCTGTGGGCGATGGCTACCAGGACGTCATCGGGCCCCTGGGCAAGCCCACGGATATCGAGCAGTTGGGCCATGTGGTCTGCGTTGGGGGAGGCACGGGCGTAGCTGTTTTGTTTCCCATCACCCGGGGGTTTAAAGAGGCCGGCAACCAGGTGACCAGCATCATCGGGGCCCGGAACAAGGACCTTTTGATCCTTGAAGATAAGATGCGGGGGGCTTCCGATGAGCTGCACGTGTGTACGGACGACGGCTCTTACGGCACCAAGGGCTTTGTCACCGAGGTATTGAAAGATGTTCTGGAGAAGACAACGGTGGACCTGGTGGTGGCCATCGGGCCGGTGCCCATGATGAAGTTCGTCTCGGCCCTGACCCGGGAGTACGAGGTCAAGACCATGGTGAGCCTGAATCCCATTATGATCGACGGCACGGGCATGTGCGGGGGCTGCCGGGTGTCTGTGGGCGATAAGACCAAGTTCGCCTGCGTGGACGGGCCCGAGTTTGACGGCCACCTGGTGGATTATGACGGGTTGATCAAGCGCCTGCGGGCCTATGAAGAAGAAGAGAAGAAGGCATACAACGAATACTGCGCGGCCCTGGGCGAGAAATAGACCGCGGTGCGCGTTTTTGCAGCTGATGGAGGAAAGTAATGGCTGAGAAGACATCCAAAAAAGAGAAAGTCCCGCGCCAGCCGATGCCCGAGCAGACGGCGGAGGCAAGACGGCGCAATTTTGACGAGGTGCCGCTGGGCTACAGCCGGGAGGCGGCGGTGAGCGAAGCGCAGCGCTGCCTGCAGTGTAAGAAGCCCGCCTGTGTGAGCGGCTGCCCGGTAGGCATTGATATCCCGGGTTTTATCCAGCTGATGGCCGAGGAGAAGTTCACCGAGGCGATCCGCAAGATCTGGACGCAGAACAGTCTTCCTGCGGTGTGCGGCCGGGTCTGTCCCCAGGAGATCCAGTGCGAGGGCGAATGCATCCTGGGCAAAAAGGGGGAGCCGCTGGCGATCGGGAATCTGGAGCGGTTCGTGGCCGACTATGAACGGACCCAGGGCAGCGGGAAACTGCCGCCGGTGGCCGAGCCAACGGGCAGGAAAGTGGCGG
>P_1C_Sed_2_UnCtyDRAFT_1000123_pt1 | contig 22822 bp, 16 predicted proteins | sample Pon1CUnioCityCA_4_FD_10229 | JGI IMG/M metagenome (IMG submission 10229) | reverse complement strand
CCGGGCGTTTCGTCCACCTTTTCCTGGAATTGCTCAACATTTATTCGTGTGCTATCCTCTTCGCTTTGAGCACAAGCTTGTGCTACAAAAAGTGTCATCACTGCTATTAATCCAATAGTAAAGAAACGTCTCATCATAATATTTATCACAAATTTATTTATTATTCTTTTTCAAAGCCGGCATTCACAAGACTCTGTATACCACCTATATTATACACATTTTCAAAGCCTTTTCGTTTCATCATTTGCGTTGCTCGACCGCTTCGTGCTCCCGTCCGGCAATACAAAAAATAATTTTTGTCTTTATCCAATTTTTCGACGTTCTCCTCAAAGTCAGATGAGGACATATCATAATTATAATCGGTCTTTTTGAGATGACCATTGTTGTATTCATTCCTCGTCCGAACATCAATGATATCCCCCGGCCCTTCTTGTAACAATTCTTTAAACTTCTGCGGTGGAATCATATTCTTTGAATTTTTTAGCTTTTTGAGATAAAAAAATGCCACAACAACACCTATTAATATTATTATTGTTACTGCGTCCATAGTTAAGTTATTTAGTTTAAATATTCATAAAAATGATATAACAGCCCATCAAAACAAGGAAAACAGCAAATCCTTTTTTAAGTCGTTCGTTGGATATTTTACCTGCCACTTTGTTGCCTATCAGGCTACCTACCGCCCCAATCAAACTAAAAACCAGCACCAGTTGCCAATTTACACTCAGATCCAGTCCATTCAGAACATCGAGGTACTTATAAAATCCGCTAAAGCTCTTCAGAGCTATGATCAGAAGGCTCGTTCCTACTGCTAATCCCATTGGTAGACCACCTAATAAAACCAACGCAGGAACAATCAGAAAACCGCCACCTACACCAACCAGCCCCGTCAAAACTCCTACTGCAAGTCCTTCAAGAACAATTTTCCACCAAGCGTGAGTGATGTCGGTCATGCCCATGGTTTTATCTATATGCTGCTTGTCTCGAAACATCATAACAGCGGCAACAAGCATCACCCCCGCGAATAATAACAGCTGAAATGTGCCGGATACAAATTCAGCAATCATAGCACCGCCGTAGGTTCCCGCCATCCCCGGCAACCCAAATAAAATGACGCTTCGCCAATGTACTTTTTGTTTTAGGGCATATGGGATAAAACCGGCGAAACTAATAGCACCCACAATGCCAAGAGATTCAGCAATGGCTACTTTTTCTGATTCTCCCGCCAAGTAAATAAGCACCGGAACCGTCAGTATGGATCCGCCCGATCCCAGCAATCCTAATGATAATCCAACTAATAATGCCCCAATCCACGGTAATATCATAATAGACCTAATATACAATTAATTCGGATGGCCGGCTATCAACCGACCATCCGCAGGTTAGGGGATCTATCAAAAAGCAGAAGAACCGTTATTGCGGTTAACCTTCTGCCTATACATGGGAAATTCTTTCTCTTATAGCCCAGAAACTGCCACCAAACCCTTTATCTGAATAGCAGATTAGCCTTTTACCTTTGCACCGCTTTGGGAGTTTTCCTCTACACCGATACCCAACTTGGCAAAAATCTGTTCGGCCAAACACCAGTTTGTTAGAGACGACTGGAATAAATTCAGTCCTACAAAAAGGGTTAACAGAAACCAATAAGGACTCACAAAATATCCCAATGCTACACTTACAGTTACAATTGTACCGGCCAGCATACGTATAGCACGCTCCATGGGCCGCATTGTTGAACAACTTGGATTTTGATTACTCATAATGTTGCTTTATTGATTATTAATATTAAATCTTTGTTACGTTGATTCTTCGACGCTCAGTGAATATGCATGCAGCGGATTCTGTTTCTCAGCTCCGGTTTCTTTATTATATACTTTCACTTCCTCTATAACACGCTTAACACATTCTTCGTCTTGTATTGTTAGAAATAGTGTGGAATATACCCCGTGTTCATCCTTTGCAAACCAATTCGAGATATCCGGCTGATACTCTTCAGTTTTAAAGCCATGCACATTGGTTTCGCTGTAAATCGGAACCTTTTGCCGTGCTAAAATCTTTCGCACGTCATCGGTATATTCTTCGATACTGAGTATGATTAGTAGCTTCATAATATGATGTTTTTGATAATTGATAATCACGACCGGGCTCACAATCCCAATACCCGGCCGTGATCTCTTCTTAACCTTACGTTTGCTCTCCTTTGAGCTCCTTCACTTTATTCTCTACCATAAAGTAGATTAGCGGTATCATAACTAGCGTTAACGCTGTGGATGCCACTGCACCGCCCATCAGTGAAATCGCCAGTCCCTGGAATATGGGATCAAACAGAATTACAACTGCACCAATCACGACGGTGCCCGCCGTCAACAGAATGGGCATGCTACGTACAGCCCCGGCTTCAATAACTGCCTGCTTGAGCGACTCACCATCATCCAGTCGTATGTTGATAAAGTCGATCAGCAACACCGAGTTTCGAACCATAATACCAGCCAGAGCAATCATACCGATCATGGATGTGGCCGTAAAAAAGGCTCCCAGCACCCAGTGACCCACGAGAATTCCAATCAACGAAAGCGGAATAGCAATCATCATGATTATGGGCACTTTGAAATCCTGGAACCACCCGATAATTAGCATATAAATAATCACGAGCACTACGGCGAAGGCAATTCCAAGGTCGCGGAACACCTCATAGGTAATCTGCCACTCACCGTCCCATTTAAGTGTATAGTCGTCCGTCATAAATGGCTGACCTGCAAAAATCTGTGATAGGTTATAGCCCTTGGGCATTTCAATGTTATCGATCTCTTCACCGGTATCGAGCAGAGCATATACCGGGCTCTCGATTTCACCGGCTACCTCAGCCAATACATACGTCACGCGCCGCTGATTTTTACGGTGAATACTCGATTCAAGGGTATCCTCAGTCACAGTTACCAGATCAGCAACGGGTATCATCGCCCCTGAAGCCGATTTCATGTGCAATTGCTTAAGCTTTTCAATATCAGAACGTCCCGCCTTCGGTAACTTTACCGTAATAGGCACATCGTTCAATTCTTTTTCACTATACAGACGTGATACATCCTTTCCACGCAGTGCCATCGTCACGGTCTGCACCACTTGCTTGGAAGAAATACCCGACATCATCGCCTTTTCAGTATTCACATCAAGCTTATACTTGGTCTGCGGAGCTTCAACCATCCAGTCTACATCCACAATACCAGCCGTTTTTTCGAAAATGCTTTTCACCTGATTCCCAACACGTTGTCGTTCATCGGTATCGGGACCGTAAACCTCAGCTACAATCGTCGACTGTACGGGAGGTCCGGGCGGTACCTCTACCACTTTAACATTGGCATTGTACTTTTCGCCCACCTTTTGGACCATCGGGCGAAGCCGTTTGGCGATCGCGTGACTTTGATCGCTACGCTCTCCTTTATCGATCAGGTTCAGCTGAATATCTGCTACGTTAGGACCTTTTCGCAAATCGTAATGACGAACCAGACCGTTAAAATTGATGGGGGCATTATCACCGGCATAAATTTGGTAGTCCTTAATTTCCGGCACATCCTTCAAACTCAACCCAACTTCACGAGCAACTGCGTTGGTACGTTCCAGCGTAGTGCCCTCGGGCATGTCAATTATAAGCTGTACCTCATTTTTATTATCGAAGGGAAGCATTTTCACCTCAACCATTCTAAAAACAAACAGCAACGTTGAGGCCAGAAGCAATACTGTTACACCGATAATAAACGCCCATCGCTTAAACGTACTTTCAAGCAGCGGTTCCATGGTACGGGCGTACCATTTATAAATAAGGGTTTCTTTCAGATCGTACTTCTTCTCTTCGCCGTTTTCATCTTTCTCAGTATTACCGTGCGGCAGCAGAATATATGCCAACCACGGGGTGATAATCAGAGCTACAATTAGTGAGAAGATCATGGCCAGCGAAGCACCGATCGGCATAGGACTCATATATGGACCCATCAATCCGGATACAAAAGCCATCGGCAATACCGCCGAAATTACAGTAAAGGTTGCCAAAATGGTCGGATTACCTACCTCACTAATCGAGGCAATAGCCGCCTGCTTGAGCGGGAGCTTCTTCATCTTAAAGTGCCTGTGCATGTTCTCGGCTATAATAATCGAGTCGTCCACCACAATACCCGTCACGAATACCAGCGCAAAGAGCGTAATCCTGTTCAGGGTATAGCCAAACATGTAGTACAAAAATAGAGTGAGCGCAAAGGTTACCGGTACCGATAAGAATACGACCAGTCCACCGCGCCAACCCAGAGCTAGTGCTACCACAAACGTCACGGCTAGAATGGCCACCAACAAGTGCTCAAGTAGCGAAATAACCTTGGCTGAAGCCGTCTTCCCGTAATTGCGCGTTGTCGTCACATTCACATCAGCCGGAATAAGACTCCCATCAAGGTTATCTACTTTTCGTTGGATTTGCTCAGCTATCGCCATCGCATCAGCGCCGGAGCGTTTCGCTACCGAGATGGTTACAGCAGGGTACGATTCACCCGCATTCAAGCCGGTTTCCTGAGCTTTTTGATGACCGACCCCATATGAAACATATTCTGATGGCTCCTCCGGCCCATCTCGAATCTCAGCAATACTGTGCAAATAAATAGGATCGCCATTTTGCACATCTACAACAACATTCCGCACCTCTTCGGCGGACTTAAAAAAGTCACCGGTATCGACTAAATATTCGGTGTCATTACTGCTGAATGATCCGGACGAAAGCTCTTGGTTGGCCGCCTGTATTTGTCCGACCACCTGCATCGGATCAATACCATAAGAGGCCATTTTATTTTTATCCAGATTCACCGCAACCTGGCGGGTTCGTCCGCCGTGGATATCGGTCTGTGCCACATCCTCGATCTGTTTGATATCCAAGGCCATCTCATCGGCTACGCGGCGCAAGTCAAAGTCACTATATTTATCGCTCCATAACGTCAATGTCATAATCGGAACGTCATCGATGGAACGGGTTTTCACCATTGGTTGGGTCGCACCCTCGGGAAACCGATCCATGTTTTTCATGATCTCGTTATAGAGCCGAACCAAGCTACGCTCTACATCTTCACCCACGTAGAAACGAGCCGACACCATCGCCTGATCGGGCATGGAAGTAGAATAAACATATTCTACCCCTTCAATATTGGAGAGTACTTTCTCCAGGGGGATTGCAATATTCTTTTCCACTTCCTCCGGCGTTGCTCCCGGATAACCGACAAAGATATCGGCCATCGGAACATCAATTTGAGGCTCTTCCTCACGCGGGGTTAGATACGTTCCGTAAAATCCCAACGCCAGAAATACAATCATTAACAAGGGTGTCAACTTTGAGTCGATAAACCCTTGCGCTATTTTTCCTGCAATTCCAGTCTTCATAATGATATAACTAAATAATTTCTATTTACTGCGTATTCACTTTACGACCTTCGCGTAGCGGCTGATCAACTGAAGCTACATACGATTCGCCTTGCGATAATCCGGACAATACTTCTACTCCTCGGGCACTTTCATCGCCAAGGCGAACCCAGCGAAGCACAATTTCGGAGTCATCATTCAGTGTATATAAACCGGTCAGCTGTCCGCGCTCAATGATGGCAGACTTGGGCACGAAGATCGAACGATTGCTCTCTCTTACCAATCCTACCTGTGCGAACATGCCCGATTTTATTCCGGAATTCTTTTCCAGTTTGGGTAGCATCACTTCCACAGCAAACTGTCGGCTACCGCGATTACCGGCCTGGTTAATATTATTCACAACACCAATGCCATCTTTATAACCCGCGGCTTTGATATCCACCGAAACAGTGTCATCATAATTGAAGAGCGAAATATTGCTCTCGGGAACCGTTATATTCACTTTCATAATACTTTCCTGTTCAAGCGCAATGATGGGCTGTCCAGGTGCGGCCATATCTCCTTCGGTGGCCATCTTTGAGACCACATATCCGTTAAAAGGAGCCGTCAACCTCGTATAATCAAGCATATCTTCTACTTCCTGAAGCTTACTCTCCAAAGTCTTTACTTTCGCTTTGGCCATCTCATACTGCGTGGATATATCATCCAGCTCCTTTTGCGTAGCACTTTCCTGCTCATGCAAATTCTTAATGCGATTGTAATTAGTCTCCACATTATTCAGCGCTGCTTTGGCCTCAATCAGGCTTGACTCAACCTGGCTTTTTTGCGCCTGCAGATTATCATCTTTAATCTGAATCACCACCTCATCCTTGCTTACATAGTCCCCTTCTTCGAGGTCAAGCTGGGTAATTCTTCCCATTACTTTGGTACTCATATTGACGGTACGATCGCTGCTTACCGTACCCGAAAAACGGTGGGATATAGTTCCCTGCACATATTCTGCAGTCTGTGTATCTACCGTTATGGGCTCATCCGGCGCGGGCTGCTCATTGTCAGAAGAGCTGCACGAGACCCCCACCAACATTAGCACTGCAAGTGCAGATAATAGTCTTCCTGATATGTTCATGATGCTATATTTCATTGTTCTATTTGTTTTGTTGTTAAAGTCTTATACGAAAATTAGTAAGGCATTTCGCGTTCAAGCAGCAACTCCAGTGTTGCTATACTCAAATTATATTGATAGAGCGCATTTAGTCGCTGCAGCTTGCTTTGGAGCAGCTTGGTTTCTGCCTGGAGCAGATCAGTTGTTTTCTCCATGCCTTGCTCATAGCGATTATTTCGGATGCGAAAATCTTCTTCGGCCTGCTCCACAGACGCCTCAGCAAACTGAAGCTGTTCCTGCGCTTGGTCAAGTGAACGCTGAGCCTGCTGAATCTCCATTTTGTTCTTAAAAAGACTGCTTTCGTAAGCCAACTCTGCCTTTTTCAACTGAGCTTTGGATTCCATTACCTTGCCCACATTTTGGAATCCTTTAAACAGGTCCCACTTGAGCGTTGCCCCTATCATATAACTGTCGCCCTGCGTACCGAATGGCACTTCATCATTAAATTCGTAACTGCCAAACAGATTTATACTCGGTATAAAGTTAAACTTTGATGAACGCTGCATCTCCTTAGCAGCCGACATCCGATATTTCATCGCCTCCAATTTAGCATTGGTTGCATTTTCTGCATCTATCATTTCATCCGAAATGCCGGGACGCATTTGCAGGCTGTCCGTAGCCTCAATGGCGATACCCTCTTCGATATTAAGCAAGTAGCGAAAATTATCCTGCACAGTCTTTCGCTGGTCACGAACTTTTGACTGCCGACTTTTCAGCTCCAGCACACGAACCTTCGCCGCTAAATAATCGGCTTTATTGATCATATCCTGCTCGTAATAGTTCTTGGCCTGACGTTCGTTCTCCTGTGCCACTGCCAGTGATTTTGTAATCACCTGATCCTGCTTCTCCATTAATTGAAGCTGATAATAGGTATCTTTCACTTGGTAGCGCACATGCTGTATAGTTCCTTCCATCTGCTTCTTTGCCGCTTCCAACTGGTTTTTTACAGCCCGGCGCTGAAAAATCGCATCTGCGTTAAACAGTGGCTGCTGAGCCTTAAAGGTCGTAGTAAAATTATCATACGCATCAGGATCATTTAGCCGCGTCGGATTAAAGTCGGCCTGCGTCACGGCCTCCTGCTTTAACTTAAACCCGAAAACATTGAGCGGATCATTCGTTGAAACGCCCGTTTCCTCTATCGAAAGCTGCGGTAAAAACGTGGCGTTGGTCTGCCGATACTGTGATCGGACTTTTTCCATATCTGCCTCGGCCATCCGAATCTCAAAACTGGCTTCTTCAGTAATAGCAAGCGCCTCTTGAAGACTCATCTCACGAACGTCGGTCGTATCCGTAGCATTAGATTGGGCCAGCACTGACTGGAAAGAAAACATCATTACGCCGGCCAACAGTACTAATATTTTATTAGTTATCTTGTCAATAGTTCGCATTGTATTTCGTCTTGTTTAATGATTTGAATCAAAATGCCGGTTTACAGCTGATCAATTACTTTTTCTAATCGTGTTCGTACTTCATCGGCAATGGGATGCAGCTCATCATTTTCAACAGCCTGCATCGAGGCCACTGGATCTACAGCTGAGACCTCCACCTGCCCGTCCTCATGTTCTTCTACAATCACATTACAAGGCAACATCACGCCTATTTTGTCTTCTGCTGTAAGTGCCTTGTGCGCAAATTGAGGATTACACGCTCCCAGAATCCGGTACTTCTTAAAATCCACATCCAGCTTTTTCTTGAGCGTGTCTTTGACATCAATTTCCGTAAGCACGCCAAAGCCTTCTTCTTTAAGCAGGGCAGTCACCGTTTCAATAGCCTCGTCAAATGACTGATCGGTTGTTGCAGAGTAAAAGTATTTCATAACACTATTGGTTTGATTGTTTTTTGTCATGCATGAATATAGGGACAGAAACTATGGTTGTCAATACAAGTAAATACATATATTCAATAGTACTCATATATATCCTCTATATAGGGGAAATAAAGGCTGTGAAACGTAAATAGTTGGAAATGTACGCACAATACAAATAAGCTAACTTGTATTAACAGGTATTTGATTTAAGTGTATTTTTATTTAGCTTATAGCAAATACGATTAATAACGATGCAACTATGGATTTAAAGGAAGGTATACCACTGCACAAGCAGATCAGCGACTGGTTAAAACAGGAAATTGAAAGCGGGGCTTTAACATCCGATGAAAAACTTCCCTCGGAAAATGAGTTAACCAAAAAATTTGACGTGAGTCGCGTAACGGTTCGGAGGGCTCTGCAGACCCTTGAAAATGAACAGCTCATTTATCGCTGTCAGGGACTTGGTTCATTTGTTTCCGATCAGCGTACCCACCAATCGTTTTCTATACTTAATGATTTTACCGAAGAGTTGGAAGGATCGGGTATGAAAGCGAGCTCGAAACTGATATCATTTGAGCAAGTCGATATCAGTGATCACAAGGACCTGCTTTCATATCTTGATATTGAAAACAAGAAAATAGCCGTTAAGTTAGAACGTGTTCGACTGGGTGACGGTGAACCTATTGCTTATGACATCACCTGGATGCCAATTTTTTACGGCCAGCTGATTGAAGGATACAATCTTGAAGAGACAACGATCTTTAAAATTCTGGAAGATGAATTCGATATACCTATAGAAAAGGGATGCTATCGCATGGAAGCATCGATGGCCGACGATAAGTTAGCCAAACAGTTGAATATAGATGCGCAAACACCACTATTATTAATGAATCGTATTTCGTACACTATTGGAGAAAAACCGGTGTATTACCAAAAGCGATATTACAGAAACGACAAAATAGTTTTTGAACTTATGGCTGAAAGGAGAGCTTCGAATACCAATGCTGATGACGAACTGCCTTTTAAAGAAATGATACCTGTTTTTAAAGATCAATCATAACTGCTGTACTCACCCTAATTAACTAAAGGCTCATTTTATGAAGAAAAACATGGGAACAATAGACCGGACTCTACGAACACTGCTTGCTATATTAGTTGGTGTTCTCTATTTCATGGACGTCATTACAGGAACAACCGCTATAATACTTGGTGTTTTTGCTATTATCTTTTTAGGTACCAGCCTCATAAGTACCTGTCCGCTGTATATGCCGTTTGGTATCTCTACCAGGAAAGGTGAATAAATTTTACATTTAACTTACCGTTTCTACTTTAAGGCGACCTGCAATGGTCGCCTTTTTTATTCTATCGCCCTATCCCTTTAAGACATAAGCCGGCCCGAATCAAATTGCCCTACAATCTTACCAAAAAATCTCTTACACTGTTTATTTGTAGCGTAACGCAAACTATTTGGAGCTATGGCAACTAATGACCAAAGTATCACACTTTCCCCCCTTAAGATAACGGTCATTTACCTAATCGTAGCCGGAATTTGGATTGCCTTTACCGACCGATTACTTGAATCATTGGTTACCGACGCCCATGCCCTGTCCATTCTGCAAACCTATAAAGGTTGGTTTTACGTTTTACTTACCGGTGCCGGCTTATATTGGCTGATTAAAAAACACGAGCAGCAGCTTCAAACAAAAGAAATTCAACTCGAAAATTTACTGGGCGAAGTCCAATCCGAAAAAGAGCTCAAAGATGTATTATTTGAACGCATACCCATTCTTATTACTATTTATGATCCTGACCTCGAGACCTTTGAAGTAAATAAGGAATTTGAAAAAGTAACCGGCTGGACAAACCAAGAAATCGAAGATGGGGATATTGACCTATTGAAAGCGGTTTATCCGGATTTAGAAACACGAAAGGAAGCAGCAGCGTTTATGAACAATCCGGGAGTTGGCTGGGAAGAATTTGATGTAACGACCAAAAACGGGGAGAAGATTCCAACAAGCTGGACGGATATACGCCTTACCGATAACACTTCGGTGGGCATAGGTATTGACATGACTGACATTAAGGCTTCACAGGCAAAAATAAGAGAGTCCAGAGAGTTGTTAAAGAAAGTTTTCGAAAGCCTGGAATCTAGTCTGATTATTCTTGACTACGAAAGCCGTACCATTGTGGATTGCAATAAAAGCACCGAAGACCTCTTTGGATATACCAAAGAAGAGCTTGAGGGGAGCTCTACCCGAATGCTCCACATCAGTGATAAAAGATTTGAGGAGTTTAATGAGATAGGAAAAGATTCTCTTGCAGAGAAAGGAGCATTCCAAACTGAATTTCAGATGCAGCGTAAAGACGGGACTATTTTTCACTCCGATCATACCGTAACGCTGGTTTATGATGAGGAAGGAGAAATTGATAAAGTCGTAAGTGTCATACGAGATATCACGGATCAAAAGTTATACGAACAGAAACTAAAAAAACGACAAGAACGACTACAGCGGTCGCAGAAAATTGGCCAAATTGGGGATTGGGAATTTAATATTGAAACTGAAGAAATTACGTGGTCTGACACCATGTATGAAATCTATGAGCGTGACTCGGAATTAGGTCCGCCCCCTTTCGAAATCCTTATGGAACACTTTCACGGGTCATCCTCAGATAATTATCGCCAAATTGTACAGCAGGCTATTGAGAACAATCATTCATATGATATTGATATTGAATTAACAACGGAAAAAGAAAATCACAAATATATACGGACAATTGGTATACCCATAAGAAATGAGAAACAAGAAGTCACAAAATTATTAGGTATTGCACAAGATATTACGGAGCGGAAAAAGTCGGAAAAAGAGCTTCAAGAACGGAAATATTTCATTGAAAAAACGATTCAGAATTTACCCATTGGCGTAGCGGTCAATACTATTGATGATGGAAAAGTCACATTAATTAATAACAGGTTTACGGAAATTTACGGCTGGCCTCAAAAAACATTAAAAAAATTCGAGTCTTTCTTTAAGAAAGTATACCCTGACAAGGAATATAGAAAACAGATATTTGATATGATTAATGCCGATATTGCTTCAGGAAATCCAGACCAAATGCAATGGAAAGGCATACGAGTTACTACACAAGAAGGGAAAGAGCGAATAGTAAATGCTAAAAACATTCCCCTTTATGATCAGAACTTAATGATCTCTACGGTAGTTGATGTTACTGAGCAAAAAGAACTTGAACATCAACTACGAGAATCGGAGGAGAAGTATCGGCATTTGTTTAAGAACAATCCCGAACCTATGTGGATTTATGATCCCGAAACCCTGGAATTTATAGAGGTAAATGAAGCAGCCATTAATCATTATGGTTATTCCGAAAAGGAATTCATGAATATGACATTGCTTGATATCCGGCCCGAGGAAGACGCCGAGACATTGAAAGAAAATGTAAAACAAAATAAGGGGACGACTGCATACTCAGAGGAATGGGTCCATCTAACAAAAGATGGTACCAAAATAGATGTAGAACTCTCGGCATCAGATGTCCAATATGACCAAGGAAAAACTTATCGTCTGGTGCTAATCAATGACATCACCGAACAAAAACGAATACAGGAAAGAATTATACAATCGGTTATTGAGGGCGAAGATCGAGAGCGCAAACGTATTGCTCATGAGTTACACGACGGGCTTGGGCAGTACCTGGTAGCGGCTAGCATGAATCTGCAATCGGCCAAAACCGATATTGAAAAATTAAATAAAAAACGACAAACCCAGTTTGAAACCGGAATATCGCTTCTTAAAAGTGCTCTTTCCGAAACCCGAAGTATTGCATATAACTTAATGCCCAAAGCGATTTCAGATTACGGACTTATCCCTGCACTTGAAAATCTCATTAATGACTTCAGAAAGAGTACCAATATCAAATTTCGGTTTACTCATAACTGCGATCAGCTGCAACTGAACAATCAGGCTGAAATTAACATCTTTCGTATTTTACAGGAAACTATTACCAATGCCATTCGTCACGCCGAATGCACGAAAGTAGACATTACATTGCACCTTAGAAATGAAACACTTACAATAGAGATTCAAGACAATGGAATTGGGGCCCAACTAGATGATCAAGATGAACAAAAAGGCTTGGGATTGCGGAGCATAAAGACAAGAGTAAGCAGCCTAAAAGGATCCCTTAATATTGATTCTGACCCCGGCAAAGGGATGCAAACTACCATTACTATCCCACAAGTTAACAATCTGAAATCTACCAATACGGATCATGGCTAATATCAAAATATTGTTAGTGGACGATCATGATATTGTCCGCGACGGGATTCGGATGTTGCTGGAGGACGAAGTAGGCTTTGGGATCACAGCAGAAGCAGAAAACGGAGAGGAGGCAATTAAGGTCTGCAAAGAACATGATATCGATTTGATTATCATGGATATTAGCATGCCAAAGATGGATGGCATTAAGGCCACCGAAAAGATTAAAGAATCGTATCCCGAAATTAAAGTTTTGGCGCTAACTATGATGGATGAGGATCAGCATATTCGGCAGATGATTGAAGCCGGTGCCTCAGGCTATATCCTCAAGAGTTCCGACAAAATTGAGCTGGTCGATGCCATTACTAAAATTTTAGAAGGCAAGCACTATTTCAGTAATGATGCCACCCAAAGTGTTATGATGGATCTTGTAAAAGGCACTGCCGAAAAAGACGAAACAGATCCCGGTAACATTACCGACCGCGAGAAAGAAGTGCTCGAGCTGATTGTACAACAGCATACCAATCAAGAGATTGCAGAGGAGTTATATATAAGCACCCGCACCGTAGATGCCCACCGGCGAAACCTGCTGCAAAAAACAGGTGCCAAAAATACAGCCGGTCTTGTCACCTATGCCATCAAACATGACCTGGTAGATATCGAATAAATCTGCGATCTTCTCAATGGCTGACTCGCACATCCAGTTTCCCAATCTCTTCCCAAACAAGCATAATTTTTTAGACCTATAGGCTTTTTCACCTACTTGGAAAATAGGTGTTTAAAGCTATATCCAACCTGTGTTTAAAATAGTAGGTTCGAATATATCATCTCAATAACTCATCGGCATGCATATACTACTCGTTGGCAAAACGTCTTCTATAACCACTACTATACACACGATGCTCCGGTCAGACGATGAATGGTCGGCACAGCTACATTCAGATTTGGATAACTTTAGTACATTCAACGAAGAAAAATCTGATTTCGACCTTCTAATTGCTAATTTAGAGGATTTTAGACGAACCTCAACAAAAGTGGTTTCTCAAATCCGAAGCTATTTCCCCGACACTCCATTGCTAGTCGTCCATTCATATCTTAACAATCTACTCATACAGCCACTGATTGAAGCCGGAGCCACCGGATACATTAATAACAATGTATCAGACAGTAAGCTGATTGAAGCTGTACAAAAAGTCGCTTCAGGAAATGAGTGCATCATAGCAGAAAATACCTAATACCTAATACGCTTTTTGCGGTACAAAAAACTTAGGCTTTTCAGCTGTTTTTCGGTACTCCCCAAATGATGATTTTTATGATCTCATAATCATCAACCCAAAGGACCATGACAAATTCAAGTTTTTCCGATATCAATTTAGATGCCACCTTTCTCGATAACCTGCTCGCCCATGTGGCAGTCATTGATGCCGACGGGATCATTGTAGATTATAATAAGGCCTGGAAAGATTTTAGTGATAAATCAGCTCTTATCAAACGCGCTGATACCGGCGTAAATTATTTTAACGTCCTGCAGCACGCTATCGAGATGGGCGACGACTATGCGCTCAAATTTTTATTGGGATTAAGGAAAGTCCTAAATGAGGATAAAACATCTTTCACACTTGCCTATCCGCTAAAAACGGATACTAATTCTTTTTGGTTTAACTTAACTATCCGCCCTTGTAGCCATGATAATTCGCATTTTTTGATGATGCACGAGGACATTACGGCCTCGATGAAAGCAAAATATGAAAAACAGGAAAGTGAGGATCGGTTCGAGGTAAAATTTAAGCAAAGCATTGACGGAATTTTTATCACTGATGCCAACGGTAATATTTTAGAAGCAAACCAAACGGCCAGCAATATTTTGGGATGGGATCAGGAAGAGCTTGTCCAACTTTCGCTTGATTCGATTATCAATATTGAAGATCCAAAGTATAAAGAAGCTGTTAAACAGCAAGAAAAATCGGGCACTTATTCGCTGGAGCTTGAATTAATTACTAAGAAAGGCAATACCATCCCTACAGAAACAACCTCGCGTACCTATCGCAACCCTGATGGCAAATTACGATATATTATTTCCTTCCATGATGTCAGTCGGCGGATGGAAATTCAACAGGATCTTATCAAAACAAAAAACTTTACAGATAGTGCGCTTGAAAGTATCCCCGGGGCCTTCTTTGTGGTAAACCGCGAAGGACAATTCGTCCGATGGAACGACAATATGATCACCCGCCTCGGCTACACCGAAGAAGAACTAACTAGTACAAATATACTCGAATTTGTAGTAGAAGATTATCAGAAAGATGCTATCAAACAGTTTAAAAACTGCATAAATGGAGAAGAACTATCCATTGAAACAAAAGTCTATAATAAAAGTGGGGAAATCCGAGATTATTACATCGGGGCAAAAAGATTCGTTCAAGACGGAAAAGTATACATTGCGGGTGCAGCTTTAGACAGAACGAAAGAGAAAAGAATAGAACGCCAAAACCGTAGGAATCAAATGATGCTGGAACAGCTCTTTGACAATTCTCCTGTGGGCATCACTATAATCGATAATAACAACAACATCCAAAAAATTAATGACAGTTTTGAAGATATTTTTGGATATACCAAAGATGAAGCCGTTGGAAAAAATATAAATACACTGTTGGCTCCCAAAGAAAAACAGAATCAGGCACAAGCAATTTCTGAGGCTACCCGAAACGGAGAAAGCCTGCAAACAGAGACTATTCGCATTAATAAAAATGGAGAAGAAGTTCCGGTTTTAATCGGTAGCATTCCAGTTGAATTGGAGAATGAGATTATTGCCATCTATGGCATGTATGTAGACGTATCGACGCAGCACAATTATCAAGAAAAAATAAAAGATACCTTACAAGAAAAGGAAGCCCTTCTCTCGGAACTGCACCACCGGGTCAAAAATAACCTGGCACTTATTACCAGCCTTGTAGAACTCCAGCTTTTTGAGGCTGATGATGGCACCATGAAAGAGGAACTGCAAAATATTAAGAACCGTATCATGACCATCGCCTCTATTCATGAGGTGCTATATCAAAACGGGAGTTTAACGAGTATTCCCTTTACAAACTTCCTGCAAGAATTGCTCGATACTCGTATGATTCAAAACCAGCGGGATATCAAAAACACGCAAATTAACATTCCTACAGAAGCACTCTCCCTAAATATTAACCAATCTATCCCCAGTGGACTATTATTGAATGAAATTCTTTCACTGATATTCAACTTTACCGATAAAGATAAGCAGTCATCCATTGACATTCAGTTGCGGCAATACGGTAAACAGGTACACCTCATTATTGAAGGTGAACAAATGATCAACTGCCCCAACGAAGCAAAAAGCAGCAATTGTCTACACAACATTTTAATAAAAACGTTGGCCAAGCAGCTGGGAGGAACGCTGATTTGGCCGAATCCCAAAAGTGATTGGCAAAAATTCGAGTTCTTTTTTACCAAAGAAAATGGGTCCAGCCCGGCAAGTAAATACCTCGAAGTAGCAGAATAATTCGGTAGGCAAATCTTATTCAAATTAAAAGGGCAACTGCCATAAGGAGTTGTCCTTTTTTTAATTGCAACATTTTAATTTCTCAAAACAAATTTTTACACCTCTCTCGGACAGATCATTTGCTTATGTTCAAAATCTCTTACATTATTCCATTCCGTTAGAAAAACTGCTTTACTATTCATTCATCAACATAAAGCAACATTTCAGTTCGTTTCAATGAATCAAAAATCACTCTTATGAAGAAATTATTATTAAGTCTTGGATTAGTATGTGTCATCTTTATTAGCTCCGTGCAGGCGCAATCAGATGAACCTTTTGCCCGCTTTCCTGCTATCAGTCCCGATGGCTCTACGATCGCATTTTCCTATCAAGGCGATATTTGGACTGTACCCGCTGAAGGAGGACGCGCTTGGCGACTGACGTTACACGAAGCATATGAAGCCTATCCCAAATGGAGTCCTGGGGGAACTCAGATTGCCTTCACCAGCGATCGTCACGGAAACGATGATGTGTTTGTGATGGACGAAAACGGCAGTAAAATCAAACGGCTTACCTATCATTCTACCAATGATGAACTTACCGGATGGACGCCCGGCAACAGCGTTATTTTTACCACCAGTCGTTTATTTAATCAGGTAGAGTGGGAGCCGGAAATCCATACCGTAGGAGCTGAAGGCGGCACCCCCGATCGCTTATTTGATTCTTTTGGAATGATGGCTGAGATGAGCCCCGACGGACGGTTTTTAGTATTTGTCCGAGGCTATAATCGGGAATTTCGAAAGCGATATCGCGGATCAGCCAATAAAGATATTTGGCTTTATGATCTGGAAAACGAAAGCTATCACCAGCTTACTGATTTTAAGGGGAATGACATGTATCCCACCTTCACCGATAGTCGAACTATTTACTTCTTGAGTGAAAGAAACGGAGCGCATAATATCCACAAAGTTAAAATAAATGATGACGCCAGTCCGGATTATTCTCCCATCGCGATAACTGAGTTTAAAGATGATGGCATTCGCTATTTTGATATTGACGATCAAGAACAGCACATTGTTTACGAACGTAAAACAGGTCTTTTTACACTTGATCCCCAGGAAGGGGAAAGCCAGCGCTTGAATCTGGATGTGACGCAGGATCAGCGGTTTTATAATATCGAGCAGAAAACCTTTACCCAAGATGCCCAGGAATTTGCCGTATCACCCAGCGGCGACTGGCTGGCCTTCGTCATCGAAGGGGAAATTTTTGTCAAGCATAACGATCCGTCCAAACAGCGTTCGGTGAAAGTTACCGATCATTCTTATCGCGATCGTGACGTGGCTTTTTTGAATGATTCTACCCTTATATTTGCCAGTGATCGCAACGGTCAATATGATCTCTTTTCCATTCGGCCTTCACAGAAAGATACCAACGACCTTTTTGAAAGCCTCCAATTCCAAACGAAACAACTTACGGATACCAAAATGGGCGAACGCAATCCGGTGGTTTCACCCGACGGTAAAAAAGTAGCCTTCAATCGCGGGCGGGGACAACTGGTTGTATCAGAAATTTCCGGCCGAGATAATATCGGGGAAGAAACTATTTTGGTTGATAATGGATGGGCAGAAGCCAGTGATGTAGCCTGGAGTCCCGATAATGAATGGCTTGCGTACTCGATGCCCGATCTCGATTTCAATCATGAAATTTACATCCATCCCGCAGATAATTCAAAGGAACCGGTTAATATTAGCAAGCATCCGCGTCCTGATACTGATCCTGTTTGGAGCCCCGACGGCAGCAAGCTCGCATTTTTATCTAATCGCAATAACGGTGATGATGATGTCTGGTTTGCCTGGCTTAATAAGCGCGACTGGCAACGTACGAAACTCGACTGGGACAAAAGTAAAAATCCGGAAGTAGTATCTCCCGAAGATACGGTGGGAGTAGATGTATCCATTGACTTTGATGGCCTTTATAAACGATTATACCAGGTTACTTCGATGCCCGGCGACGAATCGAATATTGTTGTCTCTAAAGATGGACAAACATTCTACTTTGTAGGCGATGATGCTGATGAAGACATCTATAAAGCAAAATGGGACGGCAGCCAGATTTCCGCCCTTACTGATAAAGGCGTAAATCCCTATGACCTTCGCTTGAACACTGATTTAAACAGCCTCTATTTTATGCAGGGCGGTGGAAAAATCGGACGCTATAGTCTCGATAAAAATAGCCTTGAGCAACTGCCTTATCGTGCGAGTATGAAGATCAATCACAATAAACAACGGGAACAGATTTTTGAGGAAGCATGGCGAAAACTGAATGTCAATTTCTATGATCCCAACTTTCATGGCCAAGACTGGGCAGCTCTTAAAAACCATTACAAGCCATGGGCGCTGAAGACATCAACAGATCGAGACTTTCAGGATGTTGTGAACATGATGCTTGGCGAACTTAATGCCAGCCACATGGGCTTTTACGGATCAGATCGCGCCGAAACGCAAGAAACCCGAACCGGGGTTATTGGCGCTGAGGTTGAACCTGTTTCTAATGGAGTTCGCGTTGTTCACGTGGTTCCCAATTCTCCGGCTGACCGTGAAATGAGCACGCTAAATGTTGGCGAAGTCATTACCGCTGTGGGCGGACAACAAGTTGCCGAAGTAGATAATTATTACAGTTTGCTATCCGACAAAGTTGATACTCCGATCCTGCTTCAGGTTCAAAGCTCTGAAGGAGAAACACGAGAAGTTGTTATTGAACCTACTGATGATCTGGGCGATCAGCTTTATAACGAATGGGTCGAAAAGCGCAAAGAGCTTACCGAAAAATATTCGAATGGACGCTTGGGCTATATCCATGTTGAGGGCATGAACTGGCCCAGCTTTGAGCGTTTTGAACGTGAGCTTGTGGCCTCCGGTGAGGGTAAAGAAGGGATCGTTATAGACGTACGATACAACGGGGGCGGCTGGACAACCGATTACCTGCTTACCGTGTTAAAATATCGCCAACACGCCTATACGATTCCCAGAGGAGCAACAGACAATATCTCAAAGGATAAAACCAACTTCCGTGAACACTATCCTTTCGGTGAGCGGTTGCCACTGTCCAGCTGGACCAAACATTCTATCACCCTGGCTAATCAGAACAGCTATTCGAATGCAGAGATCTTTTCACACGCATACAAACAGCTGGATCTGGGTACCTTGGTAGGTGAACCAACGTTTGGCGCTGTTATTTCTACCGGGGGAGCCGCACTGATGGGCGGTTCGTATATTCGACTGCCATTCCGTGGTTGGTTTGTCAAAAATACAGATAACAATATGGATCGCGTTCCCGCGGTGCCTGACATTAAGGTTATCAATCCTCCAGATTACAGAGCCGGTGAAGATGTTCAGCTGAAAAAGGCTGTTGATGAATTACTCAAACAAATAGATCAGAAAGAATAGCAGTTCTATTCGGGCTGGGAAGAATCCTTACCTTGGTATAATGATAAGATTCGAAGCACCGATCTACCAGGTCGGTGCTTTTTTTATGCATAAATGCGACTGCTCGGTATCACCAATATTGCATGGTTGCAATAGTACCAAATCCACTTCGGATTTACTGATTTTTAATCAGCGTAGAATACCACTCTGTTTATCCTAGAATCTCTTTTTCAAATAACCATTTAATAAACATCCGTGGCACATCTATTGCAATTATAAATTGTAGAAAGTGCAATAAGTGCATCCCGTAAAAAAAATTTATGAGATGCTTCCTAACAAAAGATGAGAGGTATCCACTATGAAAGCACTCGTTTATCACGGCCCGGGCAATCGCAAATATGAAGAGAAGCCCAAGCCAACCATTCAAAAAACAACCGACGCCATTGTCAAGATCACAAAAACAACCATTTGTGGTACCGACCTCCATATTCTAAAGGGTGATGTTCCTGCTGTTGAAGATGGAACTACTTTGGGCCACGAAGGGGTTGGCATCATCGAGGAGGTTGGGGACGGAGTATCAAACTTTAAAAAAGGTGATCACGTACTTATAAGCTGTATCACTGCTTGTGGCAAGTGTGATAACTGTAAACGTCAGATGTATTCTCACTGTGAAGACGGAGGATGGATTTTGGGACATATGATCGACGGTACCCAGGCTGAATACGTCCGCATCCCTCATGCCGACACTAGCCTGTACCACATCCCCGAAGAAGCCGACGAGGAAGCTTTGGTAATGCTGAGTGATATTTTACCTACTGGTTTTGAAGTGGGCGTACTCAACGGCAAAGTAAAACCCGGTGACGTTGTAGCTATTGTAGGAGCCGGCCCCATTGGCCTGGCGGCACTCTTAACCGCTCAGTTTTATTCTCCTGCTGAAATTATCATGGTTGATCTTGATGACAATCGCCTCGAAGTATCTAAGGAATTTGGGGCTACTGACACGGTGAACAGTGGTGACGAAAATGCTGTAGACAAAATAATGGAACTCACCAACGGTAAAGGAGTAGATGTTTCCATTGAAGCCGTTGGAGTTCCAGCCACTTTTGATATCTGCCAGGATATCGTCAAAGCGGGAGGACAGGTCGCGGTGGTAGGTGTTCATGGTACCAGTGTAGACTTAAAGCTGGAAGAATTGTGGATCAAAAATATAACTATGACCACCGGTTTGGTTGACACCTATACCATTCCCATGCTTATGAAAACCGTGGGATCCGGGGAACTGGAACCTGATCAGCTGATTACCCATCATTTTGATTTAGACAAAATAATGGAGGCTTATGATACTTTTGGCAATGCTTCTGAAGAAAAAGCCCTTAAAGTAATCCTCGAAAATAAATAGATAGATAAATAACCTTCAACTTATCTGTTTGTAACTATAAAGCCCGTACTTTTCGTGCGGGCTTTTTTATTCAAAAAATAATTTTCTCTTTTTCCTATCATTCTTCTATTGCTATTCCCCTTTCATTGTAGGATGAAATGAGCAAATATAATCTACTATTTCATTTACTAACACTTTCGTTAAAGTAAATGTTATGGAATCCCCTTCTCTAACAACATTTATCCCCTCACTCTCAGCATATATTCCCTTGCTATTACTCTGACCAAACAACTTATCACGATTTCCATTTCTAAAATCCAACCAATTATCACACACCTGTTAAGCTTTGCGTACCCGTTACACTACGGTAACTGGGGTGGAATTCGGATCAAAATTCTTTACTGCCTATTCGGATTGGCACCTGCTATTTTATCCATTACAGGTTTTATCATATGGCAAAAACGCAACAGCATGAAGAAATCCATTAAGATAACCCGATCTAAGATGAAGGAAGCAATCTAAACACGACCAACCTGATTATTTACATAAGTAATCTAGCGTTCTCTTTTTTGGACAGATCATGCCTACCCGACTGAATACTCTGCACTACAAGGGGTACTTAATTATAGCATTGCTACACGTAATATTTAGCCTTGACTAACTTTTAGTATAGCTGTACTTTATATTTAGTCTTACCTAAAAATTATAGCTATGCGTTATTTCATACTCTTTGTTCTTCTGTTCTTGCCAATTTTAGTTTTTAGTCAAACTCCCAACGGGAAACTTGAGGGCAAGGTTACCAGCCAGAATGAAGCTGTCATGGGTGCTAATGTTGCTCTCAAAGAAATCCAAAAAGGAACTGCAACGAATAAAAAAGGGACTTTTAGTATATCTAACATAAGCCCGGGTACCTATACGGTCATAATATCTGCAGTAGGATATGTTAATTATGAGGAAAAAGTTACCATAAAACCTTCTGAGACCTCTACTCTTTATATACGTCTTAAAACAAAAACGGAAAAGCTGGACGAAGTAGTTGTTACCGGTACTATGAGAGAAACTTTTACCAAAGATTCCCCGGTGAAGGTAGCTGTGGTTACCCCCAAACGATTAGAACAGGGAAAAACGAGTTCCAATATCATGGACCTGATCAGCCATGTCAATGGATTATCAACACAGTTAAACTGCGGCGTTTGCGGTACTAATGCTATTCGTATTAATGGCGTTGAGGGACCTAATACTGCCGTACTTATCGATGGCATGCCTATCATGGGAGCCTTGGCTTCAGTCTATGGTCTCAATGGGATAAGTCCTTCAATTATTGACCGGGTGGAAGTGATTAAGGGTCCCCAATCTACCTTATACGGCACGCAGGCGTTGGGCGGGGTTGTAAATATTATCACTAAAAATCCGGAAACCACCCCCACATTTTCAGCCGATGGCTATTTTAAAAGCACCGAAGAAGGGAATCTGAATATTGCCTCCTCCCCTNCCAANGGCCGCTTCAAAGGGTTCGTTAGTGGTAATGCCCTGTTTATGGAAAACTATCTTGATAACAATAACGATAAATTCAATGATGTAGCTAAAAGATCTCGCATTTCCCTTTTTGCAAAAGGAATGCTCAAAGGAAAAAATGGAGAACGACGACTAAATATAGCCACCAAATATTATGATGAGAATCGGACCGGAGGAGTTCGTGCCTTTTCAGATGAACTGCGCGGATCAGGTCAAATTTATGGAGAGTCAATTTACACGCGTAGAGTCGAATTACTAACTGAATTCCGCCCATCGGGATTCCACGAGAAGTTACGCATTAGCACTGCTTTTACCCATCACGACCAAGATAGCTATTATGGTACCGAGCATTATGTGGCACAACAAAA
>P_1C_Sed_2_UnCtyDRAFT_1000120_pt1 | contig 23030 bp, 20 predicted proteins | sample Pon1CUnioCityCA_4_FD_10229 | JGI IMG/M metagenome (IMG submission 10229) | reverse complement strand
CTGTGTTGGCGGTTGATCCCACCAGCGAGCGAACCGGCGGGAGCATCCTGGGCGATAAAACCAGGATGGAAAAACTGGCCGCCGACACCCAGGCGTTTATCCGCCCCTCCCCTTCAGGCGACTCCCTGGGGGGTGTGGCCCGGAAAACCCGTGAGACGGTTGTCCTGTGTGAAGCAGCCGGCTTTGATACCATATTTATTGAAACCGTCGGAGTGGGACAATCCGAGACGTCGGTACACTCCATGGTCGACTTCTTCCTGTTGCTGATGCTGGCCGGGGCTGGCGATGAGCTGCAGGGTATCAAAAGGGGTATCATGGAAATGGCCGACGGCATCGCTATTACCAAGGCCGATGGCAACAACCGCAATAAAGCAGAGATGGCCCGGCAAGAATACCAGAAAGCCCTTCACCTGTTCCCGCCTTCGGCCTCGGGATGGACGACACGTGTGCTTACCTGCTCGGCCCTAAAAAAGGAAGGCATTGGTGAGGTTTGGGAAACCATCCATGAGTACCTCCGGTTTACCCGTTCTAACGGGTTTTTCCAACGCAAACGCAGGGAGCAGGCCAAATATTGGATGTACGAATCGATCAACCAGATACTGAAAGATCATTTTTATCAAGCCAGTCATATTAAAGAATTGCTGCCTGAATTTGAGCAACAGGTGCTTGAAGGAAAGAAGAGTTCCTTTATGGCAGCCAAACAACTGCTTGATCGGTACTACCAAAAATAATACTTTAAAGTCTTTTATTTACCGCCAACTTTTGTTAGGTTTGGCCTTTCTAATCCTTTAAAATTGAGAGAGCACCATGAAACGATTTCTAATTCTATTAAGCATACCGCTCATCATGTTTGCCTGCGGCGGGCCTGAAAAATATGACATATCAGGCAATGTTGAGAACATGAACAAAGTGCCCGTGAAGCTTCAAATGACCCAGGACGGCGAATGGGTCACACAAGATTCTGCACAGGTAGAGTACGGCGAATTCAGCTTCCAGGGAAAACTGGATCACCCCCAGATGATGCGTCTGCAATTTGGAGCGGATCTGGGTGCCCTCCAGTTTTTTGGCGAAAATTCTGACATCCGCGTTACAGGAAAGAAAGACAGTCTGCAAGCACTGGAAATTAAAGGATCACAGATTCATAATCAATACGAGCAATTCCAGAGTAAGCTGGCCTCCTATGACAAAGAGCTCCAGAAAGCATACGCCACCTACCGGGAAGCAAGGGAGCAAGAAGACGAAGCAGCCATGAAGGAAGCCCAGGATCAATACCAGGCACTCTCTGAAAATAAAAGGGCCTTCATCCAACAATACGTTCATGATCATTCCCAGTCGGTGCTGGCGCCCTACATCACCAGGCGCTATTTGTTGAGNTTCATGGAGTACGAACAGCTCGACTCCCTCTATACCAGCCTGGCCTCTGCCGTGAAAGAAACCAAATATGCGGAAGCCTTGAAAGAAAGGAAAGATGTTCTGGAGCGTACCCAGATTGGCAAATCCTATATCGATTTCACCTTGCCCGATACTACAGGCAATCCCGTGAGCCTGTCCGAATATGTAGGCGACGGGTATGTGTTGATCGATTTCTGGGCTGCCTGGTGTACGCCTTGTCGTAAGGAGAATCCCAACCTGGTGGAGGCCTACCAGAAATATCATGACCAGGGCTTTGAAATTTTTGGTGTCTCTTTCGACCGGAAAAAGGAAGCATGGGTCAAGGCCATCCACAAGGATAACATTACCTGGCCCCAGGTATCTGATTTGAACTACTGGGACAGCAAAGCCGGCCGTATGTATGGAGTGCGCTCCATTCCTGCAAATTTCCTGATCAACAAGGAAGGGGTGATCGTTGCCAGGGATCTGCGCGGTGAAGAGCTGGATGAGAAACTCAGCGAGATTTATGGAGGAGACAACTGATTTTCTTCCGGAAGTTTTGCAATACGCTGTTGCCTAATCGTTGAATACAGCCATACATCAATATAGAAGACGCCTGGTGTTCGAAAGAGCATCAGGCGTTTTTCGTGCGGATGCGTTTTCTAAAAGAGAAAAAACTTATACCTTTGCTATTTTAATTGATTATAAATAGAACTATGAACAAGTATATTCTTCTATTGGCGTCACTCTTGCTGATGTTCGCAGGATGCGGGAGAAAACAGGAAAAAAACCAGCAGGAAAACCGGATTACGGTCAGCATTTTGCCTCAGAAATATTTTGTAGAACAAATTGGGGGCGATCATTTTCAGATTCATGTAATGATTCCACCTGGTGCGAACCCGGCAACCTATGACCCGGCTCCTTCGCAGATGCAAAAAGTGGAGGAATCTGCAGCCTATATACGCATCGGTTACCTCGTGTTCGAAAGGGCCTGGATGGACAAGATCAGAGGCATCAATCCAGGGATGAAAGTTTTTGATCAATCCCGTGGAGTTGAGCTCATCCGGGATGCTTCCCACAAACACGCCACAGATAAAGGGATCGATCCCCACATTTGGACTTCTCCTAAGTCGGTGAGAAAGCAGGTGCGGAACATCGGTGATTTTTTAACCACCCTGGATCCGGCCCATCAGGAAACCTATGAAAAAAATACCCGCCGGTTTCTGTCCAGGGTCGATTCGCTGGATAAGATGATCTCAGAGCAGCTGAAAGGTCTGGAAGGATCGACCTTTTTAATTTTTCACCCAGCCTTGTCTTATTTTGCCAGGGACTACGGGCTCAATCAGACATCCCTGGAGCATGAGGGCAAGGAGCCTTCACCCGCCAGGCTGAAGCAGATCATTGACCGGGCAAAAGGTTCTAATATCAGAGCTGTATTTGTTCAGAAACAGTTTTCTACCGATGAAGCCAAAACCCTTGCCCGGGAGCTCAATGCCGAAGTGGTTCAAATTGACCCCCTGGCATATGACTGGTTTGAAAACATGAAATCCATGAGCCGGACCCTTGTCGAAGCATTGCAGGAAAAGGAGCCAGCGGCAAATCATTAAGCTATGAGCCACAAGATATTGGAGCTGCAATCAGTAGATGCCGGATACAGCGGTCGGGCCGTCATCAAAGACGCCAGCCTTGAGATATGGTCTGACGATTTCATTGGTGTCATCGGGCCTAACGGAGGAGGGAAGACCACCTTGCTGAAGGTGATCCTGGGGGTGCTTAAACCCTTGAAAGGGAGGCTGATGTATCACGACCTGTTCGATCCCGGCCAGGGCAAACGTATAGGCTATCTCCCTCAGTTCAGCATGGTAGACCGTAAATTCCCCATTTCAGCCCTGGAGGTGGTCCTGTCCGGTCTGATGCCGCGCCATGGTCTTTTTCGCAAGTACACTCGGAAAGACAAAGAGAAGGCCCGGCAGATGATGCGTAAGATGGGCATTGCCCACCTGGAAAATAAAGGCATAGGGGAATTGTCGGGGGGGCAGATGCAGCGAGTATTCCTGGGAAGAGCCATCATCACCTCGCCCAAACTGTTGATACTGGATGAACCCAATACTTTTGTTGACAACCGTTTTGAGGGAGAACTTTATGAATTGCTGCGCCAACTTAACAATGAGATGGCCATTATCCTGGTTACCCACGACCTGGGAACGATAACACCTTATGTGAAAACCATTGCATGCGTGAACCAGGAAGTACATTATCATAAATCGAATGTCATTACGGAAAAACAACTTTCCGCTTATAATTGCCCCATTCAGTTGATAACTCATGGGGAGGTTCCGCATACCGTGTTAAAGAAACATCAGAAGTAATCAAAGCAACTGAACATGACGGATCTTCTTCAATACGATTTTTTTGTCCATGCCCTGTGGGCTTCCTTGTTTACCAGCATCACCTGCGGCATTATAGGAACCTATATCGTGAGCAACCGCATCGTGTTTCTCAGCGGTGGCATCACACACTCTTCCTTCGGGGGCATCGGCCTGGGGTATTTTCTGGGGATCAATCCTCTGATCGGCGCGGCAGGCTTCAGCGTGCTCTCGGGACTGGGCATTGAATATTTTTCCAGGACGGGGAAGGTCCGCCACGATTCGATGATCGGTATATGGTGGTCCTTTGGTATGGCCCTGGGGATCATTTTTATCTACCTGACCCCCGGCTATGCACCCAATCTGATGACTTATCTTTTTGGAAGCATCCTGACTGTATCTACCTCTGATTTGCTCTACATGGGAATCCTGACGCTGGTGATCCTGTTGTTTTTTATTTTCTTTTTCAGAATCATTCTTTTTATCTCCTTTGATGAAGAATATGCCAGGGTTTTCAGCATGCCTGTAATCGGGATGAAAAATATACTGATCGCCCTTGTTGCCCTGACCATCGTGGTGAACATAAAAGTGGTGGGGATCATTCTGTTGATTTCGCTTTTGACCATTCCCCAATCCATAGCCAATCAATTTACATCGGTGTTCAGGAAGATGATGGTGTTGTCCGTCGTTATATCGCTGATTGGCGTGATCAGCGGGTTGCTGGTATCCTACCAGATCGAGATACCTTCGGGAGCCTCCATCATCTTTGCCCTGATCGTGCTGTTTGGTTTGACCCGGGGGAGCCTTTTTCTCAGAAACCGTTTGCCTCTGAACAGCAGAACGGAAAAAAATAGAACAAATACAGCCTGAACGGGTTGTAATCATGAACTCTATAATCAAATAAAAAAATCTTCATTATGAATTATGATCTGATCATCATTGGAAGTGGACCGGGCGGCTATGTAGCCGCCATACGTGCCTCGCAATTAGGAATGAAAGTAGGCGTGGTAGAAAAAGCCGAGCTGGGAGGTGTCTGCCTCAACTGGGGTTGTATACCTACTAAGGCTTTGTTAAAGAGTGCAGAAGTATACCATCATACCGTGCATGCCAAAGATTTTGGTGTGCGCATCGAGGGCGAAGTAAAGCCTGATTTTGAAGCCATGGTTAGCAGGAGCCGCGAAGTGGCCAATGGCATGAGCAAAGGCATTCAGTTTCTTTTCAAGAAGAACAAGATAGACCACCTCCAGGGCCAGGGCAAGCTGGCTGAAAAGCAGACAGTGGAGGTCACCGATCAGCAGGGCAACACCCAACAATATACAGCTAAGCACATTATCCTGGCAACGGGTGCCCGCTCCAAGGTGCTGCCCAACCTGGAACAGGATGGCGAGAAGATCATCGGCTACCGGGAAGCCATGACCCTGAAAAAGCAGCCCAAAAGTATGATTGTGGTTGGCTCAGGGGCTATAGGCAGTGAGTTTGCCGACTTCTACAGCTCCATCGGCACCGAAGTGACCCTGGTTGAATTGCTTCCCCGTATTGTGCCCATCGAGGATGAGGAAGTATCGAAAAACCTGGCCCGGTCTTTTAAGAAGAAAGGCATTCAGGTGATGACAAAAGCTTCTGTCGAATCGGTCGATACAAGCGGTGATCTTTGCAAGGCCACTATCAAGACTAAGAAAGGAGAGGAGACCAAAGAAGCAGAGGTGATCCTTTCGGCCGTTGGCATTGCCTCCAACCTGGAAGGTCTGGGACTGGAAGAGATGGGCGTCGAAACCGAGAAGGACAAGATCAAGGTAGATGAGTTTTACCGGACCAGCGTGGAAGGGGTCTACGCCATTGGAGATATCGTGCACGGGCCGGCCCTTGCCCATGTGGCATCGGCCGAAGGCATCGCCTGCGTCGAGAAGATCGCGGGTGAAGAGCCCGACCCCCTCGACTATAAGAACATGCCCAGCTGTACTTATACAACCCCTGAAATAGCCTCCGTTGGTATGACAGAAGCTCAGGCCAAAGAAGCAGGTTATGAGATCAAGGTAGGCAAATTCCCCTTTACTGCATCAGGTAAGGCCAGTGCAAGCGGAGAAAAGGATGGTTTCGTGAAACTGATCTTTGATGCACAGTATGGTGAATTGCTGGGGGGGCACCTGATAGGAGCCCATGTGACGGAAATGATCGGAGAGCTTGTTGTGGGCAAGAAAATTGAAGTTACCGGCCACGAATTTATTAAGTCGGTACATCCCCATCCCACCATGTCGGAAGCTATCATGGAAGCTGCCGCTGCAGCCTATGATGAGGTTATTCATATTTAAGCATCAGCAAGCAAAAAAGAGAAGAGGCTGTCCGGTTTTTACCGGACAGCCTCTTTCATTTTTGGGTAATCTGCATTGGTTTGGGTTAGGGGTAGGGTTGGTTTTCAAAACTTAGGGTTATTGTTTTTCAATCTCTTACCTTCTTATGTTGCTCAAAACCCGTCTGTGATCGATGTGTATATGCATTGTTCCAGCCGGGCCCTGAATGATTACCCAAATTCAGACTTCATATAGAAGATGAAGGAAACCATCAAATCGTTGCGTGGAAAAATAAATTTTTTCTGAACGCAACGATTTCCTGCTAAATCCCATCTTTCTATTGGTTCTATAAATTAATCGGTACGAAGCTTTTCGATTGTTAAAAAAATGGGTACATTTGTATAAATCCATTTTTTGTTCTCGTGCCAAAAGAGACAAACATACTGAAAGCGAGCCGAAAGGGCGACCCCCGGGCACAAGCCAGGCTTTATGAAATGTTTGCCGGTCGGCTCTATGGGATATGTCTAAGATATGCCCAGGATGAAGACGATGCCAAAGACATTCTTCAGGAAGGGTTTATTAAGATATTTGATAAGCTCAAACAATACAAGAACAAAGGTTCTTTGGAGGGCTGGATGCGCAAGATCATAGTCAATACAGCCCTGGAGAAGATCAGAAAGGAAAGCCGGTTCATGGTGGTAGAGGATGACACCTTCCTCGACCATGACCATTATAAGTACGAGCATATACTGGAAGAGCTGGGCGAGAAAGAGCTGCTGGCGATGATCCGGGAACTGAGTCCCCAATACCGTATGGTTTTTAACCTTTATGCCATCGAGGGTTATTCGCATAAAGAGATCGGGGAGAAGCTCAACATAAGTGAGGGAACATCCAAGTCCAATCTTTCCAGGGCGCGGGAATTGTTAAAGACCAAAATAGAAGTGCGTTACGATACTCATATTAGCAAGGTGATCTGATGACATTTGATCGAATACATATGGATGAGCTTTTCAGGCGGAAACTTCGGAGTTACGAGGGAGCTCCGCCCGGGGATATATGGGAAGGCATTAGCAATCATTTGTATGCTGAAAGAAAACATAAAAGGCGTGCCCAGTGGCGGGTAGCTGCTTCCCTGCTGGCTGTTCTTGCAGCCGGATCGCTGTTGATGTTGCAGGTTAACACTCCGTTGAACATTTCCGGCAGCCACCAGGCAGTGACTCAGACCGATGGCTCTTCATTCAAAAATTTTGTAAGGGAGCCCGCATCTGCTCCTCTACAGGCAGAGGAGCAGGAACAGGTTGCCGGATTAAGCCAGGAAAGCGGGGGGCAAAAACAAACCCTATCCACTGCAACCAACCGGGAAGAGACGATCAACGAGGATTCAGAGAATGGCAGGTTGCGCACCCGACAGGATATACAAAAGAAACAATCGCTGAATGCCGTTCTTCCGGTTAGCCGGGAGCCTGCAACCAGGCTGGCTCAGGAAAGCTCTGGCCGTACCAGTCCTCGAAACTTTCCCGTGGTATCTTCGGCCCGGGCTAATATCGGGCCTGATGAAAGCATACCCTACTCGGCTTTGAATATTAAGGCCGCTATGTCACCTGTCATGTCATTCCGCAATGTGACCAGCAATTCCAGCCACCATGATTTTAATACTTCCGAAAGCCACCTGTTTTCATACGGAGGGGGCGTCAATGTGGGCCTGAGTTTCTCCGAACGCCTTACCTTTCGTTCCGGACTGCATTATTCCCAAATGGGCCAGACCTTGAGCAAGATCCTGCTGGGTGCCGACGATTTTGCCCGCTCCGGCGACAACATCTATGTGAAATTGAATAACTCCCTGGGTGAAGTGAAGGTTCGATCCGGCAAGCTGATCAAAGCGAAGCCTCCGGAAAGTCTTGAGAACATCGTCGATGGAAGCCGGTTGCAAAAATTCACCTATACCCTGGACGCTTCCGTCATTCAAAGATTTGAATACCTTCGCATACCCCTGATGCTCGAATATAAGGTGGTCGATAAAAAAATGGACGTAAACATCCTGGGAGGCCTGCATTCCAACTTCCTTATCAATGAAGGGGTCTACCTGAAGAATGATAGGGGAAATACCCAGCTTATCGGAAATACCAACAACATAACCCGCTTTAATTATTCGGGAACCCTCGGGTTGGGCCTCGAATACAGCATCGCCAGCCAGATCAATATGTATCTCGAACCTACACTGGATTATTTCCTGAATCCGATCCACCAGGATGAAACAAAAACATATCCATATTCGTTTGCTGTTTATACGGGACTGAGTGTTTCTTTTTAGCAGATGAATGATTCTTCCTCATGAATTTTTCCCTAGTTTTGCAGGTTTATTTTTATCACCATTGATCTGGATATTTGAATTATGAGCAATACGGAAAAAAGGCTATTCAGGTGGTTCTCCCTGTTTTTATTGTTGGCGCTTGTCGTTGTTTTTGCGTTGAATATCAGCTTCACCAATAACCCGGTGAAGGAAGAAGGGCCTTCGCATACAGGAAAATTCCAACGCGATTACAGCATATATTCTTTAAATATACCCGATGCTTTGCAATTTGCTGGTGAGGCGGTACCGGTGGGTTATTTTGATGTGCGGGAAGACCTTGACCGTGAATTGCTTGTCAATACCTACTGGCAGTCGCATACCTTGTTGTTGCTGAAACGGGCGAACCGTTATTTGCCTCTTATGGACAGCATCCTCAGGGACGAAGGTGTACCGACCGACTTTAAATACATTCCCCTTATAGAGAGCGAGTTGACGAATGCGGTATCGCCGGCCGGTGCAGTGGGATTGTGGCAGTTTTTGAGAGGAACGGCCCGTGATTACGGATTAACTGTAAACAGCCAGGTGGATGAACGCTACCATGTTGAAAAAGCGACCAAAGCTGCCTGTGAGTTTTTTAAGGAGTCCTACAGGAAGTTTGGAAGCTGGACGCTGGCAGCAGCCTCGTTCAATTACGGCAGGTATGCCCTGAGCCGCCAGTTGGAAAGACAGGGGGCCGACAGCTTCTACAACCTGATTCTCAATCAGGAAACAGCCAGGTACATATACCGGATACTGGCCCTGAAGCTGATTACGGAGGATCCCGAAGCGTATGGCTTCTATATACGGCCCCGGGATTTGTATTACCCCATTCCTGTTTATGAGGTGGAAGTGGATACAACGGTCGACGATTTTGGCGATTTTGCCAAGGCCCATTCCATCAACTATAAGTATTTGAAGATATTGAATCCCTGGCTGAGGGAATCCTACCTTAAAAATCCTTCCGGGAAAAGCTACCACATCAAGATCCCTGTGGAGGGTGAGAGGGACTACCGGAAAATTCTGGAGGCAAACATCGATTCCATTTGATTGTCTTTGTGTAGATCACTAAAAAAGTCTGAAGTCCATTGGCTGAAAAAAGAACGTTGAAGCAGATCATAAAAGCGGAGGACCGGGAGATTCAGGTTTTGGGCGCCAGGGTACATAACCTGGCCGATATTGATGTAACCATCCCCCGCAACAAGTTGACGGTGGTCACCGGATTGAGTGGCAGCGGCAAATCCTCGCTGGCTTTTGATACCCTCTATGCAGAGGGTCAGCGGCGCTATATTGAAACCATGTCGGCTTATGCCCGCAAGTTCATCGGTGAGATGGAACGCCCGGATGTGGATAAAATCACCGGATTAAGTCCGGTGATATCGATTGAGCAAAAAACTACCAGCAAAAACCCCCGTTCCACGGTGGGTACCATCACCGAGGTGTATGATTTTATGCGGCTCCTGTTTGCCCGGGCCGGTGAAGCGTATTCCTATATCACCGGCGAGAAGATGGTGAAATATACCGATGATCAGATCGTTCATCTTATTGGCCAGGAATATACCGGTCGGCGGGTGTATGTACTGGCCCCGCTGATTAAGGGTCGAAAAGGCCATTACAAGGAGTTGTTTGAAAAATACAGGAAGAAAGGGTATCTCCATGTGCGCATCGATGGCGAATTGAAGGAGCTGCAGCAGGGCATGAAGGTGCAGCGATATAAAACCCATGATATAGAACTGGTTATTGATAAGCTTCAGGTTGAGGAGAATGAACAAAAACGATTAAAAAGCTCCGTTAAGACTGCCATGGATGAGGGAAAAGGCATTCTGATGCTCATGGATTACGATTCGTCAGAACTCAGATACTTTAGCCGAAAACTTATGTGCCCCACCACCGGGTTGTCATACAATGAACCCGCGCCCCATACCTTTTCTTTTAATTCACCCCAGGGGGCCTGCCCCCGATGCAACGGGCTGGGGCTTATCGACGACATCGATCTGGAACGGGCCATTCCCAATCCCAGGCTGAGCATTCGTGAGGGTGGAATTGAGCCCTTCGGGAAATACAAGGATGTGCTGATCTTCTGGCAGCTTGATGCCATTGCCAACAGATACGATTTTACACTGGATACGCCCATCCATAAAATATCCCGGGAGGCTATGGACGTTATCCTTTATGGATCGGAGGAATCCTTCCGCCTACAGTCTACACCCCTGGGAAGAACCTCTCATTATTCCCTCAAATTCGATGGTCTTGTCAATTACCTGCACCATAGCCATAAGGTGAATAAAACGAAAGGCTCCAAGTGGACCGAGCGTTATATCAAAAAGGCGACCTGTCCGGAATGTGGCGGACGTCGGCTAAAGAAAGAATCCCTCCATTTTCGGATCGATGGCAGGGATATTTCCCAGCTTGCTCAGATGGACATCAGCGAGTTGAAGCAATGGTTTGCCGGCCTGGAGGACAGGCTGAATAAAAAACAGCGGGTCATTGCTCATGAGGTGTTGAAGGAGATACACAACAGGCTGGATTTTTTGCTCGAAGTAGGACTGGAGTATCTTACAGTGGATCGGCCGGCGCGAAGCCTCTCCGGCGGTGAAAGTCAGCGCATACGTCTGGCCACCCAGATTGGCAGCCAGCTGGTCAATGTGCTTTATATACTGGACGAGCCCAGCATTGGTCTGCATCAGCGCGATAACATGCGGTTGATCAACTCCCTTAAACAGTTGCGCGAAAACGGAAATTCGGTGATGGTGGTGGAACACGATAAAGGGATGATCCTTTCTGCCGATCATGTCGTGGATATGGGGCCTTTAGCCGGCAAGCAGGGAGGCAAAGTGGTTGCTCAGGGTTCTCCCCGTGAGATCATGAACAAGAAATCTCTCACCGCCGATTATCTGAAGCAGAAAAAGAAGATCGAGATACCCGCCCAAAGGAGGAACCACGTCAATGGCGTTTTGACACTGAAAGGAGCCAGGGGCCATAACCTGAAGGATGTAACGGTTGATTTCCCCCTGGGCAAACTAATTTGCATTACAGGGGTTTCCGGAAGTGGTAAATCGTCGCTCGTCAATGAAACACTTCATCCCATCCTGAGCAAGAGTTTCTATCGCTCCTATAAGGATCCCCTTCCCTATGAGAGCATCGAGGGAATGGAGAACCTGAACAAGGTGATCGAGGTGGATCAGGCTCCCCTGGGCCGTACTCCCCGCTCTAACCCGGCTACCTATACCGGTGTGTTTTCAGATATCAGGCATTTGTTTGCCCAGACTGCTGAGGCCAAAATACGGGGCTATCAACCGGGCCGCTTCTCGTTTAACGTGAAGGGCGGCCGGTGTGAGACCTGCAAAGGCGCAGGCCTGCAGGTGATCGAAATGAATTTCCTGCCCGACGTATACGTGCATTGCAAGGAGTGCAACGGCAAGCGTTACAACAGGGAAACCCTGGAGGTCAAATACAAAGGCAAGAGCATCAGCGACGTGCTGGACCTGTCTATCAATCAGGCCGTGGATTTCTTCAGCCAAATTCCCTCTATCAAAGATAAGCTGCAGGTGCTCAAGGATGTGGGGCTCGGCTATATCAACCTGGGCCAGCCATCTACCACCCTTTCCGGAGGAGAATCACAACGAGTGAAACTGGCAGCCGAACTTTCCCGTAAGAATACGGGGAGAACCCTTTTTATCCTCGATGAACCTACAACGGGTCTCCATTTTGAAGATGTGCGGGTATTGCTCAATGTGTTGAACTCACTGGTGGATAAAGGTAATACGGTGATCGTGATAGAACATAACATGGAGGTGATCAAGATGGCCGATTACATCATCGACCTGGGCAAGGAAGGAGGAAACAGGGGAGGAGAGATCCTTTCCGCGGGCACTCCCGAAGAGATCACCCGCTGTGAGGAAAGCTATACCGCCCGCTTTCTAAAAGAAGAATTGTGATGCTTTTTAGAAAAGCATCTGGCTAATATACGTAAAATGAGCAATCAGGAAGATAAAATTAGAGATGCCTTTGAGCCCAGGGGTTGGAACGAGATACAGGCCGCTGATAGCTGGTCTATCTTTAAGATCCTTTCCGAATTGGTGCAGGGCTTCGAAAAGCTGGCTAAGATAGGTCCTTGTGTCTCCATTTTCGGCTCTGCCCGGACCAGACCCGAGAATAACTATTTTAAGCTGGCCGAGGAGATTGCCTACCAGCTTACACGCCACGGCTATGGCGTGATTACCGGAGGAGGCCCCGGCATTATGGAGGCCGGCAACATGGGCGCCAAAAAAGGAGGCGGGAAATCAGTGGGGCTAAACATTGATCTGCCCTTCGAGCAAAACGCCAACCTTTTCATTGATCCCGATAAGCTGATCAATTTTGAGCATTTTTTCGTGCGAAAGGTCATGTTTGTCAAATATGCCCAGGGATTTATTGTCCTGCCCGGTGGCTTTGGTACCCTCGATGAAATGTTTGAAGCCATTACCCTAATCCAGACACAAAAGATCGGTGCATTTCCCATTGTATTGGTGGGTAGCCATTACTGGACCGGATTGTTCAACTGGATCCGCGATGTGGCTATGCAAGAGGAACATAACATCAGCGAAGAGGACCTGGAGCTGATCACCATTGTCGATACGGCCGAAGAGGCAGTGGATCAGATCAACCGGTTCTACATGAAATATATGTTGAGCCCCAACTTTTGAAACTTGTTAACATCCGGGGTTGAGTTATTAACAAATTGTTGAATTCTCCTGTTGATATATTGTTATTATTTCGCAAAATCCTTAAATTTAGCCAACCATAAAATATTTTACTTGCCATGTTTTATAAACTGTTGCTTTTGATCAATTTTTTGAGCGTTCTCTCCGTGAATTTGCTGGTGGATGGGAATGTGAAGGTCGACATGAGCGCTCCGGGGCAGGTTGGGGCCGGTGAGGAGATGACCGTGCAGGTTACACTGGACAAATCGGACCTCAGAAGTTTCGCCCGCTTTCAACAACAGTTGCCCGGTGGTTTGGAAGCCGAGGTGGTGGAAGATGGCCACGCCCAGTTCCGTTTCGAAAATCAAACGGTCAAGTTTATCTGGCTGCGCCTGCCCGCTGAACAGGAGATCACCATATCCTACAAGGTGAAGGTTCATAAGCGGCTGAAGGGCACCTTTGAACTCGATGGTACCTTTTCTTATATCGATAACAACAAGAGAGAGTCGGTGGAGGCTCCGGTTGCCCGCATTGCCATCAATCCTTCTCCAGCCATAAGCCAGGAGATGCTGGTGGATGTAGGGGCGTTTAAACCCATGGCCGAAGCCCCCTCCAGCCGTCAGCCCCTTAAGCAGGTGCGGTGCATTCGCCAAAGGCCTTATCAGGCTGAAAGCAGCAAGGAATATATAGTAAACCTTCTTGTGAATAAAGGGGATAAGGAGAAATTTGCCAAGATTCAGGAACAAATCCCTCAGGGATACAGAGCGGTTGAAGAAAAAGGCCAGGGAGCCATCTTTACTTTTAAGGATCAAACCGCCAAGTTTTTGTGGATGAATTTGCCCAGCGAACCTTTTTTCGTGATATCCTACCGGCTGATCCCTCACGAGGGTGCTTCCCGTCCCGATATTAGCGGGGAGTTTTCTTTCATTGAAAACGACAACACACGGAACATACCGATCGTGCAACAAGATGTAAACCTAAACGATACCCGTCGTGAGCACCTGGTAAGCATTATCCGCTCCAGCGGAGGCCCGGTGATAGCTTCGAGGGAAGGATTGAATGCAGCCGATGACGAGATCCGGCGCCGTCCTTATACCGGTTCAGTCAGCGGTCCTAATCAGGGCAAGGTGCGCATTGAGATTGCCCGGGAGGCAAAACGGCTCCTCGAGGAAAACGCCCGGCTCACCAACAAGCTGGAGCCTCAATCCGGGGTCTATTACAGGGTGCAGCTCGCTGCCGGTCACCGGCCCATCAATGTGGAGCGCTATTTCAAACGCTATGACATCAACAAGGATGTCCGCGCTGAGCTGCACGACGGATGGCGTAAATATTCGGTGGGTTCCTTCCCCGTCTACAAAGAAGCAAGAGATTACAGGGTCCATGTATGGAATACCACCACCATCGATGATGCTTTTGTGGCTGCTTACAACAGCGGTGACCGCATTACCGTCCAGGAAGCCCTGATGATAACAAACCATAAATGGTATAAGTAAATCATGAGCAAAAAAGCTGTCCATTTTATCCTGATCATGGCCCTGTTGGCCTTTATACCAGTTTGGGCAACTGCCCAGGAGGAAGAAGAGGAAGGAGAACAAGGGGGTTATGAAGACCTGCTTTTTCAGGAAGTGGAAGTGGAAAACCCCGTCTATTACCCGGTGCTGAGTGTGGGTGCCGGCATCTTTAGTTACATCGGTGAGATGAGCAACGACATGCAGGGATTGTCATCCAGTCCCCCGCTCAAGATCAATGTATACCACTTCCTGGATGCCAAGCAGTTTTTCAGGGTCAACCTGTTTGGCATGTCGGGCAACCTGAATGGCAGCTTACACGACATACCCGAGGAGGAGATCTTAAGCGGCCAGTATGAAGGCATCACGAATTTCCAGACCGAACTGCTTGCCCTGGGCATTAACCTGGAGTACGGGTTTGGTCATTTTTTTAAGCAGCGGCCCAAATTCCGTCCGTTTGTCGCCCTGGGTGCGGAGATGCTTATTTTTAATCCCCGTTCTGATTACATGAAGGACGGTGTCCGTTATGACTGGGACGAGCAGGTTATCCTGAGGGATTATAACTATGACTACAATCTTCGGAATGCGAACGTTTTCAATTTGTCCTCCTACGGCCAGAATACACCTGCCCTGATGCTGGATGTGGGCTTTGATTTTGCCCTGAGCCAGCGAGTCTCCATCCGCATTACCAATGGCTTTCATTATACTTTTTCTGACCTGCTCGACGGTATGCCCTACAAAGATGGTTCCGGTAATGTGATTGGTGATGCCCGGCCCGATATGCTGAACTTCACCTATTTTACTTTTGGCTGGGACCCCTTTTCGGAGTCGGAGACCAAAACCATGGAACGACTGTTTGCCGATATTAGTGAAGATTTTGATTATACGGTTATCGCAGACAGCGACCGGGACGGGATTACCGACCTGCACGATGATTGCCCCGAACAAGGGCACTATGGTCGACAGCACTAGCGGGTGCCCCATCGATTCCGACAACGACGGGGTGCCTGACTACCAGGATCAACAGGTGAACAGCCCCCCGAATGCCATTGTCAACGAAAAAGGGGTGGAAATGACCGAGGAGGAAGTCATCACAGCGATGAATCTTAACCAGGTGGCAGTCAATCGCTCGGATGCCTATATGATTCCGGTAAGTACCGGTTGGACTTCTCAATATTCGCAGGCAGAGGGGGAGCTGGAGATTCCGGAGAAGTTTCGGCCCGTAGATGCCAACGGGGATGGGGAGATATCCTATGATGAGTTGCTGCTGGCCATCGACGGGTTTTTTAATGGCCGCTCGCAGTTCAATGCCAACGACATCTATAAGCTAAATGACTTTTTCTTTGCCCAATAGGGCTTGAAACAGGGGATCAGTATTTTCTGATCCTTTCCATGTCGCGCTTAAGGTCTTTCTTCTTGATCTCTTCCCGTTTGTCGTATTTCTTCTTGCCCTTGGCCAGACCAATCTCTACCTTTGCCCATCCTCTCTGTGAGATGAACAAGCGCAGAGCAACGATGGTGTATCCTTTCTCCTGTTTTTTCCGGAAGAGTTTGTATAACTCGTTCTTGCGCAGAAGCAGCTTGCGCTCGCGTTTGGGTTCATGGTTGTAATGTGTGCCATGACCGTATTCGGCAATATGCATGCCCTTAATCCAAAGTTCATTTTTCTGGAAATAGCAATAGGTGTCCACCAGGCTGGCCTTGCCCTGGCGGATGGATTTGATCTCTGTGCCGGTAAGCTGAATGCCTGCTACATAGGTATCCTCGATATCAAAGTTAAACCGCGCTCTTTTGTTTTTTATCTCAATGGCCCGCTTCATAAAAAGTACTGAATTCTAGAGGGATGATGCAACAAAGATGGACTGAAGGATGAAGTTGATCACGAAGATGAGGGCCAGGATGATCAGGGCGGATACCAAAACGAAACCCACCTGCTTATCCTCGGGGACGTTCAGCAACTTGGGCATGCCGATCCAAAACAAATAAACCGAGTACAAACCAAACAGGCCGATAAACGAGAGGCCTGGATGCAAGCTTGCTATCACGGCAGAAGCCAATGCTGCCGTCGAGGAATAAACGATCAGCTTAAGGGTCACTCCAAAATCCTTGTTCACATCAAAAGCAGGGGCCAACTCGCTGACTACGATCGCCGATATATACAGCCCGGCCACCATGCTCAGCAAATAGGTGATGGCCATCATGAAGCCTCCGTAAACACTGATCTCTGGTATGGCTGCTTTTCCGATGAAGGTGGTGATAGCTCCCAGGGCTATCAACGGTAGTGCATAATGAATGATGATTTCATTCTGGTCGTTGGGCTCGTTGGCTATCTTGTCCCATTCAGCAGACGGGGAGGTGATAATCAGCTTAACCCGCTGCCAGATCTTCTTGTAATCCATAGGATTGTTGTATTTTTGTTTGTACATGCAAAGGTATGATAAATACGGCTTTTTTAAAAATATATTAAACAGGAGCCTCAATGGATCAACAAAAATTTGACCTGATTGTTGTGTTGGGTCCTACAGCCAGCGGAAAGACGGCTCTGGCTGCCGGCCTGGCCGATCAGCTGGACGGGGAGATCATAAGTGCCGACAGCCGGCAGGTTTACCGGGGTATGGATATTGGTACCGGCAAGGATTATGATGATTATATGGTAAAGGGGCGGCAGATTCCTTATCACCTCATCGATATTCTGGAACCTGGTACGAAATACAATGTCTATGAATTCCAAAAAGATTTCTTGAAGGCCTACAACGATATCCGGCAAAGAGGCAAATGGCCTGTCTTATGCGGGGGTACCGGGTTGTATATTGAGGCGGTTCTTAAAGGATACCGGTTGATGCCGGTTTCTCCCGATCCCGAATTAAGGGAGGAGTTGAATCAGCGCTCCCTGGATGAGCTGGTGCATATATTAAGGTCAGAAAGCCGTCATCTGCACAATACCACGGATCTTACTTCCAAGAAAAGGGCCATCCGTGCCATTGAGATTGCCCGTTATTATGGGGCCCATCCCGAAGAAGAAAACGAATTTCCACAGATCCGTCCTTTTGTACTGGGGGTGAACTACGACCGTCCTACCCAGCGGAGTCGGATCACCGAGCGTTTAAAGCAACGCCTGGCGACAGGAATGGTTGAAGAGGTCAGAGGCTTGCAGGAAAAGGGGCTCAAACGGGAGGACCTGGAGTATTATGGGTTGGAATATCGCTATGTGGTGCGGTACCTGGATGGGAAACTCAGCTACGAAGAGATGTTCAAACAGTTGAATACCGCCATTCATCAGTTTGCCAAAAGGCAGATGACATGGTTCAGGCGTATGGAGCGAGACGGGTTTGTTATCCACTGGCTGGACGGACATATGCCGCAGGAGGAAAAACTTAACCGTACCCTGGAGCTCCTGAAGCAGAACTGATTCTTAAACGAACCAATTGTTTTGTATTAGTTTGAGAAGAAGGAAATAGGTGGCCAGTATGTTGACAAGCGTAAAGGCATAATTGTAGAATATCCGGCCTCTTTTTATTTTCCGCCTCAACAGGATAGCTATATTGGGGATAAACAGGAAAAGCAGCAAAAGGAAGAACATCAGATCGCTGATGTGGTATTCCAGGCGGTTGGCACCGTATAAAAGGAACAGGTAAACGAAAAGCAGCAGGATCAAAAGGTAAACCATGTAGGTGGCCTTGAAAAGGATGGTGGAGAGCAGGCGTTTTCTGTTGATCAGAAACGGGCGCACATAGTTGTATGCCAGGATGTAAGTGAGCAGGAAAATCACAAAAAGCAGAATGTGCAAAAGCTGGTTGAAAAGCATGGCGGTGGAAAAGATTTTTAACAATATATTCATTCCGTTCCAGAAAAGCAAAAGGCCGGCTTCATGGTAAAGCCGGCCTTTTTAATCAGATCATGTTGCTTATTCTTTCAGCCATTTATCCAGCCACTTGAAAAATTCCCGTTGCCAGAGGATGCCATTTTGAGGTTGAAGCACCCAATGGTTTTCGTTGGGGAAGAAAAGGAATTTGCTGGGTATGCCTCTCAGCTGGGCGGCATTGAAGGCACTCATTCCCTGGGTGTAGGCAATCCGGTAATCTTTCTGTCCGTGGATGACCATGATTGGGGTATCCCAATTGTCAACGAAGCGGTGGGGTGATTGTTCATATACCTCCTTGTTTTGTTCCTTCCAGTATGGACCTCCCAGGTCCCAGTTGGGGAACCACATCTCTTCGGTTTGCAGGTAGAAGGATTCCAGGTTGAACATGCCGTCGTGGGAGATGAAAGCGCTGAAGCGGTCGTCGTGGTGACCGGCCAGGTAATAGATGGAATAGCCTCCATAGCTGGCCCCTACGGCTCCCAGTCTTTTTTCATCTACAAAGGGTTCTTTCTTGACCGCATCGATGGCACTCAGGTAATCCTGTATGTTCTGTCCCGAGTAATCGCCACTGATCTGTTCCAGCCAGTCCATGCCAAACGAGGGCAGGCCTCTTCTGTTGGGGGCTACCACCACATAGCCGTTGGCTGCCATCATCTGGAAGTTCCAGCGATAAGAGAAGAACTGGCTAACCGATGATTGCGGGCCTCCCTGGCAGTAGAGCAGAGTCGGGTACTTCTTGTTCTTGTCGAAGTTGGGCGGATAGATCACCCAGGTGAGCATTTGTTTGCCATCGGTAGTCTCGATCCATCGCTTCTCCACATCCCCCATCTTCAGCTGATTCATCAGGTTTTTATTGATGAAGCTGAGCTGGGTCTCCTTGCCATCGGAAGGATTGATGCTATAGATCTCGGTGGGTTGCGACATGGATTGTTTGGTTCCGATCAGTACCTCACCTGCCGGATATACCGATTGGTAGTTGTGGCGTCCTTCCGTAATCTGACGGATCACATCTGTTTCCAGGTTCAGTTCATAGATCTCGAAAACCGCCTGCCAGTCGCTGGTGAAATAGAGCTTCTTGCTATCGGCACTCCAGGTCAGCCCATGGGCATTTTGTTCGAATCCGGTGGAGTAGTTGGTCTCTTCTCCTGTTTGGAAGTTGTGGACAAAAATCCTGTTCTTGTCGGCTTCGTATCCATCGCGCCGCATGCTTTCCCATGCTATCATCTCTCCATTGGGTGAGTAAACGGCCGCCTTGTCATAGCCCTCATGCTTTTCTTTGGTCAGGTTCCTGGTTTCCCCTGTCTCCAGATTGTAGATGTAGATCTCGGAATTGGTGCTCAGGGTGTATTCCTTGCCCGTGAGCTTTTTGCTGGTGTAGGTGATGTTCTTGCTGTCCGGGCTCCAGTTAACCTGCCCCATCCCTCCAAAGGGCTCCAGCGGGGCATGGTACTTTTCGCCTTCCATGATGTCTCTGGTGTTGGTTATCCGGGAGCCATCGTAGTCGGCTACAAACACATGGCTGTACTTGTAGTTATGCCATTGATCCCAGTGCCGGTACATCAGATCGGTCTCAATCCGTGCATTGGCCTCGGGCAGGTCGGGGTGGATATCCTGCACGCTCCTGTCAATCTTTACTTCCTTGATGTAGAGAATTTTATCCTGGTCAGGGGCGTATTCAAATCCGTTGATGCCTCCTTCAATGTCGGAGATCCTTTTTTTACCGGTGCCGTCGGGGTTCATCTCCCACAACTGGGTGGAGCCACTGGCTGCCGATAGGAAACCGATTTTTTCGCCGTCCGGACGCCAACGGGCATTGAACTCGGTGCCCGGGGTGTTGGTGATGTTGGTTGCCTCACCCCCTTCCAGCGGCATGATGAAAAGCTCGCCGTTGCCTTTGTTCTTTTCCACCTCATAGAAAGTGGAGGAGAAAAGAATCTGTTTGTTGGCGGGAGATACCTGGACACCGCCAATGCGCCCGAACGACCATAAAGCCTCGGGAGTCATGGCAGCCGATTCCAGGGTGACCTGGTCCACCGGGTTCGCGATCTGCCCTTCGGTGTCCGCCGATTCTCCGGAACAGCCTGAAAGGCCAAGGATGATGGATAAAACAATAGGAAAAAAGAGTCTGTTCATGATAGGAATTTTTGATTCGCGTTTTTTATTGTTGCTGTTCTTTTTCTTTCATTTTCTCATTGATCTTGCCTTCCAGTTCTTCCGCCAACTCCGGGTTGTCGCGCAGCAGTTGTTTGACCGCCTCACGGCCCTGTCCCAGCTTGGTTTCTCCATAGCTGAACCAGGAGCCACTTTTACGGATGACATTGTGATCGACGCCCAGGTCGATGATCTCGCCTACCTTGGAGATGCCTTCCCCGTACATGATGTCGAATTCTGCTTTGCGGAACGGGGGCGCCAGCTTGTTCTTGACAATCTTCACGCGGGTGCGGTTACCCTTAACCTCTTCACCCTCCTTTATTTGTCCGATGCGGCGGATGTCCACGCGCACCGAACTGTAGAATTTCAATGCGTTGCCGCCGGTAGTGGTTTCCGGATTGCCAAACATCACGCCGATCTTTTCCCTCAGCTGGTTGATGAATACGCAACAGGTGTTGGTCTTTGCGATGTTGGCCGCCAGCTTCCGCAGGGCCTGGGACATAAGCCGGGCCTGAAGCCCCATCTTGGAATCGCCCATGTCGCCTTCCAGCTCCGACTTGGGAGTCAGGGCAGCCACCGAGTCGATCACAACGATATCCACCGCTCCGGAACGAATCAGATGATCGGCTACCTCCAGGGCTTGTTCGCCATTGTCCGGCTGTGATATCAGCAGGTTCTCCACATCTACCCCCAGCTTCTCCGCATAAAAACGGTCAAACGCATGCTCGGCATCCAGCATGGCAGCGATGCCACCCTTCTTCTGGGCCTCGGCTATGGCATGGATTGCCAGGGTAGTCTTACCGGAAGATTCCGGCCCGTATATCTCAAGAACCCGGCCACGGGGATAACCCCCAATGCCCAGTGCGTTGTCCAGTGCGATCGACCCCGACGAGATGGAAGGAACATCCACTACGGCTTTGTCACCCATCTTCATGATGGTGCCTTTGCCATAGCCCTTCTCAATCTTATCGAGCGTTAGCTGCAAGGCTTTCATCTTTTCCTTGTCTACCTGATGGTTCCCCTGCTTGTTCTGCTCCTTCTGCTCCTTCTGCTCCGAATTCTTGGCAGTTTGCTGTTTGCTTTTGTTGTTTTCTTTAGTAGCCATACAGTTTACAAATTACAATTTATATTAAAAACAGTGTGATTATATCCGGTACTTCCAGGATCTGCCGCGCATGATCCTTCTTCGTGACTTTCCTGAAGATTTTTTTGATGCTTCGGTCTTCATCGAGGATAAATGTTAGGTAAAGTTAACAAGATTGAATCAAAATTGTGCCATCGCCAGCGGATATTATTTATCAACAAGAGGTTTATTTTTCAGCCGGCCGATAGGCTGAAGGAAAGGACTCAGGCACCCTGATAAAACGAAGCTGGTGGATGGGGGAAAGGTCGAAGCCTGTTAAAATAACTTAAAAATTGACGTTTTTTTTTGAAAATTAGAAATTATACGATTATCTTTAAGCCACTGAATGTAAAAAGAAACGCCAGGTTGTCTTATGGGTGAAAGAAACAAGTTGCATCAGCAACAAAATTATGACTCACAGAGGAATGGGAGTAAGCAGAAGAATCTTATTCTCTATAATGATGAGGTCAATGATTTCAACTATGTGATTGAATCGCTGATAGAAGTTTGCGAGCATGATAATATACAGGCCGAACAATGCACATACCTGGTACATTATCATGGCCGGTGCGAGGTTAAGACAGGTGACTATCAGGAGCTTAGGGCAATGAAGGAGGCGCTCATCGAGCGCGGGCTTCAGGCCGAGATCTATTAACTTATCCTACCTTAGATGTCGCTTACAGCCATTATCGTTTTAATCCTGATTGGGATTTTTCTCTTTCTGGTCGAATTTTTATTGGTACCGGGAATAACCATTGCAGGTATTGCGGGTTTCATTTTACTGGTTGGGGCTGTTTACTTTGGTTACGACAGCCTGGGGACACCCGAAGGACATTATGTACTGCTGGGCACAGCGGTGCTTTCTGTGGCAGTGATAGCCTATGCGTTGAGGGCCCGGACATGGAAACGGCTGATGCTCGATTCCACCATCAGCGGTAAGGTTAGCTCTTATGCGGAAGAGAAAGTAAAAGTAGGAGACACGGGCATGACGGTGACCCGCCTGAATCCTATGGGCAAGGTGCTGATCAATGGCGAATACCTGGAAGCCAAATCTACCGGGGCCTATATTGAGCAAAAGAAAAAGATTCGGGTGATCAACATCCGCGATTACCGGGTTACCGTTGAACTCATCGAACAGTCATAAATTAAATCCAAATATTATGGGAGATATAGGAACGTATATAGTAATAATAATAGGGGCCATCATCGGCCTCTGGATCATCTTGTATTTTGTGCCTATCGGGCTGTGGTTTTCAGCGCTGATCTCCGGTGTTCGCATATCCCTGTTGCAGCTCATCTTGATGCGATGGAGGAAAGTGCCGCCGGCAGTTATTGTTAATGCCATGATCGAGG
>P_1C_Sed_2_UnCtyDRAFT_1000119_pt1 | contig 23053 bp, 15 predicted proteins | sample Pon1CUnioCityCA_4_FD_10229 | JGI IMG/M metagenome (IMG submission 10229) | reverse complement strand
TTTTTTCCTTCCCGGCCGCCGGGGCTTCCGGGGCTTCCGGGGCTTCCTGCCGGGCGGACGAATCCTGGTCCATCAGATCCTCCCACCAGGTTTCCCGGCTTCGGGGCGCATCTTCAGGGGCGGGCGGGGGGCCTTTGCCCTTCTCCATTTCCCGCCTGATTTCTTCCACAATATTTGCCAGCGCTTTCCTCCACCCGGAGACGGGCTTTTGCCCATCCTCCCCGGATCCGGAAGTCCGCGCCAACTGCTTGAGGATTTGGGAGATAACCATGATCCCAACAACAAAAACCAAAAACAGAATTTCAAAATTCATTCAAGAACCCCTTGCCATCGACCCGGAACGTTATTCTTCGGACTCCGGTGTTTCCGGATACGCCTTGCGATCATCCGCCTTGCCGATGGTATCACGCATCTGGGTGTCGGCTTCGATATTTTTCATCCGGTAATAATCCATGACGCCCAGGTTCCCCTTTCTAAACGCTTCTGCCATGGCCATGGGGACCTCGGCTTCTGCTTCAACGACTTTAGCCCGCATCTCCTGAACCCGCGCCTTCATCTCCTGTTCAGCGGCATAAGCCATGGCGCGGCGTTCCTCAGCCTTGGCCTGGGCAATCTTCTTGTCCGCCTCAGCCCGGTCGGTTTCAAGCTCAGCGCCGATATTCTTGCCCACATCCACGTCCGCAATATCAATCGACAGAATCTCGTAGGCGGTCCCGGAATCCAGGCCTTTTTCAAGCACCCGGCGGGAGATGCTGTCCGGATTTTCAAGCACGTTCTTGTGGCTGTCTGATGAGCCGATGGTAGTGACAATGCCTTCGCCCACCCGGGCAAGAATCGTCTCCTCTCCGGCCCCCCCGACCAGCCTTTCAATATTGGCCCGGACGGTGACCCGGGAAATGGCCCTTAACTGAATGCCGTCCTTTGCCATGGCGGCCACCAAGGGCGTTTCAATCACCTTGGGATTAACACTCATTTGAACGGCTTCCAGGACATTGCGGCCGGCCAGGTCAATGGCCGCCGCCCGGTTGAAAATCAGGTCGATATTGGCCTTGTCCGCTGCGATCAGGGCCTGCACCACCCGCATGACATCCCCGCCGGCCAGGTAATGGGATTCCAGGTCGTTGGTGGAGATATCAATTCCCGCTTTCACCGCCATTATTTTCGCGTTGACGACCAGCTTCGGCGGCACCTTTCGAAACCGCATGAAAACGATGTTGAAAAGCCCTACGGAAGCGCCCGAAACGAGCGCCTGCACCCACAGGGAAATGGCCGACCCCACAAAATAGACAAAAATAATAACGGCAACAAATAACAGAATAAACAGGATATGGGTCAATGTCATAGCGCGCACTCCTATTGTTTTGTATTTGGCTCAATCCTGACGGCTTCCTTTAAAATCATCTTCCCCGCTCTCCCGCACCACAACCCGGTTGCCCGCCGCCTCAATAACAATCACGGGCGTGTCCTTTTCAATAAATTCCCCCCGGCTGACCACATCCACCCGCCGGCCCCCGATCAGGGCGGTGCCTGCCGGACGCAGACTGTTGAGCGTCTTTCCGTGCTTGCCCATGTAGCCGGCCAGCTTATCGGACTGAGAGGTCACACCTTCCGTCTTTTTAAGGGACTTGCGCAAGGTAACCGGCGAATATGCCAGCAATTTGAGACCGGCAATCAGTACAACCGGCAGGATAATAATATCTGCTGTGACAAATATCATCCCCGCTGCCATGGATACATTGCTAAAGACCGTGTAGATGGAATAGCCGAATAAACCGAGCGCCACGAGCGTCAGTATTCCCCCGGAAGGCAGGATGACCTCGGCCAAAAGTACCGCTATGCCGGCAACCTGCATAATGATGGGAAAGCTCAGTTCTGCCATCATTTGGATGGTTTCCCCGAGACGATGACGCGATTTCCGGATATCTCTGATACCACCACAGGCGCCCCCCGTTCAATAAATTCACCTTCCGTGAGCACGTCGTACACCTCCGCCCCGATTTCCATCTTGCCCGAAGGACGCAGCGCCGTCATGGCCCGACCTTCATCTCCCACCCGCACCCGGCTGGTTTGCTTGGCATCCGAATGCGCGTCCTTTAAACTTGATGTCAGGTAGGGTCCCCCCGTGGCTGTTGAAAACCGGGGCAGCACATGACGGATAAAAAAAAGGCCCAGCCCGAAGGCCATCAGGTAGGACCCCAGCACCTTGATGATATTGTTTAACAAAATATCGATTTCCCATGGCATGGATGGGTCGGGAATTACAAAGTCCTGGAATGTCAGGATCAAGCCTGCCACCAGGCAGACCATGCCGGCAAATCCGGCGAGGCCAAAGCCGGGCAGCACGAATACCTCGATGGCCATCAGCACAACCCCCAGCACGATGATCAAAAGTTCCGTATAATCTGCCAGGCCAACGATGTATTGATTTAAAAAAACCGCGGCCAGGCAGGCAATGCCAACAAAACCAGGCACTCCGAAACCCGGCGCCTTCATCTCCATATAAAGGGCCGCCAGCCCGATCATCATCAGGATCGGTGAGATGCTGCCGATAAAGCGCACCAGCGTCTCAGACCAGCTCTCTTCGATCCGGACCCGGTTGGCCGTATGGATTCCCATTGTTTGAAGCATCTGGTCAATGCTGCCGGCCGTCATGGAGGAAAAACCCAGTTCCCGGGCTTCGGCAGCCGACATGGTGAGCAGTTCGCCTTCTTCAACGACCGTCTTTTTCGCCATCACCCGGTTTTTATCTTCTGCTGAGAGCTCCTCGAACGCCGCTTTGTCCATATACCGGATTTCATCGTTTATGGTTACCGCATAAACGACCTTTTCCGGGGTGACCATGGCTTCGGCCAAGGCTTCCGAGTAACCGTTGCGCCAGGCCAGGGCCCTGAATTTGGCGCGTATCGGGGATTGAAATTTCTCCCCCATCATTTGCGGGCCTTCCTGGGAATAGGTAATGGGCGCGCAGTCGCCAAGGGTTGTGGCCGGCTGCATGACCAGGTCCCCGCAGGAAAGGGCGATCAGGGCCCCCGCGGAAATCGCTTTCTTTTTCACAAAAGCGATGGATCGGGCGGCTGGCACCGTGAGCAGCGTGTCCACAATATCAAGTGCTGAATCCACCCGGCCGCCAAAGGTGTTGATCTCAAAGACCACCAGGCTTTCCGGATCCTGTGTGGCCTCCCGGCAGGCCCGCTCCAGAAAGGCGGCCATGCCGGGGTCCACAGTTCCGGACACCGGGACGATATAAACCGTCGAGGGAGCGGCCTTTTCCGGTTTGGATGGCTCGCCGTGAATGGCGGCTGCTGAAAGAAGCAGCAATAACGTAAAAAAAAGACATACCCGGTTAAACTGTGGAACGCTCAGCCTGGCCTGCATCCGGGAAATCCCCCCAGCGGTAAAAATAAAAAATAGACTGTAATACTGATAAGTTAAAATACTCTTGCGAACTGCCTCTGTCAAGGTGAAAAGCCCTGCACAGCAGCCTTTTGAAAAATCCGGATTTTTCAATAACCAAGCACTCTTTGCGCCAATCTGGCAGATCATTGCTTTTTTTGCAATCACCGAACAAAAATGCAGGCATCCCCATGCAAGGGAAAATCTGTTTGCACCTTGGCCTGCATATGTTAAATTATAATCATAAACAGCGTTTATATATTGCCGCTATGCTTTCAGGAAGGCAGCCCGCACCACGGAGGTCCATTAAATGCGAACCAGCTATTGGCCGGATGAATACATCCAGAAACGGTGTAGCGCAAAAGAGGCCCTGCAAAGAATTCACGCCGGCCAGCGGGTGTTTATCGGTTCCTCCTGCGGTGAACCGCAGCATTTGGTGCAAAGCCTTGTTGACTCCGCCGATCGTTTTTCCGACCTGGAAGTCGTACGGCTGATGAGCCTTGAGAACTCCCCGATCACCCGCCTTGCCCTTGACAGCCGGAGCACCAACTTCAGCATCCGAAACATCTACCAGGGCTCGGCCACAGCAAAACATCTGTCCGCCAACCGCCCCTTTATCACGCCGATGCATATCTCGAGGGTGCCGGGCCTGTTTCTTAAGCGGCACCTGCCGATCAACGCGGCTTTGATCCAGACCTCGACGCCGGATGACTTCGGCTGGATGAGCATGGGGATTTCTGTAGACGTGGGCATAGCCGCCGCCCAGGCCGCGGATATAGTGATTGCGCAGGTCAACGCCAAAATGCCCCGGGTCCTGGGACACAGCTTCATCCATGTCAATGACGTGGACGTCATTGTGGAAAAAGATGAAGCGCTGTTGACCCTGGGCCAGTTGCCCGAATTTGAAACCGCCCACAGCATTGCCCGGCTGGTAGCCAATCTTATCGAAGACGGCTCAACTTTTCAACTCGGCCTGGGGGCCACCCCCAAGGCGATTCTGCTGGCACTTTCGGAAAAGAATGACCTGGGCGTCCACACCCAATTTATTATTGATGGGATCATGGATCTGGTGTCCATGGGGGTGATCACCAACCGCTACAAAGGCATCAATGACGGAAAGGCCGTGGCCACCAACGCCGTAGGATCCAAAAACCTTTATGAATTTGTCCATGACAACCCGGCCATTGAATTCTACCCCTCCGATTACGTCAATAACCCTGGTATTATCAGCCGGCACAACAAAATGGTGTCCATCAACATGATCATGGAAATGGATTTGACCGGGCAGGCTGCAGTTGACGCCCTGCCGCACAACTACTTTGCGGGCGTCTCCAGCATGCTTGACTTTATCCGCGGCACAGATGCGTGCCCGGAGGGGAAATCCATCCTGATGCTGCCCTCCACCTCGATGGACGGGAAAACCAGCCGGATTGTGCCGGCGCTGGAAAGCGGAGCAGTTGTCATTCCGAGAAGTGACGTCTCCTACGTAATCAGCGAATATGGTGCGGTCAACCTGTTTGGCAAAAACCTTCAGGAACGGGCCACTGCCATGATCAGCCTGGCCCATCCGGATTACCGGGACGAGCTGTTTCAACAGGCAAAATCGCTTGGCCTGATGAGTCCGGGACGCAAACTCAGTGAATCCTTGCGAAGCGTCTATCCCGTAGGGCTGGAAGAGGTGCGTCGGTACGACGATCAAACAGTAAAATTCCGGCCCGCCAAGCCCGTGGATATCCGCCGCATCCAGGAGCATTTCTACAGCCTGGACCGAAACGACGTGGTGGCCCGTTTTTTTTATGAAAAAACCGCGTTTTTGCGCGACGACGTGGAGTCCATGATTGAATCCGATTATATCAAAAATCTCACCATGCTCGCTGTTACCGGAGAATTCGGATTCGGCAAGGTCATCGGGTTGGGCGCTTATATGCTGGAGCCCAAAAACAACATGGCCGAGATTGCCTTCTCCGTCTCCCGGCCCTGGCAGGGCAAGGCAATCGCCTCGGTGATCCTTTACAAACTGGCAGAAGCCGCGAAAAAAAACGGCATCAGCGGCCTGGTAGCCTATACCTCACCGGAGAACCGGGGCATGGTCAAGCTTTTTAAAAAACTCCCGTACAAAATTCACTCATCTTTAAGTGACGGCATGGTGGTACTGACCTGCCATTTTGAAAAAACAACTGACGAGGCAGCCCCACCCGAAAATGCCACATCATCTAACCATGAAGGAGGTCATTAATGGTGGAACAATATGACGCGCATCTGGAATCGTTCCGGGAAATTGCATTCATCAATAGCTGGGAACAATACCAGGAACTCTACGACCGCTCCATTAAAGACCCTGACGGCTTCTGGGGAGAACAGGCTGAGAAATACCTGGTATGGGATAAGAAATGGGACTCCGTATTAAATTTTGACTTTCATGAAGCCCATATCCAATGGTTCAAAAACGGCCGGCTAAACGCCTCGGTCAACTGCCTGGACCGACACATGGACACCCTTGGCGACAAGGTGGCGCTTTACTGGGAAGGCGATGACCCCGCAGATACCAATGCCTATACCTATGGCGATATTTACCGGTGGGTCAACCGGTTTGCCGGGGTTTTAAAATCAAAGGGCATAAAAAAAGGCGACCGGGTCATCATCTATCTGCCCATGATCATCGAACTGCCGGTGGCCATGCTGGCCTGCGCCCGCATCGGCGCTATCCACGGCGTTATTTTCGGCGGCTTCAGCTCAGAGGCAATCGCCAACCGGATTACCGATTGCGGCGCGAAAATGGTAATTACCGCGGATGGCGGCTACCGCGCCGGAAAGGCCGTGCCCTTGAAAGCAAATGTGGACAAGGCGCTTGAAAACTGCCCGGATGTTGAAACCGTGATTGTGGTCAATCGAACCGGCACAAGCCAGCAGCTGGCACCCGGAAAGGAATTCTGGTGGGCGGAGGAAGTCGCCCAGCCGGGCATTCCCGACTATGTAGAACCGGAAAGCATGGACGCGGAAGATCCCCTCTTTATCCTCTACACCAGCGGAAGCACCGGAAAACCCAAGGGGGTCGTCCACACCCACGCCGGCTACCTGCTGCACACGGCCATAACCACCCGCCTGGTCTTTGATTTAAAAGATGACGAGGTCTTCTGGTGCACGGCCGATATCGGATGGATTACCGGCCACAGCTATATCGTCTACGGCCCCATGATCAACGGCCTCTCAGGCGTAATGTTCGAGGGCGTGCCCAGCTACCCGGACTTTGACCGATTCTGGGCAATTATCGAAAAATACCGGGTCAACAAATTCTACACTGCGCCCACCGCTATCCGTGCGCTTGCCAAGGAAGGCGACGCGCATGTGGAAAAACATGACGTCTCCTCGCTGACCCTGCTGGGCACTGTGGGAGAGCCAATCAATCCGGAGGCCTGGCGCTGGTACCATCACAACGTCGGGCGGGACTGGTGCCCGATTATCGACACTTGGTGGCAGACCGAAACCGGCGGCCACATGCTGACCCCGCTGCCCGGTGTGGCCCCGATTAAACCGGGCTCCTGCTCTTTTCCGTTTTTCGGCGTAGACCCGGTGATACTCGATGATACCGGCGAGCCCGTCAAATATCCCGGCGAGGAGGGCATTCTTTGCATCCGCCAGCCCTGGCCGGGTATGGCACGGACGGTTTACGGCGATCACGAACGTTTCCGGGACACCTATTTCAGCCACGTACCGGGGATGTATTTTACCGGTGACGGCGCTAAACAGGATGAAGACGGTTATTTCTGGATTATCGGCCGCATCGATGATGTAATCAATGTATCCGGTCACCGCCTGGGCACCGCGGAGGTGGAATCCGCCCTGGTATTGCACAAGAATGTGGCCGAAGCGGCCGTTGTCGGGGTTCCCCACTCTATCAAGGGGCAGGGAATCTATTCCTTTATTATCCTGAAAAGCGGCGCCACGCCTTCTGATGAGCTCAAAAAGGAGCTCATCCAGCAGGTGAGAAAAGAAATCGGCCCGATTGCCACCATTGATGTAATCCAATGGGCCGACGGGCTGCCCAAAACCCGCAGTGGCAAAATCATGCGGCGGATTTTGAAAAAAATTGCGGCCGGCAAACTCGATGAACTCGGGGACACTTCAACGATTGCCGATGAATCGGTCATTGACAGACTCATTGAGGATCGCGTGGATATAACCTCATTATAAAGCGACCATTTATGGGGATAACAATCGGTATTGCCCGGGATGACCGGTTTTTGGAACACAAAACCGGTCATTTTCATCCCGAGCATCCCAAGCGGCTGGATTCGATATACCGGATGATAGACCGGGATTTTGGCACTGTTAAAACCAGCCTGCTTGTCTTCCAGGCGGAGCCGGCGCCTGTGGATCTGATAGAGCGGGTTCATTCACCGGAGCACATCCGCAGGATCCTGAAGACATCTGAACACCGAACCACCCACCTGGCACCGGACACCCCGGTTTCGGCAAAATCCTATATGGCCGCCTGGCTGGCCGCGGGCGCCTGCCTTCAGGGAGTGGATGCCCTGTTAGGCGACACCTGCCAGGCTTTTTTCGCCCTGATCCGCCCGCCCGGCCACCATGCCCTGGCCAACCGGGCCGGCGGATTCTGCATTTTTAACAATATCGCCATTGCCGCCCGATATGCGCTCCATCGTTACGGCCTAAACCGCATACTGGTCATTGACTGGGACATTCATCACGGCAACGGCATACAGGCGCTCTTCTACACGGACCCGCGCGTTCTTTATATCTCCACCCACGACCAGATGCTCTACCCCTATTCCGGTGAAATCGCCCAAACCGGTGCGGACTATGGCGAAGGCTACACCATTAATGCCCCCATTGACCGGGAGATGCGTGATCCGGACATCATCAGCCTGTATCGCTGTATCCTGAGACCGGTGCTCCATAATTTCAAACCTGAATTGATCATGGTGGCGGCCGGCTTTGATGCCCACCAGGAGGACCCCCTGGGCCGATCCCGATGGACGGAATCTGCCTATGCCGGCATTACCCGGCTTCTTTTGGAGTATAGGAAGGCAATCGGCGGCCCCCCCATTTTTTTAGCCCTGGAGGGCGGCTATAACCCCGGCGCGCTTGCCAACTGCATCCATTCTGTGCTATGGGAACTGATGCAAAATGATATTGCGATATCGGATCTGGCGCCGGAGCAGAACATAACCACGACTCTGGTCGCGCAGCTACTGAAAATGCACTCCAAATATGGACTCATGCAATGATCAAGGCAAGAATACCGGCCCTGAATGCGGAATCCGCCAACCTGAAATCCCATGAGGAGCTCTACCGGAAGTTCCGTTGGTCCGACATGGAAAAAGAATTTTCCTGGCACGGCAAGGACCTGATGAACATCATTACCGAATCCATCGACAGGTGGGCCAATGATGCGCAGCGAGCCGATCACCCGGCGATGATTTTCCAGAAGCAGGGCGTCATTGAGACCTACACCTACCGGCAGCTCAAGGAAAAATCCTGCCAATGGGCGGCACTGCTGGCAGGGTATGGCTTTGCCGAGGGCGACCGTTTAATCACCCTGCTTCCCCCATCACCGGAAGTATATTTTGCCATGGCCGGCTGTGCCCGCCTTGGGGTGCTTTTCTGTCCCGTCTTTGCCACGGCCGGTTTTTACGAACTTGAAATCCGACTGGAATCAACCGCACCCAAAGGGGTTCTCACCCACCCGGACCTGGTGGAGAAATTATCCTACGAATTTGCCGCCCAGGTCGACTACCTCTTTTTAACCCAGTCCCGCGGGGCGGGGCTTTTCTCCAATGAAATACCAATTGCCGCCCGGCTTGACGAAATGCCCACGGACTTTCCAGCCAGACAGCTGCCCGGCAATGCGCCTTTGTACATGATTTTCACCTCCGGCTCTACCCGGCCGCCAAAAGGGGTGGTTCATACCCACAGGGATATGATAGGCATTCTGGCCACGGCCCGCTGGGCCCTTGATGTGAAGCCGGACACCGTGTTGTGGACGGACGCGGACCCCGCCTGGGTGACCGGAATGGTATACGGCGCCCTCGCCCCGTGGCTCTGCGGCATTACCTCCGTCGTCCAGGGCGATCCCTTTTCTGCAGCCAACTGGTACTGGACACTGGAAAATCACAAAATCACGGTCTGCTACACCACCCCGCGAACCCTCCGGGATCTCATGAATGCCGGCAACGACCTGCCGTCGCGCTATGACTTGAGTCACCTGAAGCACATAGCAACGGTTGGGGCACCCCTGGTGCCCGAACTGTTCTACTGGAGCGGCCAGCATCTTTGCTGCTACCCCTGTGATAACTGGTGGATGACGGAGACCGGTATCATCTGCATCTCCAACTACCCGAGCATGGATATAAAACCCGGCTCCATCGGCAAACCCGTCCCCGGTATCCAGGCGGCCATCCTGGATGAGAACGGCGAGGAAATGCCGCCCCTGTCTATTGGGGAACTGGCCCTGAAAGCCCCGTGGCCGGGGATGATGGAAGATTTGTGGCAGGACCGTTACCGATTTCAGAAATATTTCAAAAATGACCAATGGTTTTTAACCGGCGATATCGCCCTCTATGATGAGGAAGGTTATTTTTACCACCAGGGTCGAAACGATGATCTCTTAAAAGCCGGCGGAGAAAAATTAATCGGCCCCTTTGAAATCGAGCAGGTGCTCACCATGCACCCGGCCGTTTCCGAGGCCGCGGTTATTTCCAAAGGCACGGAGCCCGGCCAGGGCATGTCCTACTTAAAAGCGTTTATCAGCCTCAAAAAAGGCTATATTTCCTCCAATCGACTGAACTACGAGATAAAAGCCTATCTGAAGGCCAACCTCAGCGAGGATATTCTTATTCAAGAAGTGGTCTTTCTCGATGCCCTTCCCAAAACCCGCAGCGGCAAACTGCTCCGCCGCGTTCTGCGAGCTTGGGAATTGGGGCTGCCCGGCGGGGACGTGGTCAACATGCAAGACTGACCGGCGCTACATGGTAAAGCGGAGCCTGGCACCAACACCGTAGGGTTCAAAGTCCTCGTTAGGGGCAAACACGTGCGCGGTTTCCGCGTTCTGATTCAACGCCGCCTCAACCATTTCCTCCGCCAGATATTCGGTGTAATTCATCGCGCTGTTACAAACCGGACATTGCGCCTGGTATGTCGACAGGGTGTGGTCCCTGGGGCAGATATAGCCGTCCGTTTTAAAATCCGGGTTCAGCACCAGCGTCTGCACCTGGCACAAATTCAGGGCCTCAAGGACGGGTTCGAGGCCCAGTTCGCCTTTGTCGCCGGGCCCGCTGTGCTCAATTATCTCAGCTATGAGCGCCTGTTCCCGGTCCCGCTCCCAAGCCTGGGCCGCAAGAACGGCCTTCTCTTTTATTTCCGGCCGGCGGTTGTCCGGATGGGCCGTAAATTCAGTCACCAGCCGCTCTTTCAGGTAACTGTGCAAGTGGTCCTTTAAACGGGGCAGCGTCTTGTCCGACGGACCGCCCAGAATCAGGCGGTTAAATCTTTGCTTCCTGAAAAAAGCCAAAGTTTTGTCGGCCACATGCTTCAGGTGCCGGTGCACATGATCCTGGGTGTGACGCTCAATGCGCTTGTCACCGATACCCCCATGAACCGTACCCCCGCCGCCGATTGTCATGGACTGCTTGACCCGTACCCCGTCAGGCACGTTGTCCTCCAGAAAAACATCCGGGGATTCTTCAATTTCACCCAGGTACAGGGAAAAAATCCGAGCCTTGCGGGAATCAACAACCACCACGCAATACCTGTCAAACTCGTCGAGCAGCATGGTCAGCGGCCGGATATAGGGACCGGCATTAACTGTTATGGAATCGGGCAGCCCGACCGGCAGGTGATATTCCTGCCAGAGCCCGTCGGCATCAGCGAACAGCGCAATCACCCGCACTCCCGATAAGCGCGCGTGTTTTTTTGAACATCACCCGCAATGCTTTCCATCAGGCTCTTCAAGCGCCTGACTTGTTCACCCGAATATCGACTATCCTGCTCAAAGGTTTATTTTAAAAAAAGAAAGCTTTTCCTGGCTGATTCCGTTTTCACCCTGTGCCACCGGCTCTCGCCGGGAGTCTTGAATGGGGAATCCCGCAGGACGGATCACGGACGCATGAAATCATCGATCGAAAATGAAAGGATATGGGAGCGCCCCTGGTTATTGGAAGAGCCGCCTTCTGAGACACCGACGAGCAGTTGATCCCGGTAGGCAACCACATCCTCCACCCGCCCCTCAAACCGGTCCACCAGACGGCTCAGCCGGTAGGATCCGCCGGCGGGGCGAAGGATTCCCAGCAGCCTCTGCCCGGTACTTCTGCGGAGCATAGCGGACCGGCTGTCCGCGTTGAGAACACAGGCCGCCCATACCGTTTCCCGGTGTTTAAAAACAGCGGGCTGGCGCCACACGTTAACCTGCCGGGGAGCGGCGTCCGGGTAGCCGGGATCATTAACCAGAAGGGGGCTGAGGGCGCCCGAAAAGCTTGCAGACGATTGCCACTGGTTCTCCGGGGCTTCATAGACGACCAGCTTGCCGCCGGGATTGAAAAAACCGTGCTCCCGAATTCCGTTGCCATTTAAATCCGCAAAGAAAGCTCCGAATATACTGTAGCCATAAGGAACCTCCAGGTTTTTTTCCCTGGAAACGGTATCACCGGCAAGCCGCATCCGGTATACGGCCGGTATGAGCAGATCCGCCGGACTGAAGCGCTGAGCCCACAACTGCGGGGGGCCATCGCCGTCAGGAGCATTCATAAAAGCCAATATATAATTGAGAGGGCCGGCAACCATCTGAAAACTGCTGTCGGAACACTCCAGAATTCTGGAGCGCATGCCCGCGCCCGGCACAAAAATATTAAGCGCCAGACGCCCGTGGCTGCCCACGGACATATGCACCAGCTCACCAAAACCCTCGTGCTGATAGTGGAATGTTTTTTCGCCATTAAAAGCCCTGGCCGTGATTTTATTTTCATCCAGGAAGATCAGAAAGGGCGTTTGCCCCCCGATTGGTTCAATGACGCCGAAATGGCGCACTACCCGGTCCAGGCTGGCCAGCACGGTGGGGTTTTTTATCGGTATTTCAGAAACCATGCCCGGAATCGCCGCGGCGGCCGACGGGGGGTTGCCCGCCGCGCCCGTCCAGCGACCGGCTGCGCGCCCTTTTTCCCTTTCGGCCGAAACCGCCCCATCCGTGGAAGCCTTCTCTTCAGCAGGGTAAACGGCCAGGATTTCCCCCCCGCCCCACACCGTCAGCATATCGTTTCTTGCCGCAAAAACTACTTTCGGGCTTGATGGATCTTCTTTAGGCGATTTAAAAAGTCCCTCTTTATACCCCTGCCAATCAAAATGTCCAAGCCGGGCCCGCAGGAGTTTGTAGTCGGAAAAAAATTTCCCGCTCCCATCCATGAACACGGCAGGTACGTCCCTGTAGCGGAGAGCTTCAAGGCCCGATTCCAAATCGACAGTGCACCCATCCCTGGGGCATTTAACCGACACCTCGGCAAACCGTGCATGCACTTTCCTGACCTGACATATGGCGATTGGTTCGCTCAGGCACCCCAGCTTCTCCCCGGAGTCCGGATCAATCACTGTCTGGCCCGGCGCATACAAGGTAACAAGATCGCCCTTCCGGATTCCCGCCTCGCTTCCCTTGTTAATAAGGGGCTGCTCTGCCGGCCCGGAGATGAAACGGCCCTTTTTTACTGACAGATCCTTTTGGATCCGGTCCAGAGGAAAAGATTGCCCCCACGCCAGGCTGCCGGTCAGGGCAACAGCAACGACTGCGATAAACAATTGTTTGGCCGGATGCGGCAAGGAATCACCTCGTTCATTGATTTTTCCGGCGTCGCCCGCGAGAGGTTTTTGGGCAGCCTGCTAGAATTGAAACACCGCGCCGGCACAAACCAGGTACAAGTCATCCGGGTCGGCAAACAGCGCTTCTGTAAGTTTGCCGGAGAAAAGATAGGCGCCCTCAAGCTTAAAAGACAGATTCTCGTTCATATCATAGGCATACCAAAGATCCAGTTCATAACCCAGTTCATCTTCCCCGCTGCCGTTGGACAGGACCACATCTTCGGCACTGGCAAGGTAGCGGGCGGCTGCGCGCAGTTTGTTCTTTGCGTTAAGCTTCATATCACCTTCCAGCGCAAAATTGACAAGGCCATTGGCCAACTTGTAAGGCTGGTCAGCGACAAACCGATCCAGGGAAGCGGCCAGCGAGTCTTTAAAAAAAATCTGCCCTACCTCAACATCCGCGTCAATACCCCGGAATTCCTCTTGATCATTATCCGTCAGATCGTCATCACCGCTTACATAAACCGCGTTAAGAGAGATCTTTCGGGAATCGCTCAGATTGACCCCAACCGTCAGGTCGGCCAGATAGGCGGAAACATTGCCGATACCGCCGACTCCGGCGTCTCCGCCCTGATATATCAAATCGCCCGAAGTAAACACGGGGCCTGTGACCTCACTGGTAATCCCCGCCCAGAACTGATCCGCGTCCTTTGCAACGCTGCCTTTGCCACCAAAATCCAGGGCATAAACCCCGAAACCGCCCACTTTAAGATGCGATGCCGGCCAGAAGTCGGCCTTGAGCACGAAAAGATCGGTATCATCATTGGCGTCGGCAATGTCATCTTCAATACCCCGGTACCAGCCGGTCTGCCAGTTTACCGGGCCTTTTCCGTGCAGGGTGATACCGGCTGCGGTCTCCGTCCACACCCAATGGTTAATTCCGGTTTTCTGCAGCCCGGCCCGTCCCATAAGCTTACCGCTCAGGCCCGGAACAGCGGACTGAATATAGGCAAACCGGTTTTCAAAATCCTGGCTGTCGCCCGAATAGCCCCATTGATCTCCGAAATTATTGGCCCCGGTCTCAAAGCCATACACCAGTTTGGCCAGGCCGTCATCGGTTCCGACCTCGGAGCGTAAACGAAATTTTCCGACACCGATGGTGGCACTGTCCGGATCAATGCCGGCCTTGCCGCGGTCCAGTACCTTCGCATTGGATGTGTTGATCATCCCTGTCAGGGCCTTTCCGTGAAATTCCACCGTGGCGGCTGCTGTCGTAGACGTGGCAGCAGCCGCAAATAAAAATGCCAACAAGCAGACCACAATATTTTTTTTCATCTTCCCCCTCTTTTATCTTTTTGTAAGTATCAACTCTGCCGCGCATCCTCCGGAAGCCCGCCGCTTCACGCCGGGGGGCCATACAGCTGGATAAGGGCGCATAATTACCATCTTTGGTGCCCTTGATCCTCCGGTGACAGGCACCTTTCCACCGCCGGCACGCCCTTGAATAATGGCAGAAGTATGTTACAATTTTGCGGCAAAAATATTATATTATCAATAATCATTTTCTGATTGCCGCACTTTTTTTCAGCGGCCCGCATCGAGCCGGCTTTCATCAAAAGTTTTTGCCATTGCCCGAGGTTTTTGCCGGGAGTAAGCCCTGCGGCCGGGTTAATTATTTTTGCCCGAGCATCAAACTTGCTTAAAAATACCAAGGTGCGCTATAAACCAGTTTTTACTGGTTCATCCCAATATCGAGATTTTCCGAGTCTATCAACCATCAATTATTAAATTTACCGGAGACGGAAAAGCCATATGCTCCTCAACCTGATACTTTTGGCAGTCGGATTTATTTTGCTGTATTACGGGGCTGAATGGCTGGTCAAAGGCGCTGCCAACCTGGCCCGAAGCTTAGGTATCAGCGCAGTGGTTATCGGACTTACCGTGGTGGCATTTGGCACATCCGCCCCGGAGCTCGTGGTCAGCCTTATCTCCTCGATCCAGGACAAGAGCATGATCGCTGTGGGAAATGTGGTGGGCAGCAATATCTGCAACATTGCCCTTGTCCTGGGGTCGGCGGCCGTGCTGATACCGATCACCGCCCATCGCTCCGTGGTTCGGCGCGACATCCCGCTGATGATCGGGATCTCGCTCTACCTCCTGCTGCTCTCCCTGGACTCCCGGATCAGCAGAATCGAAGGGATCACCCTGTTTGCGGGCGTCATCCTTTACACGGTTTATAATTATTACATATCCGCCAAAGAAAATCAGGCCCCAAAAAGGCAAGCATCCAACCTGCCCGATGCGGGGGGGGGAGGCTGCGATACGGCCGGATCCGAAGCATCTGGGGCGCTCCAGGCTGAAAAAATTGAGGTTATCGGTTCGCGCTCTCAGCAGATCGGGATGATTATTGCCGGCATTGCCGGGGTTGTTGTCGGTGCGGATACACTGATCGACGCTGCGGTGGCAATCATGAAAAATTTCGGGGTCAGTGAAAAATTCATCGGCCTGACCGTGGTCGCGTTTGGGACCTCGCTTCCAGAACTGGCGACCTCGGTTGTCGCAGCCGCAAAGAAACAAATGGACATCAGTATCGGCAACCTGGTGGGCAGCAATGTCTTTAATATCCTTTTCGTCATCGGCGCTGCCGGCATTGTCCGGCCGATTCCAATACCCGGGGGATTCATTGAAAGCGGACTGGTTATCGACTACGCCATGATGATGGGCGTCAGTCTCCTGCCGTGGCTAATGATGCGCAGGGACTGCACGATAAAACGATGGGGCGGCATTTTGCTGCTTTGCTGTTATGCCGGCTACCTGAGTTACCTGATCGTCCAGGGCTGATTGGGTTCGGGCAGCGGCGGAAAGCTTATAAGACTTGTATCCGGCGCCCAAAACCGGTTATCACTGATTACGAATCTTTGAATTATTATTGGAAATTATTGTATGGACAGCAACGCCCATTGCCAAGGGCCGATTGCAGGGACAATCGCATAACACTGCCGTATTTCGGGGCAATGCTGTTGATGCCATCCGATTTTGCAAATAATGGTATGGGAACAAGATCCCATATCTTTTAAAACGCTTGAAAAAACAAAGGCGCACAAATGGATATCGAACGGATAACCGCCCACTACAATATTGATGCGGACTTGACAGGCAGCATACTGGCAGCCATAAAAAAAGAAAAAGGAAGCCTTGAAGGGATTTGCGCAGATGATCTGATCCCCATTGACGGCTTTCACATCCGCGGCCGCAAATCTACCGTGGAGCTTGCCAAACTACTGGAGGTCAACCCGGCGGACCGGGTGCTTGACCTGGGCTCCGGTTCCGGCGGCACGGCACGCTATTTATCCACCCGGTTCGGCTGCCGGGTTATCGGCATCGATCTGACCCCGGCTTATGTCAAACTTGCCGCTGCATTATCCGGGCTCCTGGGGATTTCAGACAAAACCGCATTTATCTGCGGCAATGTACTGGAGCTGCCGTTTGAAGACGGGAGTTTTGATATTGTCTGGACCGACCATGTCCAGATGAATCTCCCGGACAAAAAACGATTTGCCGCCGAGCTTTCCAGGATCCTGAAGCCCGGCGGTAAAATTGCCGTGCACGAGGTTTTCACCGGAGATCAGGGCGATCCGTTTCTCCCGGCCCCCTGGTCCAGTGAAACCGCCACCAGCTTCATGGTCCGGGCTGAAGAGATGGAGACGATTTTCAGGGAAATGAACCTTTTAATCCAGCAATGGCAGGATGTTACCGAAATTTCCAATCAATGGTATCAGAAAATGCAGGCCCGAAGGAATGCCAGCGGTCCCTCGCCCCTTGGCATTCAGCTGTTGATGGGACCAACTGCCACGGAAAAAATGGCCAACATGGGCCGCAGCCTGGCAGAAGGACATGCCCGGGTTATTCTGGGCATTGTTCAAAAACCCTGATTTTTGTTCGGGCACCAAATACCGAAGGTTGTGTACAATTAAACACTGGCTGAAAAAAAACCTGATCAAACCGGAGCGCCTCCGGGGCGAGCGCATCCACCAGATGGTGGGGGATCGGCTTTTTGAAAAGGAGCTCTGGCATATCAGCCGCCGATCCATTTCCGGCGGGCTTTGCCTGGGGCTGTTTATCGCCTTTACACCGACGATTCCCCTGCAGATGCTGCTCAGCGCAATGGGTGCCATCTGGCTGCGGGTCAACCTGCCGATTGCTATTGCCGCCTGCTGGGCCACCAATCCGTTTACCGCAGTCTGGATTTATTTTATGGAATACCGGATAGGGCAGGCGCTACTTGGGAAGCTGCCCGGAATTTTTGCAATCAGTGAATTTGAAAATATCGGCGCCATCCGCAGGCTCTCTTCACAGGCCACCTACCTCTGGACCGGCGGCGTGATCCTGGGTGCCCTTGCCGCCATGGTTGCCTATGTCGCCATACAAATCGCCTGGTGCCTGTTTTCACGGCCATAGCGACCTGTTGTTTTAGAAAAAATTTGACACGCCGGCCCCTCCCCGGGTATAGTCGCCCTGCCTTGTCATACTCCCCGGCCGGAAAGGCTGTTTAACATTTTACCCTGCTTGATTCAGGGCAAAACGCCTTATTTTACTTTCATGTTGCTGCTTTCTGTGTTAAAAAGCAAATAAGACTAGTAAAAATATGCGTTTTTACCCATTTTCGCATTAAACAGGAGACATTGTTTGCCCGCCAAACGTGTATGCCCCCGGCTGCTCCCCGGACCGCCTGATATTCTTTTGCGGCATCGGCTTTTCCGTTCGATAGACGCCAATCTTGATCTGCAGCCCCTCTTGTGGATTGCCGGCCCTGCCGGGGCCGGCAAAACCGCTTTGATTGCAAGCTACCTGGCCCAACGAAAACTTGCTTGCCGCTGGCACCCAATAAATTCAAAGGGCGGGGATCCGGCGCCAATTCTCCATCCTGTGCCGCTTGCCGGAAAAACGGCGGTACCGAATAATAAAAGCGCCCTTTCACCATTTTCCTGCATCCCTCTGCCAGGCATTGCAGCCTGCCCCCCGGTCGGCATCCGGGAAATTTTCCGCAGCATTTCTGCACGGCGCCCTTCGGCGGCAGAAGCGGACAATTTCATCATTGTATTGGACAACTGTGATCAGCTGCCGGCGGAATCGCTTTTTAATGAAGCGCTGGTCAATGCGTTGGAAAAACTGGAAGCGGGCATCCGCGTGATTATGATCAGCCGGACCGCCCCCCCCTCCTCATTGGATCACCTAAGGGCGCAGAACCGGCTGGGATTCATCACTTGGGAGGAACTCAAGCTCACTGCCGGGGAATCTGCATCCATGGCCCATATGAAGGGGCGGGCGGTATTGGACGAGCCGGCCCTAGTGAAACTGCACACCCTTACCGATGGGTGGGCGGCGGGCCTGATCCTTTTATTGGAGCACCTCCCGCCGGCCACTGCCCCTGACCTGTCGGACACATTAGCCCGGAATGCGGTTTTTGCCTATTTTTCCGCTGAAGTATTTGCCAACGCCGATGACATCATCCGTCATTTTCAGATGCAGACCGCCTTCCTGCCGCATATGACGGCACAGATGGCCGGGCAGCTGTCCGGTTCGCCGGAAGCGGCCCAGATAATGCGTCACCTGCACGAACAGCATGCCTTTCTTGAACGACGCCCGGGCGATGCGCCGGTATATGCCTTCCACCCGCTTTACCGGGCGTTTTTGAAGCTGCAGGCCCAAAAACACTATGACCCGGAGCATATCAAACGCATCAGGCGGCAGGCCGCCGGTATTCTGGAAGCCTTTGATTTAAAGGAAGATGCGGCTGCAATTGACTTCCAGTCCCGGGGCCGGAGCAAACTGGAACGTCTGCTCCACGAATGGGCGCCGCAGCGCATTGCCGGGGGCAGCGCCAAGGCCCTTGAAAATTGGGTCCAATCAATTCTTGAAACTGAGCAAACGCATTCGCCGATTCTGATGTTCTGGCGTGGAACCGCCCGTCTTGCCGATGATCCGGCAGCAGCCCGGCGGGATTTGAAAGCCGCTTTTGACAGGGCACCGGACACCCATTCGATAAAACTGCTGGCCTGGGCCGCCGTGGTGGACACCTACACACTGGCGTGGAATGATTTCAGGCCCCTGGATACCTGGATCAGCTGGATGGAAGACGCCATTGCCGGAGGTCTCGGATTCCCCGACAAGATGGTGGAGGCCCGGGTCGTCACCAGCATGAGCACAGCCCTTATGCTGCGACAACCCCACCACCCCGCGATCACCGGCTGGATCGCTGCAGCCCTCCCGGCAGCGCGCGAGTTTGCGAATATCGACTTCCGCGTGCAGACATACTTTTTTATTGCTGTTTTTTATTTCTGGCGGGGGGATCTGTCTCACTTCCGGGCGATCCAGACGGAAATTGAGAGTCTTGTGACCCTGCCGGCAGCTTCACCGCTTTCCCGGCTTTCCCGCCCCTGCTTGGCGGCTTTTACCGACATCTGGCTGGAAGGATCCTATGAAACCGCCCGGACAAGGATCGATGACGCCCTGGCGTTTGCAAACGACAACGGCGTCTATACCTGGAATCACATGCTGCTGTCCCTGCAGGCTTATTGCCGGCTTTCCCGGGGGCAAACGGCTTGCGCAGAGAAATCGCTGACCGCACTGGCCGGCCTGCTCGACGGTTCCAGAAAACACTTGTACAGCCTGTATTACTACCTGCTTTCCTGGTCAAGCTACCTTAAAGGACAAAAAGCGGTTGCCAGGGTTCAGTCATCCACGGCCCTTTCGTATGCCGAAACTACCGGTTATGTATTTGCGCAAATCCTTTGCCTGATTCAAAATGCTTGGATTCTCGATGAAACCGGCGATGCCCGTAATGCCGCCGGCCTGCTGGCCCAGGCCAAAGACCTCTGCCGGAAAACCGGCAGTGATATGCTGGCATATGCCGCCGACCTGGTGGCGGCCGGACTGCTTTTGAAGGGGGGGCGGCTGGCCGAAGGGCTCGGAATTCTTACGAAAGCCCTGGCATCAAGCCGCGAAAACGGATACCTAACGCCACCGTGGTGGTGTGACCCGCCGTTTATGTCAGAATTGTGCGTCACAGCCCTAGAGCATGACATAGAACCGGCGCATGTTGCCGAAATTATCTGCAAGCGCCGGATAATCGTCGGGAACCTGCCGGGGGGCGTTTTTCAAAAATGGCCCGCACCGGTAAAGTTGTACACTTTCGGCCGATTTGAGATTCTCCGGTGGGGGGAGCCGATGCGATTTTCCGGAAAAGTTCAAAAAAAACCGCTTGAGATGCTCAAAGTCCTGATCGCACTGGGCGGCAAAAACATCCGCAAGGAACAGGTTATCGACATTCTGTGGCCGGATGCCGAGGGCGATGTGGCGCACAAGTCCTTTGCCACAACCCTTTATCGTCTGCGGCAACTCCTGGGAGAGAAGCAGGCCATACAGCTTCCGGAAGGATGTATCTGTTTAGATCCGCATTATTGCCACGTGGATTCGCTCTATTTTCTGGAAGGGATTGCTGAAATAGGCTGGGACCGACTGTCATCCCCGGACGCCCAAACACTGCAAACGGCAGAGCAACTGGTTGCAATCTATGGCGGCCCCTTCCTTGCGGGCGATGCGGAAACCTCATGGGCACTCGTTTTCCGGGAAAAGCTCCAGCGCAAATGCCTCCATTTGCTGCAAGGTCTTGGCCAATATCGGGAACACCGGCATGAATGGAACCACGCCATCTATTATTACGAAAAGGGCCTGGAGGTGGATTCCCTGGCAGAGCCCCTGTACCGACGCCTGATGGTCTGCTATCATCACTTCGGCTGGCCGGGTGAAGTCATTCGCACATACCAATGCTGCCACCGGACATTAACGGACAACCTTGGCATTAAGCCATCAAAGGCCACTGAAACCCTGCTTGCAAAACTTTTCCCGGGCCAGCAGCCCCGCCCCCGGGTTTAGCTCCGGTTTTTTCCCCTTCCCCGCCGGTTTTTTTCAATCGGTAATCAATCTGTGATCCTGCCTGTGATTAAATAGGGTGACAATGTGACAGTTATTTTCATCATGATTAAATCCAATGGGAGAAAAAACGATGCAGCAAGACAATCCAATCAAAAACCAGGCAACTGAAGAGATTTCAGCAATTCCCCAAACCGTTATCCAGGTGATCACCAACCCTGCCGCTTTTTTTCGCGCAATGCCCAGGACCGGGGGGTTTCTCCGGCCTTTGGTGTTCATGGTCATCATGGGAACCGTCGGCGGGTTCCTTCAAGCCCTGCTCTCCCTTGTCGGGCTGTCCACGGGCGGTCTGGTCAGCGGCGTGGCCGCCATCATCCTGATGCCGCTTCTGGTGACCGTATTCGGCTTCATTGGCGCTGCCATCCTTTTTGTAATATGGAAGCTCATGAGATCCCGTCACGGCTTTGAAACCGCTTACCGGGGCATGGCCTACAGCGCCGCCATTACCCCCATTACCTCGATTCTCGGGCTCCTGCCCTATCTGGGCGGAATTTTGGGGCTTGTGTGGATGACCTATCTGCTGGTGGTCGTGAGCACCCAGGTCCATGAAATCAAGGCAAAGACTGCCTGGACCGGGTTCGGGGCAATTGGCGCGATACTCATCCTGATGACGCTAAGCACTGAAATCGCCGCCCGGAAAATGGCCCGGGGCCTGGAAAACTGGCAGAAAGAAACCGGGTTGAATCAAAAAGGACTGGAATCGCTCGAGGACATGTCACCGGAAGAAGCCGGCAGGGCCGTGGGCAAGTTCCTGAAAGGGATGAGCCAGGAAAGCGCTGAATAATCCAGGCGTCGGTAGGCATCAACTGCCCGCCATGCAAACAAGCAAAAAAATAAAAGGGTTTTCTATATATGCACACGCAATCAGAGCGTTCTGTTGGTCTTATGGTCTTAAAAAAGCTGTTTTGCCGCTTCCTTGTCGGGGTCTTGCTTATCGGTTTCGCGGGATTCGGGACTGGTTGCGACAGTGGGGGCAGCAGCAGCCAATCCAATGATTCCGGCCCGGAGACGCCGGGGGAGACACCCGGATCTGAGCCGGGCACCGGCGCCTATCTGGCCCTGGTGACAAATCCCGAAGGAGAGCCTGTGGCCAACGCCACGATCGGGGACCTCGGGGTTACTGCAGCCAACGGGGTGGCCTCCGGAGATGGGCTGGCGGCTGCCAGGAATTGGTACCCGGTTTCAGCAATTGGTTATGCACCCGACTTCGTCCGTGCCGCCGGGGAAATTAACGGCACATTGGTGTATGAGGCAACCCTTACCCCTGTGGGCAGCCGCGGGCGATTTACCCCCGGCGAGCAAATCGTCATCAGGGACGATTCGGCAGATCCCGTTGTGGCGCTTACCGTACCGGGCGATGTGTTTTCAGCGGAAAGGGTGTTTTTGGAATTAACCCGCATCCCGCCCCTGCAGCTCGGGCCACTGTATGCGCCAAACAGCTCCGGCGAAGCGCTTTATCCCCGGATCGCCTTTTCCATCGAAGCGTTTGACAGCAATGGCGATGAAGCGGACTTTCTGCTCGGCAGCACCGCCACTGTTCAGGTGACCGATTACGGTATCTTAGGCGATCCCCCCGTGCTCGCCCGGTTTAATGCCGACAAGGGGCAGTGGGAGGCACTTGGCCATGGCATGTGCCGGCGCCTGGATGAAAATACCATCGAGGCCACACTCAACCATTTCTCCATCTTCGGGGGCATGGGCGGGGACGCGCCTACAAGCGAACGCCGGGATTACGGTGGCGCCCGGTCCCGTTATCGGGACGCTGTAAGTAAATGGGCGGAGCAAGGCGGGGGCAACGAACCGCCCCAGCCGGTTCGCGACGCTTTGGAAGATCTTGCCGCCGAGGCGGAGGCCTTCGCTGATGCCA
>P_1C_Sed_2_UnCtyDRAFT_1000118_pt1 | contig 23222 bp, 17 predicted proteins | sample Pon1CUnioCityCA_4_FD_10229 | JGI IMG/M metagenome (IMG submission 10229) | reverse complement strand
GCGTGCGACCCGAGCGCCGAGGCCTGTGGCGTTTGCAGCGGGGAGGGCCGGACTAGTTCCGGCCTTTCCTTTTTCCCCGCTGGAAGCCCTAAGGCGATAAACGCTATCTTCTTCATGGGTTGATCCACCTACTCTTTAGACGGAAGAACCATTATTTTTCGGGCACGTAAACAAGACCATCTTCACGTCCCCTCGACGACCACTTCCTGGATTGCACGGGGGGTGGCTTCTTTTATGATAAACACCATGTCTCGGTACCTGATCCTCTCGCCCGGCTTGGGGACCCTTTTGAACAGGGACAAGAGAAAACCGCCGAGTGTTTCATACTCGCCCTCCGGAATGGACCAGCAGAGAATGTCGTTGATGTCGTCGATCTCCATCCTGGCGCTTACGCTGACCCGCTGCTGGTCGATGCGCCGATATAAAATAAGATGACTGTCGTGCTCATCCTCGATCTCGCCCACTATCTCTTCCAGGATGTCTTCCCGGGTAATCACGCCGATACAGCCGCCATACTCGTCAACCACCACGGCGAAGTTAAAGTTTTTCTGCTGCATGGCGAAAAGCAACTCATCAATGGGCTTGTTATAAGGGACATAATCAACCTCTTTCATGAACTCTTTGACGGGTCGGTCGAGGTCTTTGGCCTCCAGAAAATCCAGTATCTCGACCATGCCCACCATGTTGTCAATGCGGTCCTGCCAGACCGGATACCGGCTGTATATCTTGCGCGACGACTTTTTAATGATCTCGCCGATTGTCGAGTCCTCGGGGACCCCTTCGACCTCCACCAGGGGAATCATGGCGTCTTCAACCACTGTCTCGCTGAAGTCGAAGATGCGGTCGATCATCTGCCGGCTTTCCTCATCCATGAGCACGTTGTTCTCCGACTGGGTGAGTAGCATCTTGAGCTCGTCCCGCGTGTACCAGAACGAGCCCTCCGTTCCCCTCCTGCCGGTGACCAGCAGCAAAAGACGGAAGAAAGCCACAAACAAAACCAGCAGTGGCAACAACATGTAATAAAATAGCTTGAGGACCAGGACAAACCGGGGGGCGTAGCTGTTGGCCTTCGGATAGAAAAACGTGCGGGGAAGTATCTGGCCGAAAACAACGAACAGGGCCGCGATTATTGCAAAGGCAACAAGCGCCCCCCCTTGCCCGTAGACGTCCATGCAATAGAAAGTCGTCAGCACCATTGCCACGGCAAGACATATGGCCGACCCCGTCAGGGAGGTCGCCAGAAGCCAATGAGGACGTTGCAGGAACCTCTCCACCTGGCCTGCCGTGCGGGAGCCGTTCTGGGCTTTGCCCCTTAACATGGCCTGGTCCGCAAAAAACAACGAGACCTCCGCGCCGGTAAAAAAAACGTTCAACAAAAGGCAGAGTGTGACCACCACGACAAGTGCCCCCATCAGGCCTCCTCCCTGATCACGTCAAGCCGGTTGATGATAATGCCGTGGCATTCCAGCACCATGAAACGAAAGCCGTAAATAATCACCTCGTCGCCGGGGCGGGGACGTCTTCCCAGGAAAGACAGAACGAGTCCGGCAAGCGTACGGGTCGCGTCCGCGGGTATGCCGGCGCCGGTACGCACGTTGAACTCCTGAATTTCCAGTCTTCCCTGCACGTGCCAGTGATTGTCGCCCACATTCTCGAACTCGAGGTCTTCATCCTCCCGGACCTCTCCGAAGATTTCTTCGAGAACGTCCTCCATGGTCACCAGGCCTACGTGGGAGCCGAACTCGTCAACCACCAGGGCCATGTGGTTCCGGCCGTTTTTAAAATCGATAAGAAGGTCCCGAAGCTTCCGGCTGGTAGGGACATGCAGAGGAGGGCGCATGACTTCCCTGACCGGTACGCTGTCCCGGCTCCTGCCCGCGGAAACCGGACGGAGGAGGCTCTTCGCCGTGATTACGCCTACAATATTGTCGGCCTCACCCTCGTAAACCGGAATGCGGGAGTAGTTCTGCTTCTGGATCAACGCGCCCGCCCGTGAGAGCGAATCGTCAGCCGAAATTCCCACGATCTCGTGGCGGGCCGTCATAATCTCTCCCGCAGTCACGTCACTGGAACGAAGAAGGTTGACCAGAAGCTCCCGCTCCGTAACATCAAGAATCCCGTCACGGGTGCCGCTCTCCACCAGGTCCTTGATGTCTCCCTCTTCCATCTGTTCTTCAGCACTCTCCCACTCGCCGACGCCGAGGGCCCGGAAGAAAAAATTGGCCGTTGCCTGAAAGCTCCTCCAGAAAGGAAACGCCGCCTTTTTGAACAAACTCATAAAGGGGGCGGCAGTGCGGGAGATACTGTCGTTGTAAAATACTCCCAGGGCCTTGGGGGCCGCCTGCGCGGCAAAGAGCAGGACGACTATTGAAGCCGCAAGAGCGATAATTATGGTAGTAAGAGAGAAGCCGTGCCACATGAAATGGCCCTGGCCGGAAAAGGCCTCTCCCTGTGAAGCGACTAGAAAGGTGAGAAAGACCACTACCGCGGACCTGCTTAGCTCGCTTCCCAGGCCCATGGTGACGATAAGCTCACGGGGCGCTTCCAACAACTTCCTTATCGCGGCCGCGGCCTTGACGCCTTCCTCCTCCATCTGCACGAGACGAAGCGGCGCCAATGAAAAAAGGGCAGCTTCAGCAGAAGAGAACAGGCCCGATATTATTATCAGCAGGACCAGGACGGTCCAGTAGAAATAAGGGGTTTCAAACATGCCCGCCCTCCGCGGGAACTTCAAAATGAGAAAACAGGTTTGTCGGAAGTTCCACTCTGCCTCCCCCGGCGTCATAAAGCACAATCCCCGGAGTGTCGGCTATTTCGCCGATCCGTGTGATGACCGTACCTTCCAGTTCTTTTATCTTACCGTCCCCGTTCCATTCGGGGGGGACTGTAAAAAGCAGCTCGTAGTCTTCTCCGCCGGCCAGCGCGGCCTGCAGTGCTTCGCCTCCTGTTCCCTGCTCCGCCCTGTAATGCTCCCGGAACTCTACTGATAGAGGCAGCCTGTTGATCTCGATTTGCGCTCCGGCTACCCGGGACTCTTTGATAAGTCGGGGCAGGTCCGATGCTATGCCGTCGGAGAGGTCTATCATGCTGGTGGCCGTGCCCGCCAATTTTCGGCCGGCGGCCAGACGTGGCTCCGGATCCATGTGTCTCATGATAGCGGCGGAAAAAGGAATTGAAGATATTTTTTCAATCTCCGGCAAGGCTTCCAACTGTAAAAGCCGGTTAAGTCCGAGGGCCGAGTCTCCCAAATGACCGGTAACGTAGATATGGTCGCCGGGCCGCGCTCCCGAGCGATACACCGGAGCGGGGGGCTTTGCGTCTCCAAGCAGGGTGACGGAAAGAAACAGCTTGTCCGCGGCGGTCACGTCTCCGCCCATAAGAGTCACTCCGGCCTCATCAGCCTTTTCCAGGAAGCCCTCCAGTATCTCTTCCAGTGTTTTTACATGAAAATTTGCAGGCGCTGACAGGCCGAGCAGGGCGAACCTGGGCACTGCCGCCATTGCGGCCATGTCGGACAGGTTTACCGAGAGGGCCTTCCTGCCGAGAAGTCGGGGGTAGGTTTTGTTAAGCTGGAAGTGGACGTCCTCCACCAACAGGTCGGTGGTTGCCACTGAGGTTTCCGCTGCGGCAAATACAGCGGCGTCGTCCCCTATGGACTTCAATAGGCGAGGGCCGCACCGATACGCCCGGGCCTTGATTTTTTCAATCAGCCCGTCCTCGCCGATCCGAAACAAGCCGGATGCGGGGTCTGACTCAGAAGGTGATTCCACGTCGTCCCGGTTCGTCATTTAGTTTTTTTCGAACTCTTTTTCCTGCTCGAGTTCGAACGGGCAGTTCCCGTCTTGGCTCCTTTACCGGCTGCGGTCTTCTTTTTTGCTGTGGTCTTCTTTTTGCTGCCGGCCGCTTTTTTGGACGTTTTCTTGGATGTCTTTTTCGTTTTTCCGGCCGTAGTTTTACTGCCGGCCATCTTTTTACGTGCCCAAGGCGGTCCGCCCACAAGGGCGGCCTCCAGAACATCGTCCATGTTCTTAGCATATACAAAAGTTATCTTTTTACGCAAGGCCGGCGGTATATCGTCCAGGTCTTTTTTGTTTCGTTCGGGAATTATCAGTGTATGTATCTTGTTCCGGAGCGCCGCCAGGGCCTTTTCCTTTATGCCTCCTATGGGGAGGACCCTTCCGCGAAGGGTTATCTCGCCGGTCATGGCCACGTCTTTTCTCACCGGCGTCCGGGCCATTGCCGAAACCAGGGCAGTGGCCATGGTTATTCCCGCAGACGGCCCGTCCTTGGGTATGGCGCCCGCCGGAACGTGGATGTGGACCTCTCTTTTGTCAAAAAAGTCCTGCGGTATGTTGAACTCGCCGAGCCTGCGCTTGGCGTAGCTCAAGCTGGCCTGCGCGGATTCGCGCATCACGTCTCCCAACTGTCCGGTAAGCTCGAGCTTGGAACGGCCCTTGGTTATGCTGGCCTCGACCCGGAGTATCTCGCCGCCAGTGGGCGTCCAGGCCAGACCGGTGGACACGCCGGTCTCGTCCTCCTCGATCTCCTCTTCCGGCAAAAAGCGGGGCACGCCCAGGTACTTGTTCACATTGTCGGACTTGATGACCATCTTTTTCTCGCGGCCTTCCGCCACCTTGCGGGCCACCTTCCGGCAGACATTGCCGATCTCCCGCTCCAGGTTACGCAGGCCGGCCTCCCGGGTGTACTGCATGATGATCGTCTGGAGGGCCCCGTCGGTCAGGTCGATCTTTTCTTCGCTGATGCCGTTCTCCTCGATCTGCTTGGGTATCAGGTATTGTTTGGCTATGGCCTTTTTCTCCTCCAGGATGTAGCCAGGCAGCTCGATGACCTCCATCCTGTCAAGCAACGCCGAAGGAATAGTGTCGGTTATGTTCGAGGTGGTGATAAACATTACCTTGGAGAGGTCAAAGGGCAGATTGATGTAATGGTCCCGGAAGGAGTAGTTCTGCTCGGGGTCCAGCACTTCGAGAAGGGCGGAAGAAGGGTCTCCCCTGAAGTCCGCTCCCAGCTTGTCTATCTCGTCCAGCATGAACACCGGGTTGTTCGAGCTTGCGGTCTTGATGCCCTGGATGATCCTGCCGGGCATGGCGCCCACGTAAGTACGGCGATGGCCTCGAATCTCGGCCTCGTCACGGACGCCGCCCAGGCTCATCCGGATGAAATTCCTGCCCATGGCCCTGGCAATGGACCTTCCCAGACTGGTCTTGCCCACGCCCGGAGGTCCCACAAAGCAAAGAATGGGGCCTTTCATTTTCTTGTTTAACTTCCTGACCGCCAGGTACTCGAGTATCCTTTCCTTTACCTTTTCCAGGTCGTAATGGTCTTCGTCCAGGATGGTCTTTGCCTTTTTGATGTCCAGCCTGTCCCGGGTACTCTTCGACCAGGGAAGCTCGACCAGCCATTCCAGATATGTCCTCACCTGGGAGGCCTCCATGGCCTCGGAATGCATCATCTCCAGTTTCTTAAGCTGTTTCTCGGCCTCTTTTTGGACGTCCTCCGGCATCTTGGCTTCATGCATCTTCTGCCGCAGCTCTTCAATCTCCGCCGCCTTTTCGTCAACGTCGCCAAGCTCCTGCTGGATCTGGCGGAGCTGTTCGCGAAGGTAATACTCCCGCTGGGTCTTATTCATCTCTTCTTTGGCCTGGTTCTGTATCTGGGCCTGCATCTGGATGACCTCGGTCTCTTTCTGGACCATCTCGTTGAGCCTTCGCATCCGGTCAACCGGAGATATGTTCTCCAGAAGTTCCTGGGCGTCTTTTACGTTAAGGCCCACGTTGGCAGCCACCAGGTCGGCGAACCTGCCGGGGTCGGTAAGGGAATCGAGTACCGAGCTCAAATCGGGAGGTATGGTTTTGCCGTATTGGATCAGTTGGTCCATCTGCTCCTTGATGTTGCGCATCAGCGCCTCGACCTCGAGGTTCCGCTCCACCTGCGGTTCTTCCATCACCTCGATCTTCACCGTGTAGGGCTGTTCTTCTTTTTCATACTCCTGGATGTTCGCACGCGAAAGTCCCTGAACCAGTATCTTTACCCGGCCGTCGGGCATCTTAAGCATGCGCATGATCATGGCCACCGTGCCGGTATCGTAAATCTTGTCGGGAGTCGGTTCCTCCTCGGAGACGTCGCGCTGGGCGGCAAGCATAATCATCCGGTCTTTGCCAAGGGCCTCGTTTACGGCCTCAACCGAGCCTTCGCGTCCCACAAACAGCGGGAGTATCATGAAAGGAAATACCACCACGTCGCGCACCGGCAAAAGCGGCATCTCCCGGGGAATCTGTATCTGCTGGGCGTCGGAAGGACTGAAGGCCTCCTCTGCCGTAGGCATATCGGGGCTTTCGCTTTCCTGCTCTTTCAGCTCTTCTTCATTCCGGTTTTCGTCTTTGTGTTCGTCAGACATAATATTTCACCCTTTCTGATGGCGGTCCGATTTACTATTGGTCCCGTGATGGCGCCGAACTCGAAACCGCCCTAAATATCGTCCGGCTTTTTTTCCGTGTTATTCAATGGGAATCTGTTTACGGCGTCCTCTCTTTTCTTTGATGACCGGCATACGTACGGTAAGCACACCTTGCTCGAACGCCGCCTTCGCCTCGTTCGAGTTGCAGGCCACCGGCAAGGATATCTCCCGGTAAAACCTGCCGAACTTTCTTTCGATCTGAAGAAAAGAAAGGCGTTCTCCCAAAGCGTTTTTGTCCGGCTCATCCTCGGTCTTGGAACCTTCCATAATCAGCTTGTCTCCCTCCACAAAAAGGTGAAGGGAAGTCTTGTCCATGCCGGGAAGCTCGACCTCCATGACCAAACTGTCCTCCGTCTCGTAGATGTCCATCGGCGGGTCGAACTCTTCAGGCTCGCCCGCAGGCTTTTCGCCCGTCCAAAACACCTTCATTTTTCTGTCCATTTTTTACGCTCTCCCGGCTTTTTGTTGTCCTCTGTCTTGTTTAATGATTTACTCAGGATGATCAGGACCCTCTATTAGTTAAACAAAATTTAAGTCCTTTTAATTTGGCTGTCAAGGCTAAGATGTGTTATTAATTAGAAACTGGAAACCGAGTTCCCCGGGCCAAGAAAAAAAAACGAGACAGGAATTTGTCATGAAGAAAATCAGGTTCGTTCAAATAAGTCTGGTATTGCTTCTTATCATGGGGCTGTGGATCGGGCTTACCAAGGTGCACAGGGAGAAGACGGACCATTCCGTAATCAAGTGGGTCCCCGCCGAGAAAAAGCAAGCTCCGCAGCCCGAAAAGGACACAGAAAAAGGACCAAATAAAACCTCGGAAAAGCCGGAGCAAAAAAAAACCAACACACCAGTAGAAAAAGCCCCGGAAAAAGCGCAGGCCGACAAGGAACGGAAGGCTGAAAAACCCGAGGAAGAAACGAAGAAGGAGGAAGAAGCGAAACCCAAACCTCCTAAAAAGAGATGGCCCGACGCCCGGCCTTACCTTTTCCGAAAGGCCCCTGCCATAATCAGCGCCCAGCTCGATTCTTTCGGCGGATATAAGGTTAATGACCTGATTTACGGCAAGCTGTTCGAAAACGGCACTTATGAACAACGTGGCGAGATGGATGCACTACGGGCCTACCTGGGCCTTCTTTTAAACCGGTTGCAGCCGGCGGGCGCGCCCGAGCTCCGCAGGGTCAAAAACACCCTGGTAACTTCCAACCTGGAAAAATGGTGGTTCACTAAGTCGGAGGACACCCTGGAAGAAGGCATAAAAGCGCTGGAACATGCTGAAGGCGCCCTTAAAGAAAACCGGCTCCGGCTTAAGGCCAGTCCTTCCAACCTGGCCACCATTGCGGACCTGTATATAGCTTTGCTGGAATCTGAAGAAAAGGACCTTTGGGAAGGCGAGCCCGGCTTTTCTGAAACTGACAACCGCTTTTTTCACGCCAGGGGCGTCGCCAACTCCTGCGCCGTGACCTTGAGCGACGTGGAAAAATCCTTTTCGGGCACGTCTTACTTTCCCGAGATCAAAAAGGACCTGGACATGGCCCAGGCATGGCTCAGCAGGGCCGCTTCCATGGCCCCCTGGCTGGTCATGGGAGGAGACCCGGATGAATTGACGTCAAATCATCTGGTCATTATGGCTTATATGCTGGACAAAAGCAGGGAAAGTCTGGAAAGCGTCCGGCAAAACTTAAGCCGTGAATACGGCACAGAAAAATAAAACTTCATGGCGGCCAAAGAACAAAACAAAAGCCGGCTTCCGCTGCCGAAGCGGGCCAAGGCCTTTCTCCGGGAGAAGGCCGACGCCACTCCACTTGGTCTGCTTTATGCGCTTAACTTTGTCTTTTTTCTATACTGGATGGGTGACCTAATTATTCCTGATCCTCTGCCGCTGGTTGATGAGGTCTTGTTGACCGGCGGTCTTTATTATTACAATGTCTATCTTCTAAAGCGGACTTTTGGAATCATCAGCCCGGTGAAGATCATGAAACGCGAAGACCCTCACAGCAAAAAGCGGGCGGGTATCCTGCCTTATGAAAAAAACATGTCCGTCATCCGCAAGAAGCTCAAGGAGCTTCGCAAGGAAGTGAAAAAGTCCGACATCCCGGGCATGGACGAAACCAAGGTGGACACACTATATGACCGCGTAAAGGAGATTGAAAAAAGGCTCCATAAAATCGACCGGCTTCTCAGCAAAGGCGCTTTCAAGGCGGGCCCCGTAAAGTCGGAAATCGAAAGGATCGAGGGCCTAATGGAGTCCTCGCAAGACGAGGACATGAAAGAGGAGTACCGCAAGTCCTTGTCCCACGCCCGCGGCAACCTGGAAAACATCGAGCGCATACTGGAAGAAAGAAACCGTCTGGTTACCAGGCTCGACCGCTTCCGGCTTCAGATCGACGACTCCTACTCCCGGATTGTGGCCATGAACCTCTCTTCGCAGGGCGAGGAGTTCACCGGCGAGCTTTTCGACGAGTTGTTCTCTTCAGTTGATAACTTTGATTCCACGCTGCAGGAGATCGAGCGTCAGCCCGCTCCGGGAGCGGCCCGCGATTACGCAAAGGGGCCGGCCCGGGATACGGACGACAAACCCCCGCGCAGACCGAATAAGACCACCACGACCTGAAAGAACATACGTCCTATTCAGGTGTCAAGACCAACTGCCCTCCCTTGCCGGGCCCTGATAATCATGTTCTTGTTTACTGCATGGTGGCCCGCAGTGTCTGGGCCAGGTCGCGAAGCTCGGAGATCGCCGTCTGGATTTTACGGGCGCTTTCGTCCACCTGACCGGCCACTTCCTTTACTTCGCTTATGGAGGAAGCCAACTGCTCGGTTGCTGACGTCTGCTGGGCAGTGGAGTTCTGTATCTCCCTGACCGAAGATGAGGTCGATTCTGCTGCTCCGGAAATGTCCAATATTGACTTGCCCACGTCTTCAATGACGCTTCCTCCTTCGGCCACCTTTTTGTTGCCCATGCGGACGGCGCCGGTGGACTCCTGCACCGTTTCCCGGATGGATTCCACCAGCGTCCTGATGTCACCGGTGGCCTGTCCCGCCCTGCCGGCGAGACGGCCGGTCTCTTCGGCCACCACGAAAAAGCGCCTTCCCTGGGCGCCGGCCCCCGCTGCCTCCAAGGAAGCGTTCAAAGCCAAAAGCTCCGTCTGGTCGGCTATCTCTTCCATCAGCTCGACCACCTTGAATATCTCCTCGAAGCGCGTCTCGAGCTGCTGCATGGCCTCTTCGATGGCAATGGACTGCTGCTCGATGTCCTGGAACTCTTCCCTGGCGCCGGCCAGCTTGTGCTCTCCTTCCCTGCAAAGCGAAAGGGTATTGTCCGCGGCCTCCCCCACACCCTTGGCCCGCTCGGAAATCTGCCCGGCCATGGCCACAATCTCCTCGGCCACGCTGGAAGATTCCTGCACGGCGCTGGCCTGCTGGGACGCACCGCTGGACTGCTGCGAACTTACGGCAAGCAGGGTCTCCGACGCCCCGTCAAGTTTCTCGATGCCGTCGCGAAGCTTGTCCATGACCGCCTCCATGCTGCCGACATGAGAGGTGATCGTTTCCATCATCAGGTTCACGGTCTGGCCTAAAAGCGCGAGCTCATCATTGCCGATGATCTTGACCGGCCGGTCGTACTCTCCCTCCCGGACCCTCTCGGTCACCGCTTTGAGCTCTTCCAGGGGCCTGGTGATCATGGTGCCCGCTCCCCAGGCGAGCAGGAACGTCACAATGAGGGAGACGACCCACAACAAGGCGAAAAATATCCAGACGCTTCCCCCCGAGGACATGCTGTAGCCGATCACCGCCAGGTAACCCAGAGGAGCGGCCACCAGCGCCATGATCATGAGCATGAGCTTGCCCCTGACGCCTACGGTGCGGCCGGCCAGGCGGGCAGGAGGAACATTCCAATGTTCGGGAAGAGGCAGAGAAAGCACTTGTCCGCATATCCAGTTGCCGGCGAAGATGGCCATGGGGGTCGCCCATACCGGAGCGATGATGCCTGCAAGTACCCCGTAAGCAAGCTTGCTTAAGGGAAGACCCAGATAGGAAAGGTTGATCCACGCCCCCAACACGGTCCCCGAAAAATAAAAAGGATATAAAATCACAGCGAGAAAAACCGGAAAGTTGACCAGGCGGTCTTGAACAAAGGAAATTCTCTCTATGGACATGTCTTGCGAGGAATTCAGTTTGTCAAGAAAACCGAAGACAGGATATGCATAATAATTGGCCAGAAAAAGATATATGATAACGAAAACGACGATTATCCACCAAGGCCTTAAAAAGGAACCTAAAAACTCCTCAGCGGTAACGTCCCACGTGTAATATAAAAGAAGCTCGATGCCGACCACCTGGAAAACGGCAATGGCCAGGATCAGGCCGCAAATTTTTATAAAAAGCTCTCTCTTGCTCAATGCCTTCTCCCCGCTTTTTAGATTCATCTTTATAAAAATGTCGCAATGAGTTTCCGGGGACCTGGAGAAGTCCCGGGACATCTGTCATACAAACTTTTATTCAAGGTCATCTTGTTAAGAAAGATCAAGGACCTGTCGGGTAAGTTGCGACACAGTTTATTTCTCTTTAGTAAACTTTTTTATTATACCAACGCAAAAACAAGTGTCCAAATCTCTATGCCCAGATGAGTAGAAAGAACAAACAGGCGTCAGTTATAAAAGCTCTTTTATCTCATCCATTAGGCGGGAAAACACAGTGTTGTCCTCCGGTTCGGGACGCCTTCCCCGGGCATGGACCTCGCGATAGAGTCGATCATAGGTCTTGCCCAGACCTTCCGCAGAAAAGGCACCGGTGTCGAAGTCCTCCGTGTATTTGTCGGGCGAACGGAGCACCTCCTCGATTTTCTCGGCATAATCATCGGGGTCGTTTTCCGCGAACAGTCCGTTTTTGCCGTCCCGCAACTCGGCGCGGGAGGCCATCGAGTCAGTGGCCACAATGGGAAGGCCCGCGGCCTCGGCTTCGTACAACACTATGCCCTGAGTGTCGCTCATGGAAGGAAAAAGAAAAACGTCTCCAGCAAAGTAAGCGCCCGCCAGCGAGTCCTGGTCCAAAAATCCTCCCCAGACCAGCCGGTCGGAAATGCCCCACTCCTCCGCCTGTTTGGAAAGACCGCTTATCTCCGGGCCGTCCCCCACAAAAAGCAGGCAGTAGTTTTTGCCGCGATCAGTCAGTTTTTTCAAAGCCGACAAAGCAAGGTAGACGTTCTTTTCCTTGGAAATGCGGCCCACGTTAAGCAGGACCTTGTCGAACTTATTCAGACTGTACTTCTCCCGCAACTCTTCCACCTGTTCCTCTTTGACTTTCTCGAAACGGCTGAAGTCGATGCCGGTAGGGACCGCTTCCATGCGGACGGTCACGCCCTCTTGGCGAAGGTGCTCTTTTATCGGCTCGGTGGGAGTAATGACCAGGTCGCAGCGATTGGCATAGCGGACCACGTAGTCCCGCACCGCTTTTCTTACCTTCTCCGTGTCCAAAAGGAGGTAGTGGGCGAAAAAGTCATAAAGGGTGTGAAAGGTGTAAACCAGGGGGACCTGCTTCTCGTCCGCCATGCTGAGGGCCGCGTTGCCCAGTCCGAAAGGATGATTAGAATGAATGAGATCAGGCGCCCAGTTTTCGGTGACCTCCCGGATGGCCGACTCCTCGACGTTGGCGAAAGGCATGGCCACCCGTTTGGGCTTAAGATATAAAGACCGGACCCGGAAGACCTCAATGCCGCGGATTTTCCGGCCGTAGCCGTAATCAGGGGCCACTATCATGGTCTGATGACCTGCCGTGTTGAGGGCCGTATTCAAAAAATTGACAGCCACCGCGACCCCGGAAACGCGGGGAAGAAAGTTATTGGTAAATATCTGTACCTTCATGGGTCCTCCTCATATNTGGAGTACTTTTCCAACAGGCCTTCAATATCAGTCGCGGCGCGTGACCGGCCCGGCCTCTGAAATCTCTTCGGGCAGCCGGTCCCTGAAAAGCACGAATCGTGCGACACCCGCGTCCATGGCGTTCTTCAAGGCCCGGGGGATTCCCGCGCCCAGGTCGGCGGGACAATGGGCGTCGGAACCCAAAACAGCGTATTCTCCGCCCAGTTCCTTGTAAAGGGAGAGAATCTCCCGGCAGGGGTAGGTGTCCTTGGGAGGCTGACGGAGTCCTGAAGAGTTTATCTCCACCGCCATCTCCCGCTTGATGGCACCTTCCAGTATTTTTCTTAACACCCCATAATACGGCCCCCATTCCACCGGATCGGGGTCCCTTGTCACGCCGAAACGCTGGACAAGGTCCAAGTGGCCGACCACGTCGAAAAGGCCGCTTAAGACCATATTATCCACCTGGCCCAGGTATTCGTTATAAACCTCGGAAAACTCATAGCGGGCAAAGGTCTCGAGTGCATCGAACTCTTCGGAAATCCCGTTTTCACCGTCGAAAATGCTGTGCACCGACCCGATAACGTAGTCATAGTGCCTTTCCTTGAGATATTCCCGGATTTCTTTTTCGATGCGGGGGACGTAACCCACTTCAGCGCCCATCAGTATCACCAACTGTCCGCCGTACAGGTCGCGGGCCGACAGGACCTCCTCCCGGTATTGGTCGTAGTCGTGCTGAAAGCTGACCATGTCGCGGGGGTCCAAGTCAACGTGCTCGGCAAAGCCTATGGCTTTCATGCCATGGCTTATGGCTTTTTCACAATAATCGGAAATGCTTCCCTCCCCGTCGTGGGAAAGCGCGGAATGTACGTGAAGATCGAACGGAACAATGGACACGAGATTATCCATTCCCTCCTCCTCCTCCTCATCATCATCATCATAACAGACCGTATCAAATCCGGCCCGGCCAACAGACAAGGTCTGCCTCTGTAATTAACCTACTCATCAATCGCCCCCCGGTCAACCGGAAAGACGAACAACTGTATTATACCGCTTGACTCCTATGCGTTCTCCCGCTTTATTTGACCGGCCTCGGTAAATGTTTGTAATATTAGACGGAAGACCGGAAAAAAACCGAGCGATGCGGAGGGTATCATGGCCGACACCAATTATAACGAACTGTTGGAACAAAAAGCAGAGGCCTTACAGGACAAGACCATGCTTCTGTTCGAAGACGAGTCCGTCAGCTACCGTCAAATGGACCAGCGCGCCAATCAGGTCGCCAGGGGCCTCAGAAAGCTGGGCGCCGGCAAGGGAGTGGGAGTGGCCTCCATGATGTTCAACACGCCGGAGACCCTTTACGCCCATTTCGCCACCCAAAAGCTCGGGGCCTACACCGTGCCGGTAAACACCGAGCTCAAGGGCGACCATCTCTCTTACATCCTTGACCACTGCGACGCCAGGGTCCTGATCATCGACCAGGAACTCCTCTCCGTGTATGAGAAGGTCCGCGACCGGGTGCCCAAAATAGAACACGTGGTGGTAAACATGCGCGACGCGTCTCCAGTGTTTAAACTCCGGCCCTATCTTACCGCCTTCCAGGACTGGCTTTACGCCGAACCCGCGGACCAGCCCCGGGAACGGCCTGAAAACGGAGACCTGGCCATGCTCCTTTATACGTCGGGGACCACCGGACGGGCCAAGGGAGTGGTCTACCGCTACGGGGGGATCGGCCTCAACAACCTGGGCCTGATGGCCAAGCTGTTTTACAAGCCCGACGACGTGCTCTATACCTGTCTTCCCCTCTTTCACGCCAACGCCCTTTACGTGACTCTTCCGGTGACCATGTGGGCCGAGGCCACTATGGCGCTGGGCCGCCGCTTTTCCGCCAGCCGTTTCTGGGAAGAAATCCGCGCTTACGGGGCCACCACTTTCAACGCGCTTGGCGCCATGATCCCGATATTGATGAAACAGCCGGAAAGGGAGGACGACGCTGACAACCCGGTAAGGATCATCCTTTCCGCTGCCTGTCCCGCTTCATTGTGGGAGGCCTTTGAAAAACGCTTCGGCGTAAAGATTTACGAGTTCTACGGCGCCGTCGACGGCGGAGGCAACGCCGTGTTTAACCTGGGCAACTGCCCGGTAGGCAGCATCGGCCAGCTCCCCCGCGACAAGGGAATGGTGGTGGACGAAAACATGAACGAAGTGCCTCCCAACACCCCCGGCGAACTGGTCTTCAAGGTGGAAGAAGGAAAAAGCTCGGTGGAGTACTACAAAAATGAAGATGCCACCAAGGAGAAAGTCCGGGACGGTTTCCTTCATACCGGAGACCTTGTCTATTACGACGAGAACGACTACCTTTACTTCGTAGACCGGAAGTCGGACAACATGCGCCGGAGGGGCGAGAACATCTCGAGCTTCGAAGTCGAGCGCGTAGTTGAAAGCCATCCTTCCGTATTGGAGGCCACGGCTTATGCCATACCTTCGGACGTGGGTGAAGACGATGTAATGGTCGCCGTAGTGTTGCGTCCCGGCGAAAACATCGACGCGCCGGCCTTGTACGAGCACTGCCGCGAAGAAATGCCCCGTTACATGGTCCCCCGCTACATCCGCTTTATGAAGGACTTGCCCAAAACCGAGACCCACCGGGTCAAAAAACCGGTACTCCAATCCGAGGGGGTGACCTCCGACACCTGGGACGAAGAAAAGGAGCGAGGCAGAAGATAGTTGTCCCCCCAATCTACAGAACCGGCCGGAAACGCATCGTCAGACACTCCCTCTTCTCAAAAGCCCCCCGGCCGGCGCGGGTCCGGCATGGACCTGACCACGGGAAAGATATCCAAAGTACTGCTCATATTCAGCCTTCCCATCATCGGCCAGATGTCCATCCAGCCCCTCTTCCAGGTGATGGACCGCATCTTTATCGGACAAATCGGCCCCGAGGCCTTCAAGGCGGTGACCAATGCCGCGGTGCTCCAAATGCTGGTCATCATGCTTTCCGCAGGAATCGCCAACGGCGTCACCAGCTACGTTTCCCGCTTGGTGGGCAGCGGGGACTACGCGGAGGCCGACAACGCGGCAAACCACGCCATCCTCTTAATACTGGGAATCTCCGTTTTATACATCGCCCTGGCCTACCCTTTCGACCGCGCCTTTTTCGCCATGCTCGAGCTCGAGCCGGCGCTTATCGGCCAGGCCCACGATTACATCAAGGTCATCATCCTGGGCAACATCACCATCATGTTCAGTCTGATCGGCGCCAATATTCTGCGCGGAGAAGGCAACTCGACCACCCCTTTCTGGCTGGCCTTTATTGCCATTGCCATCAACCTGGTGTTGGACCCCCTGCTCATGTTCGGGCCGGAAGACAGCGTCTTCGGGTTCCATATCGGATGGCTGGGTATGGGCGTCATGGGCGCTTCCACCGCCACTGTCATCGGCAGGGGAGTAAGCGTGGTCCTGCTCATTCTCTACCTTTTGAAGGGGAAAAGTATCTGGACCTTCAGCCTGAAGAATTTCCATTGGAACCCCCAACATATCGTCGAGATATTGCGGGTCGGCTTTCCCATGCTTCTCGTCAACCTCTGCGTGTGGATCGCCAACATTGTTTTCCTGAGGATATTAAACCCCATCAGGGGTGCGGCAGTGGCCTACGGCATGGGCATCCAGTTCGACATGCTGGCCATACTGCCCATGATCGGCCTCATGCTGGGCGTCGTCTCCATGGTGGGACAGAACTACGGCGCGGGGGACCTGGACCGGGCCCGCAGGTCCGCCTGGATAGGCTCGATTTACGGGGCGCTTTTTTCGCTTGGCATAGGAATCATCTACATTTTGTTTCCGGACTTCTGGGTGTCGCTTTTCAATAAGGAAGGAGACCCTGTCATACAGCAGCTTGGCCGCGAATACATCTATATTGTGGGACTTACCTATACCTTTGTGTCCCAGGTCTTCGTGCTGGGAGGAGCTTTCCAGGGGCTCGGTAAAGGCATGCCTCCGCTTATCATCACCGCGGTCCGCTTTCTGGCGGTGGCCATACCTCTTACCATTATCCTTACCCGCTACATGGGGGCCACCGGAGCCTGGATCGCGATTGCGGCGTCCCATGTGGTGGGCGGAATATTCGCCATCGCCTGGATCGCCATCGAGTTCCGGAAAAGAAAGAAACAAGCGGAAGCCGAAGCGGGCGGAGAATGATAAAAGGAGGATGATTTCCCCGCCTTGGTTTACGGCTTCACGGCAAAGCTTCTACATACTAGGCGAAGAGTCGGACAGTTCGAGGAGCTTCAAGGTCACGCTGCCGAAAAAAACGTCCGCTTCAGCCTTGATAATGTGGCGGGGCTTTTCCTTGGCCATCCACACGTGGACTTCCCGGATCATGCCGATTTTTTCCTGCTCCCTGCGCTTGATCTTCTCCCACCAAGCGCCGTCCTCCCGCTCGTGGTCACTGGGGCCTTCAAAAATACTCGTCTCGAAAATGACACAATCATAGGTCCCCGTCTTGACCTTGATCTTTTCTTCGCCTACCGCTTTCAAGACCAGCAGGTAGCGGTCGTTGCCGTCAATGACCTCGAAGCGGCGCTTGTCGCCCGGCTCCCAGCTAAGACTCCGGATCAAAAGATACGTGCTCACCGGACCGTAGGCGTTTGTAAAGGTAAAGTCCTTGGTGCTCTCGTGGTCAGGATATATCTTTTTCCGAAAGGCCGTGCCTTCTTCGTGGTTGAAATCCACCAGCATGTTGTACTTGACCAGGCTTTCATCGATGCTGATCGAATAGGTGTCCGGCTTTAAAGTTTCGGCGTTCATGCAGGAGTGGACCGAGTCCCGGGCCTTGTAAAGGGTGGACACCTGGCCGAAGATGCTGCCCTTGGCGCCGGCGCAAATCCAGTCCTCCCGGTCGGGATGGCTCGTCACTTCAAGCTTGGCGGTGACCGCGGGAATGCCGTTCCAGTACGCCCGGTACGTGGCCACCTCGCCGGGGGACACCGCTTCAGGCTCCGGATCGTAGTCCGGGAAAGAGACCTTGTCAGTGGGATATGGCTCCGGACCCAGGGCGATATAAGTCCCGCCGCTTACGCCCATCAAAAAACCGCACAAAACAAAAACCGAAACCACGGATATGATTCTTTTCATCAAGCCCTCCTCGCTTACAAAAGCGCGACTAAAATTACAGCCTGTTTGCAAAAACCTTCATTGTCCCCCATGAACGCCTTTCATAAGATCATTGTCCCACAGGTCTTCAATCATGGCCAGACGGTTTATCTGGTTGGTCCCTTCATAAATCTGGGTCAGTCGGGCGTCTCGCAAAGGCTTTTCCACGTTATTGGCGTGAAGATAGGCATGTTCTCCCATGATCTCCATGGCCTTCTCGCAAACTTCCACCGCAGTGTCCGAGCAATAGGACTTGGCCGCGGCCGATGTCATTTGCATGGGAGGCATGTAGTGGCATACCGTGTACCAGGTCATGGCGCGGGAAGCTATCAGTTTGGCCAGCATGGAAGCCAGTTCAAGCTGGACCTCCTGGTACTCGATCAACAGCTTTGTTCCCTGCCGGGTGTTCCTGCAAAAATCCAGGCAGTTCTCGAAAGCGCCGCGCGCGATACCGAGGGCAATGGCGCCCACCGCGGGACGGGAAGTGTTGAGCACGTTGCGGTTTATGGCCCAGCCCGCCCGCTCGGGTCCTACACGGTTGCGGTCGGGTACGAAAACGTCTTCCAGGATAAGCTCGGTGGCGTCGCCGGCCTTCTGGCCCATTTTCTTCTCCTGGCGTCCCAGCAAAAACCCCTCCATGCCCTTCTCGATCATAAAGCAGGTCCAGCTTTCCGCGCCTTCGTCCTCGAGGCAGGCGAAAAGGGTCACGTAGTCGGCTATGCCCCCGTCGGAAATAAACACCTTGCGGCCGTTTATGACGTATCCGCCGGAGGACCGTCTTGCCCTGGTGACTAGGCGGGCATTCTGCGCTCCCTCGGTATCTTCCACGTCGGAGCCCGCCCCCGGCTCGGTTATGGCAAAAGCCATCACGCACTTTTCGCCGCGATTGAGCCTCTTATAAATGGGCACCACCCATCTGAAAAAAGTCTTGGTGTCCGCGCCCACTAAAAGAGGCGCCACTCCCAGGTCGTGGGCCAAGAGCATCAGCCCGATACCGCCGCAGGCAGCGCAGAGCTCCTCGACCTTGAGCACCAGCGCCAGGCCCCAGTTGCGAAGGCAGGCGATCTTTAGTCTTCCCACCGGCGGCGGCAACATCTCCGAGGCCCAGCCCCTGCCGGCATACTCCCGGAAGAGCCACTCCTTGTCCAGGCCGGAGGGGTCCGTGTCCGCAAACAAGGCGCGGGGCCTTATGTACTCGTCGGCGAACTGCTTGTACTGCCTGCGCAGCCGGCGGTGGGTCCATGACAAGGTCCGGGTCTCGTCTTCCCAGAAGTCTCCGTAATGCTTGCGCACTAAAAGCTTTCCCAGAAAACCGAGATGCTCCTTGGCCATGTCCATGTGGGTCGGCGGCTTCATCAGAGGACCTCCCTGAATCCGGCAACAACCGTCTTCATGTCGCGGGCACCTCCACCCACGCTCTTCAAAGTGTTGATGTCCCGGTAACGCTTCTCCATACCGTAATCTTCCATGTAGCCGTAGCCTCCGAAGACCTGGAGAGAGTCGGTGACAGCCCGGGACGCCAGGTCCATTCCCACCAGCTTGGCCTGGGCGGCCACGGAAAGGTCCTGGAAGGAATCGCCGCTGCCCGCCGAGGCATGGTCGAGAAGCGAACGGCAGGCGTTGATTCGAGACTCGGCTTCGGCCAGAAGAAGGGCCCCCACTGCCGGATGATTGATGATCTCGGTGCAGCACTGGTAACGCTCGTGGGCGTACTGTTCGGCCATTCGCAACGCCCCCCTGGCCACCCCCGCGGCCACGGCCAGCACACCCAGCCAGTAAAACCGGACATACTGGAGGACCGGCTCATAACCCGGACAACCGAACTGAAGCTCCCGGTCCCCCGAAATCTTTACATCCTTAAAAACAAGATGGACAAGAGAAGCGGCCCGGAGTCCCATGACCTTGCCGGCATCTTCCCGCTTCAGTCCCTCGGTCTCGGCGTCAACCAGAAAGGCCCGCCATTCATTACCGTCTCGTGCAAAAACAATATAGGCCCGGGTGTCCGCAGGCTGATATACAAAATCCTTCCTGCCTTTTAAAATAACTTCGTCTTTCCCCCGTTCGACAACGGTCCGCACCTCTGCCGGGCTTCGGCTTTCCGGATACCGCAACACTTGCGCAGAAAAAGGAAACCCGCCCTCGAACAGGGCGACCACCGTCTCTTCCGGCATCTCAGGCCTCTGCAGCGCCAGGTTGCCGACCAGAGAACCAAGACCCCAAACATGGACGATATGCGCCACGCCTCCGCAAGCCACGGCAAGCTCCTCCAACAAAAGCAGGGAAACGCGAGGTCCCATGTCAACTGCGAACTTACCCCAGACCCCTGTCTCGAACCCAGGCGACTCCGGGTCGGGTGAAGCTATAAGCCCGTTATCCCGGGCCTCGGCAAGCACACCCCGGACGCAGGAAAGGTCGCCGTCCGGAGAGTCGCGGCCCAGAAGCGGCTGGACGCTTTTCGCGGCAAAGGAGGCCGCCATCTCCTGGAATGCTTTTATATCTTCCTGGCTGAATATCATGACCGTCCTCCGTTGCAGCACTCTGCCGGACTTGAAATCATTTACCCAAAAACCGGTAATCTCTTAAAAAAACCACTTTTCTAAATGGCCTTGACCCGCTCGAGAATTATGATGTTCATNGCGGCCTCTTCCACNCCGATGTTGCCGCCGCCGTTTTCGCACATGCCGATGCGGGCGTTCTCGACCTGCCTCTTGTCCGCTTCTCCGCGAAGCTGCCACACCAGCTCGCAGACCTGCCCCACCCCGGTGGCGCCCACGGGATGGCCTTTGCTCTCCAGTCCTCCGGAAGGGTTCACCGGTATCTTGCCGCCGAGGGCGGTGGCGCCCGACTCGGAAAAAGGCCCGCCTTCTCCGAGGGGGCAAAACCCGAGCCCCTCCAAGGCCCGGAGCTCACCGAAAGCAGTGGCGTCATGGACCTCGAGGACGTCCACATCTTCAGGCCCCAGGTCCGCCATCTCGTAGGCCCGGCTGGAGAGCCGCTCGGCAAGATCGGGAGCTTCCATGTCCCGGTCCATGCCCGAGCCCAACACCGCGGCGCGGACCTTGACAGGCTTGGTGGATATGCCCAGCTTCTTAAGGCCCGCCTTGGTGCAAAGAATTACCGCGGCCGCTCCGTCCCCCACCGGCGAGCACATGGGACGAGTCAGAGGATATGATATCTCCGGCGCCGCCAAAACTTCTTCCACCGTCATGGGGTCCCGGTACTGGGCGTAGGGGTTCCACTGGCTGTTGGTATGGTTTTTCGAGCTGATCGCCGCGAATTGCCGCTGGGTCGTCCCGTACTTGTCCATGTGCATACGGGCCGCCATGGCGTAGAGGTCCATGAAAGCGCTGCGTTTGCCGCCGCCTTGTGAACTCCCCCCACCTTGGCCCTCCCTTTTTTTGCGGGACTCCTCTTCATTCTTGCCGGCCATCTTCAGGATCATCTGCACCACGTCCTGGTCCATGGCAGCGGAAAACAGGGAAAGCCTTTTTTCCCGGTCGTCGAGGTACATTTTCTCGAATCCCAGCGCCAGCGCCACATCCTGGATACCAAGCGCCAGGTTCATCCAGGCCACCTGGAAAGCAGTGGCCGAACTGGCGCAAGCGTTCTCCAAGTTAAAGACGGGAATGTCGCCGATGCCCATTGCCCGGAGCACGACCTGGCCCCTTATGGACTCCTGGCCGGTGGCGATCCCCTGAAAGGCGTTGCCAACCGCAGCCATCTCGATCTGCGAGGTCTCTATGCCGGCGTGTTCGCACGCACTCTCCACCGCGGTCTTGGAAAGGGTCTTGATGGACTCGTCCTTCCACTTGCCGAACCTGGTCATTCCCGCGCCGATTACGTAGACTTTTTCCATTGCTCCTCCTCAGGTCCCCCTTTTCCGGCGGCCCCCCTTCCTAACACACATTTGATATTTATCATGAGGCAGGTGCGGGTGCAACGGTCATGCATGCCTGTTTCACAAAGCCTTTAAGGTCATTCCTCCGTCGATTACAAGCTCGATGCCGGTAATAAACGACGCCTCTTCACTTGCCAGAAAAGCCACTGCACCGGCCACGTCTTCCGGTCGTCCCAGCCTTTTAAGGGGGACCCCCTTGATGCACTTTTCTTTGAACTTCGGGTCCGCTATCAAGGGGGCCAGCATGTCGGTCTCGATCGGTCCGGGACAAATCGCGTTTACGGTGACCCCATATCGGGCAAGCTCGATGGCGTTGGACCGGGTAAGCCCGATTACCCCGGCCTTGGAAGAGCTGTACACCGGCACCATTCCGGAACCCCTGATGCCTTCCACCGACGACATGTTGATTACTCTGCCCCTGCCGCTCTCCTTGAGATAGGGCGCCAATGCCCGGGTGACCCGCAAGACACCCACGAGATTGACGTTAAGTACCCGCTCCACGTCTTCATCCGTGACCGACTCGAGAAAACCCGCGGCCGACACGCCGGCGTTATTGACAAGCACATCAAGACCGCCGAAGGTCTTCTCACATTCATTGGCGAGCCAATCCACCGAGGACTGTTCCGAGACGTCGGCAAAAAACGCCACGGCCTCGCCGCCATTCTCCCGGACCGCCTCCGCGGTCTGTCTGGCCATGTCCTCCCGCACGTCACAAACCAGGACCCGCGAGCCGGCCGCAGAAAGCCGCAAAGCAACGGCCCGCCCGATACCCGAACCGCCGCCGGTCACCAGCGACCTGACATCTTTGAGTTCCAAGATATTCTCCTCTGCTTCTCTAAACAACCCGTAATACAAACCCGATGCCATATATGCATATGCTTACTCTACCCGTCCGTGCTTTGTCTTGTCAAAAAGCGGCACCTAAATCACTCTACCCGGCAATGAAAGGGTTGCGAATCGGGCGGGATGGTTTAAGATCAGTAAGAAGGACTGTTTGCATAATGATTTATTATCTTGTATTCGGCGTAAGCGTGGTGGCCGTTCTGTTGGCGGTGGGCATTCCCGCGGTGACGCGGCTGGTAAAAATTCCCGGACGGGTCCGTCTTCGCCCGGTGGACGAAAACGAGATTTCCGAAGATACATTGTCTTACTTTAAAACGACCGATTCGGCGGTTTCCGAGCCGGGGTTTCAACACGTCGTTGATTTTATTTTTCCGGGACACGCCGCCAAGAACGAAAACCGGCTATATTACCGTCCTTCCGACGGCACAACGTTGGTCATTTCCGTCCAAAGGTCGGGGGCCCGTTCCGAGCGCCTTTTCGAGTTTGTCACTTCTTTTGAGGACGGCACAGAAGTGACCACCACCAACGCCCCCGTCTCACTTGTCTTTGAGGAGCCCCCTTGGCAGGAAATAAAACGCATGCCGGGTTCAACACGTATCGAGCGTGTTTTCGATTTCCACAAAAAGCGGGTGGAAAAGAAACAGGCAAGCGTCCATTATCCGGATGAGGACCGCCTTCTGGAGGAGATATCTCAAAGCCAGGAAAAGCTTTTTCGTTACCAGGTCGAGACCGGTCTTTTCCGTGAAGACGAAGAGACGGGCATGTACGTGGCCACTTCCAAGGTGGCGCTTCGCACAGTGGCCAATATCCTGAACCCCTTTACCGAAGAATTTACTCCCCCCAGGTTTGCGGCCGGCTTTGGCGGCGCCCTGGCCCTTTTTTCCGGTGCTGTGTTTCTCTTGCAGAAGATGGGGGTCCAGCAAGCCATGTCCGATGCATACGGCGCGGAACAGGGCACTTACCTGTCCTTTTCTCCCGCTTTTGTACTGGCGGG
>P_1C_Sed_2_UnCtyDRAFT_1000117_pt1 | contig 23239 bp, 22 predicted proteins | sample Pon1CUnioCityCA_4_FD_10229 | JGI IMG/M metagenome (IMG submission 10229) | reverse complement strand
ACCCACCCTCCCCGGCAAGCTGGCGGATTGCGTCAGCCAGGATTTTGAGCAGTGCGAGCTCTTCCTGGTGGAGGGTGACAGCGCCGGCGGATCGGCCAAGCAGGCCAGAAACCGCCAGAACCAGGCCATCCTGCCGCTCAGGGGAAAAATACTCAATACCTGGGAGGTCGAGCCGGAGGCCATCTTTTCGTCAAAGGAAGTCCGCGACATCGCTGTTGCCGTCGGTATGGAACCCGGATCCACGGATTTGACCGGCCTCAGATACGGCAAGAACATTATCATGACGGATGCCGATTCAGACGGCCTTCATATTGCCACCCTCCTGTGTGCCCTTTTTCTGAAGCATTTCAAGCCGCTTGTCATGGCGGGAAGGGTGTTTGCCGCCCTACCCCCGCTCTACCGTATCGATATCGGGAAACAGGTGCATTACGCATTGGACGAAACCGAAAAAGCCGCCATTATCAAAAAACACGCCAAAAAAAATCAGAAACCAGCCGTCCAATTGTTCAAGGGTCTCGGCGAGATGAACCCCATGCAGCTCAGGGAGACCACCATGGACCCGGACTCCCGCAGGCTGGCCCGATTGACCGTTGACATGGCGGATTCGGAAAGGCTCTATGGCATCATGGACATGCTTTTGGGAAAGAAGCATGCGCCCGACCGAAAACGCTGGCTTGAAGAAAAAGGAAATATCGCCGAAATATGAAAACCAATGCCGCAAACGGGTTTGAATCCGTAGCGATCGAAGCCTACAGCGAAAAAGCCTATCTCAATTACGCCATGACCGTTATCATGCACCGGGCGCTCCCCTTTATTGGCGACGGGCTGAAGCCGGTTCAGCGGCGAGCATTGTACGCCATGTCCGAGCTGGGCCTCAAAAATACCGCGAAACACAAAAAATCCGCACGGACGGTGGGGGACGTGCTGGGCAAATTTCATCCTCATGGGGACACAGCCTGCTACGAAGCCATGGTATTGATGGCCCAGCCGTTTTCCTACCGTTATCCGCTCATCGACGGGCAGGGAAACTTCGGCTGCGTGGACGACCCAAAATCTTTTGCAGCCATGCGGTATACCGAATCCAAACTCTCGTCTTTTGCCGACACCTTTCTGTCCGAACTCGGCATGGGGACCGTGCCCTGGACCCCCAATTTCGACGGGTCCCTCAAAGAACCGGCGACCCTGCCGGCCCGGCTGCCCAACATACTGCTCAACGGCACCATGGGAATCGCCGTGGGCATGGCAACGGATATCCCCCCCCATAACGTGGCCGAAGTCGTCGATGCCCTGGTTCACCTTATCGACTACCCGGACACCCCCTCTGAAGCGCTCTTGGAATACATCCAGGGGCCGGATTATCCGGGCGGGGCCGAAATCGTTTCCACGCGGGAGGAGCTCGCCCAAATCTACCGCACGGGATACGGCTCGCTGCGCCTGCGGGCATCGTGGCGCGAGGAAAACGGCGACATCGTCATCAACGAAGTCCCCCACCAGGTGTCCCCGGCAAAAATCATGGAACAGGTCGCGCTTCAGATCGAGCGCAAAAAGCTTCCTTTGGTAAGCGACATCCGGGACGAGTCGGACCACGAGGAGCCCGTTCGAATCGTTATCTCCCCGGCATCCGGACGCACGGACAAAGACGCCCTCATGCTCCACCTGTTCGCCACCACGGACCTGGAGCGCACCTGCCGCGTCAACCTCAACATGATCGGCACGGATCGGAAACCGGGCGTCAAAAACATCGCCGGGATTCTCTCCGAGTGGCTCGCCTTTCGCATCGAAACCGTCCGCAACCGGATGAACCACAGACTCGCCGAGGTCGTGGACCGCCTCCATATATTGGAGGGATTGCTTACCGCCTATCTGAACCTGGACCGGGTCATCGCCATCATCCGGGAAAACGACGAGCCCAAACCCATCCTCATAAAAGAATTCCAGTTGAGCGAGGTTCAGGCCGAATCCATCCTTCAACTGCGCCTGAGAAACCTTGCCAAACTCGAAGAGGCAAAAATAAAAAAAGAAAAACAGGCCCTTGAGACGGAGCGCGCCGGCATCGAGAAGACGCTTGGCTCGGATGTGCGGATGAAATCACTTGTAAAAAAAGAGCTTCAGACGGATGCCAAAAAATCTGGCGACCCCCGCCGTACGGTGATCGTTCAACGCAGTGATGCCAAGGCCATATCAAGCACCGGTTTTGTCCCGGCCGAGCCGGTGACGGTCATCCTGTCCAGGGAGGGCTGGGTGCGACTGGCAAAGGGCTACGACGTAAACCCCGAAGAGCTGAACTACAAGTCCGGCGACGGTTTTATGGCCCAGGCATGCGGCCGGAGCAACCAGTCCGCGATTTTCATGGATTCCACCGGCAGGACCTACGCCGTTCCGGCAAACGGGCTGCCTTCCGCGAGAAGCCACGGCACCCCGCTTACCGGGTTTTTCAAGAACCCCGCCCAATCCCGTTTCATTTCAGTCCTCATGGGCGCCCCGAAACAGAAGCTGCTTTTGGCAAGCAATGCCGGATACGGCTTTATCACGCAAATGACGCATCTGCACACCCGCAATCAAAAGGGGAAAGCGCTGCTCACGCTTTCCGACGGTGCGCGGCCCATACCCCCGACACATGTCATCGGCAGCACTTCTGATTTTTATGTGGTTGCCGTCACGGCGGAAGGGCGGATGCTGATGTTTCCACTGCCGGAACTGCCGGAGCTGCAAAAAGGAAAAGGGAACAAGATTATCCATGTCAACGCGGGCGATTTTGCCGCCGGCACGGACTGGTTAAAACACCTGGTGCTGCTTCCCGACAAGGGGACATTGACCCTTTTTGCAGGGAAACGGCATTTCAGGCTGGTCTTCGGCAACATTGCCAACTTCCTGGGCACCCGGGGGCAGCGGGGGAAAAAATTGCCGCGGGGGTTTCAGAATGTTGACGCGATTGCCGTGGAAAAGCCGAAGCCGCAGTCTCCGGAAACCAATTGTGCTGAAGACCCTGTCGACCCGCCGGAGACGTATTCATGACCCGGTTGAACAAGGCTATACGATGAGTCCCGCAGGCTACGGCACCATGCCGGATGGCATTGAAAATTTAAAGGTGCCGCAATTGCACTGGGACGCCCTGGCTCAGTTGGACAGAAAAGACGTGTGCCGCAGGAGCAGGGCCGCAAAGGATCCGGAGTATGGGTTCCGGCTTTTGTTTTTGAACCGGGAGGTCATCGTGGATACAAAAAACCGGTGTCTCTGGGCAACCGAAAACAACGGAATGAAAAAAATCGACGATTCCCTTCTGGCCTTGATTCTCCTGGTTTACCTGCAAAACGCGGTTGACATCAAGCCGGAAAACATCATGGCCGCAGCTGCCGAGGCGCTCGGCGGAACCCGGGAAGCGTACGGCGATATTTCCTATAGGCTTTACCCGTTTCCCCGGAATCCGCTGTACTATCTTCTCTGGGAAGGAGACGATGATTTCCCCCCCAGCCTCACGGTCTGCTTCGACCGTTCCATAAAAATGGCCCGGCGCGTGCCCGGGCCCGGGCCCATTTAAAATTGTTTAGAAAACAAAAGTGCAGGCGCCAATCAGTTCCATGCCCGGTGCCCCATCGTCAAGGCCCATTCCCAGTCCGCCCTTCAGGGAAATATCGGGCTGCAGCATGTACTCAACGCCTCCTGTCAATTCTATATCGCTGTCTAAATCATCGTAGGCTTCAGTGGCAATGTTGAACTCTCCCAGGATGTTCAGGTTGGGCTGTGCTTGATAGATAAGGCCGCCGCCAATTTCGATCTGGGCCTCGCCGTCCAGTTCGGACTTGAAGTCACGGCCAAAGCCGTTTCTTTCGAGTTTAATGTCCGCATCGCCGTTTTTCCGAATGCCAAAATGGCCCACGAGCGCGAAAAGACTGTTGATATGGTAACGGCCGGCGCCAAATACTTCTATGTTGAGCTCTCCGGTCGCCCTGGGATGAAGGATACCTTCATCCCCCGTGGGCAGTGTCAATAAAAAGCCCCCTGAAAGAAGAAAGTTATTTTGATTTAGAAATTGATATTTTCCCCAGCAGTCGATATCGCCAAGGCCGGTTTCACCGTCATAGCGGTCATAATCCGCATTTATCAGCCATAACCGGGAGCCCAGCTCAAGTTTCGGGATGTCTGGCAGGGACGTCGCAAATGTCGGGCCAAGCACAAGGATATCCATGTCCTCATTACCGATGTCATACTGTTGATAACGGAATTCGCCGCTTAACCAGTTGCCTGAAACAATCGCGCCGTCCCACTCCGGCCTTTGCAGCAGGCGTGCATTTGGCGATACCCCGGCGGCAGCCGGCATACTTACCAGGCTCAGCGAAATCAGTACCAGTAACACAATCCAAAATCTTCCAATTTTCATGCCTCTTTCCTTTCTCTAAAGTATCAAATAAAATAAAATCCCAATATCGGGCGTACCGGGATGGGTTAAAAAATTAAGGCATTACGTTCAAAGTGGAGCCAATATGAGGGTTACTTAAACTCAGGTTAGGAAGCGGTTGGTTAAAAAATAAAATTTTCCTCCATGCCATGCAGGGGCCCGCGCTTTAGCCCGCGCTTTGGCCCGCCCTTTAGCCCGCCCTTTGTCAGGCGGATCGGACTTCCGTATCAGTAAATTAAAAGCTCTGTTCACTTCTGCTAAGGAAAATAAATAGATTCTTCTTCTAATCAAAGCATGCGCGATTGTCAATTGAAAATTGGGAGGGACTTTTGCTCAGCCAAAAAGGCTTTATCTTTCTGTTATTAAGTAATAATCGGTTTTCCAGGACGATCCTTCGGCAAGCGGGGCTAAGTAAGATAATGATTATCAAAGAAATTATGTCGGATACCCGAAATCATCCACAAATTCGCATTTCTCAACGTTTTTCGGCGGCACCGGTCCGGTATGCCGGTTTTGGCTGATCTTCTTGCTGTGCACCCATTCATGGGAAAAGGGGAACTGGGCCATCCGGTCAAGGGCATCATATGTATTTGAAGTCCGGTTGTGCCTGGATTCATAAAGGCGTCCCCAGATCACCCCGAACATGTCTTTTCCATAAGAACAGCCGTCTGCTACGATAATATGCAAATGGGGGCTTAAAGTTCCGGAGGTCACCGAAAGTCTGGACCGCGATTACGCTGCCCGGTTTTAAATAGACAGGCCTTTTATCCAGTCAGCTGTTTATTCGGAGAGGTCCTGTCATCCCGGCGCCGCGACAACCCAGTGCGCGTGATTTTCGAATGCGGTGAGTGCGGGGCCTGAGTGCGGGTTGGCCACGCCAACCCCGATCCTACCCAATCCCAAATATCGGCAATAGATGTGATCCTGCTGATGACATGCAATAGCGATTATGCTTCCTTCAGTCACTCAGCAGCAAAAGCGGCATCCAGCTGGAAGCGGCTGCGCAGCCATAGCGGTCCCGGAAGGTATCCCACATGTCGCGCACAAATCCGGAATCATAGGACCCCACGTCCATGCCGGAAGATTTCCGATAGGCATTCCAGCGGTCCTGGTAGTCAAAAATGGCCGGCCAGTTCCACCTTGACTGCTGGCGCATGATGATCGCGGCCAGCACGTGCCCGCAGATGGAGGGAGATACGATATCTCTGTAATAAGCGTCCCAGTTGGATCCGTCGCGTTGCGGCTGGTTAAAATGGGAAGCCCCCCATTCCGCTGTCCCGATCATGTCGCTCGTATAGGGGGCCCTGGGACGGTCGTCGCCCGTGTAGCGCGGCTGATCGACATCCGCCTGGGACACATAGAAATGCTGCTGCTCTTCCTGAAAAATGGGATAGTCACCGGCATCCGCATAGGCCAGGATGTTGCTGTCGCCGAACATCAGGCCCGCAAACAGAATGGGCCATTTGCGCCCGTGCCCGTGCCCGCCGCCGCCCATCCAGATATGGCCCTGGCTGCTGCAGTCAAACTGGCAGGACGCATAATGGGTGGCCCCGTACCAGTCGATGCCTAATTGCAAAAACCGGACCATGAGGGTTTCAAGCTCCGCCTGAGTGTAGTCCAGCAATAAAGCCAGGGCGATCTCTGAAGTGTGGACCGCCATGCGACCGCCGTAGGCGGGCATGTTGTTGGAGGGATGAAACTCGCGGCCAATAAAAGTGCCCCCGGCTGGGTCCAGCCATACCCGTTCGATCCGCGCGGCCAGCGTGTCCAGGGAGGGCAGGCGGTCAATGGCGGTCTTGTCGAGCCCCGGCAAAAGGTGCCAACGGATGTCCGCGGTTCGCCAATAATGGCCCTTGTCGCTTCCCACATACGGGGGCCGGAAGCTGCCGGCCGGCGGCGCGCTTTCAACCACCGTCAAAACCGCGGCATCAACCAGCTGCGGGCGGGAATTCGCATCCTCATGGGTCCGGCTGGAGACCAGGGAATTGCCTGCCCCCACGATCAACGGGTTTTCGGCTGAAAGGTCGTTGCCGTTTGGCCGGGCCACGTTAAGGGCTGGCTTGTACTCAGGCCGATAGGAACCCCCAAACGAGGCGTCATAACCGTTCTCCCCGGACGCCGGGTTGAGCATGGATCCGTGCTGAATACGCCCTGAAGCCCCGGTGCTGGCGGGCGATATGGCAACGATTGTAACAGGGCCAATGCACCAGGGATCCCCATTGGCATAGGTGCCGCATGTATAATCCTGCGCGAATGTCCAGGTGATCCCGTGGCGCAAAATGGATGTGGCGCAACGGACGCTTTGGGGGATAAAGGCGCTGACAATTCCTACGCAAAGACCGATGATAAGTAATTTGCTTTTCATTGAACATGCCTCCTTGGCCAGAGGCCGCAGATGACGCCCAGGTAACGCCAAGGCGACCGGAGCATATTCCCGGAACTGTATAAAAATCCTTAAACAGAGGTTAAATCATATCTATATTAAAGCAGCATCGGCACCCAAACAAGGAAAAAATTCGGATGCCGCAAACACCATAATATGCCCGATGAAAAAAGAACCATATTTTTCCGGGGAAAAATATGGTTTTGGGGAATACCTTGATCGGTTCGCGGGGGTTGGCGGGTCGGGCCACGACAAGCTAAGGCATGCACGTTCTTAACAAAAGCTTTACTTCCCACGGCCAGACTCGCAATCAACTTTTCGCCGCAGGCATTGACCCCGCTTCCAGACCACTGGCTAACCATTTTCGGTAGGCCGCCTGCAAATTTTCATATCCGAGAAACTCCCTATCGCTTTTTGGCTTTATACAAATGTTTTCGTAATTCTATAAACATATTTTCAATCTCCTCTGCCGGATTAAGCTCGCAGGACTTTCGAAGGGCGGCGCAAGCGAAGCATGTCCGCCTAAGTGTCCGCCCACAAGAGAAAACGAAGACACGCTTCGCTTAGTCCGCCATGTCTGAACGCGACTAATTATTTTGCTTTTGAATCCGCTGTCAGATCGGATTATCATTCCGGAAAACCTGGGCACCAAAAGGACAAGCGCCAATTGTTGAAAGCATAGGCGCAAGGTTCATTCTCAATATGATCACCGCCATTGATAATCGCGGGAATATGCGCTTTATGACCGCTAAAGAAACGGTCCATAGCCGGCGAATATGCGAATTTCCGGATAAACTCACGCATGACAGGGAGGGCCCTGTTTTTCTTATTTGGGATGGGTCACCCCACCATCGGTCCGACAAAGTCAAAGAATGCATCGCATCTTATAATGGCCGCTCGGAAGTCTATTTTTTGCCGTCATATTCACCGGAACCGAATCCTGCAGAGCAGATCCGGAACAATGTTTTTCTGTTTTTGCACGCCTCATAAAACCACTGCAGCCACCTTTTGTCACCATCATGAACAAACTTTGAACCAAAGAGGGCTTTAAAGCTGTGGATTATGCCCTGCTGATTCCTAAACGTTTTGGGAGAAGGTCGGGATGAGGGGGGCCTCAACCCCTCATTTTACAAGCACCCTGACCAGTTCCCGGCAGAAATCCGGAATATCGGCTACCACCCGGCCCCACACCAGGTTGCCCTCCCGAAAGGCGGGCGCATCCACCCATCTGGCGCCGGCGTTTTCCATGTCATCTTTGATGCCCACGCTTCCGGTAACCTTTTTGCCCTGGCAGATGCCGGCACTGGCGGCCACCCAGCCGGCATGACAGATGAACGCCAGGATTTTGCCCTGGTCATTCATGGCCCGGATCAGCTTTAGAATATCCGTGTCCCGCCGCAGCTTGTCCGGCGCCCAGCCACCCGGTACGATCAGCGCATCCAATTCCTCAGCCGCAACCCCTTTCGCATCCACATCGCTGGTAGCTTCCAAGCCGCCGCTTTTGCTGGGACAGGTCTCGCCCGCCTTGGTGCCGATGACTTTAACGCGCGCCCCTTCCTCGCTCATGCGCATATACGGCACCCAGAACTCCAGGTCCTCGAATCCGGATGCCACAAAAATTCCGATGGTTTTATCCTCAAGCCGCATCGCCGCCTCCTTTATTAATTTTAGGTTTCCCTTTAAAAAAAATAATCGGCACAGCCCAACAAGCAAAATTTTTCTTCAATAATCCAAGGAGAATATAGTGCTTGGCTTTTAATTTCGGGGTTCTAATATACTTTATGTAAAAGCCAAACCAATTGTAAAATTGGGACGGAAAGTCACGGGTCTTAGAAGAAAGGGGGGCAACCATGTATTCAGTCTGGAATTTCAATCTCTATCGATGGCTTATATTTATAACCGGCCTCATCTTTCTCTGCTGTTCTTCGGTTTTAATCGGTTGTGACAGTGGCGGGGGGTGGCAACGGAGACGTGGAAGAGGACGAGGTCTTCCAGGGCGGCATATGATGCCGGCCGGTCTGAGTATGACCACGGCAGCGGGGTGGCCTTAACCGACAACGGTTATGCCGTTTGCGGCGTAGCCAATGCCCATGATTTCTGGTTTTTCAAACTCGACAGGGACGGCAATAAGATAGCGGAATCGGATCGTTTTTTTTTATTGCCGGGAAACAGCCACACGTATGCAATGGAAAAATCATCTGGCAGAAAGTCAAGGGGTTCTCCCCCTATTTCTCCGAAGCGCCCGATGACATTGCAATGACGCCGGACAGGGGCTTCATCATTACCGGCCACACGCTCAGTATGAATGGAGTAAACCCGTTACATCGCCAGTTGCCGCTGGAGACGAATATATCGTGACATTCAGTGCATGCGAAAGCGGCCCGACGGATGACCCCGCAACCTATAACGGCACCTTCACCATCACGGTCACGGCGGTTTCCGGGAATCTAAGGACGGATAATTACGACATTCGCATGGTCATCGATCCGATTGATTTCATTTTTTCCGATGATGTGGGCGAAGAAAGATATTCCGGCGGCTTGACCTATTCCAGAACATCAAACGACGGGGATTTTGCAGAACAGGTCGCAACTGACGGCAAGAATTTAACCTTTACAGATGACGACGGATCGGCGGAGACGCTGACCCAGCTGGATATCAGCGCCACCCGGTCCGCAACAGCCGGCTTTTCAATCGGAAGTCCCGGCCAGTATGCGATATTTAATACAGACCAATTCACCGGCCCCTTAAAAGCAAGCGTTGTTGAAACGCCGATTTCCGGCGTTGAAATCGATGAACCGGAATCCGGGAAACTACGGGTCGCGAGGCCCAGGACGGCAGCAGCCTGACGATTACCTTCGACCAGGGGACTGCATTAATTACAGTGGATACAGACGGCGATGGCACGATTGACGGCAACCTGGAAACGGATTGGGCGGATGTCGACTGATGCGCCCATTACAACCGCATCTGTCTGTGGCTGTAGTTCAGGCACAGCCCGTGCCCCCGATTTCTGCGTCAGGCTCAAACTTAAACCCGCAGCATCCCGGCCGTCTACTTGTTTTTTAATACTTCCAAAGCCACGAGGATGCGGACCGTTTCTCCCACAACCCCCATCCTGGCGAACTGGCCGTCTCCGACATTGTAATCCAGGCGGTTGATGGAAAAATCGGCCTCAAAGCCGGCCACCGACTGCCCTTTCTTGAGCGGATTGTCCTTCATGCCTAAATAAGTAAAGGGGACGCTCACTTTTTTACTCTCCCCCTTGATGGTCAGATCCCCGTTCATGATGTAATCCTTGTCCTCGACCAGCCGGATATTGCTGCTCTTGAAACGCATGACAGGAAACTTGGCGGCATTGAAAAAATCCTGGGAGCGCAGGTGCTCGTCCCGTTTTTCGATATTGGTGTTAATGCTCGGCACCCGGACTTCAAAAGCCACCTCCGAGGCATCCTTGTTTTCGGGATCAAAGCGCACGGTGCCGGAGAAATCGTCAAACTGGCCTCGCACCGTTACAAAAGTATGGTTCACATCAAAATAAATGTTGGAATGGTCCTTGTCGATCTGCCACTCGCCGGCCCCGGCATGGGCCATGCCGGGGAGCATCAGCAGGCACAAACCGCTGATCAGAACTCTTATGAAGCATTTCATGACATTCTCCTTTCGTTCAATAAAAACAGAAATTGGCGTTGTCGCCCCGGTCTGTCACTTTTGTCATTCTCTTTCTCCAAGTTAAATTAAAATAAGGGTATTCCCGTAGGTTTTCAACATCCGCCGGGGACAGGCCTTGATTTCAGGTTGACGGTGTTGGCGGGTTGTTGGCGGGGTTGGAGGTTGCGGGGTTGCGGGGGTTGGCGGATCGGGCCACGCCAACCTATTGAATTTGAATATATTCATTTCCACGAAAAGGCGATTTCAGGGCCTATTTCGCTTTTTTTGCCGCCAAAATAGTCAATACAGGAAACCTGCACTGCACGCTGTTGCTTGATATGCTTTCCCCGTTTCGTAAGGATTGCGACCCATTGCCGAGACCCCCATCAAAAGGTACACGTTCTCAACAAAAGCGTTACTTCCCACGGCCAAACCAGGAATCCACTTTCCGCCGCATGCATTGACCCCGCTTCCCAGACCACTGGCTACCCATTTTCGATAGGGCCGCCTGCGAATTTGAACAAAAATGCTTTCTTATGGCATCGGTGAGCGATGTGCCGTATTTGGCCCGGAATGTAGTGCCGCTTTGCGCTTGCCATGACCAAAATTCCGTGAGCCCTGATCCAGTATGTATTGATCTGATTATTGTAAGAGAAGCAGTGGTATTGCAGGTAGGCCGATACAGGATTGTTCGTTTTTTTCGTAGGATTTATAAGAGTAGGCTGCTGAATCTTCGTCAAATCCGGATCTGAAATAATTAACGGCACTGAGCGCCAATAAATCGGGATCCCAGTTATGCCGGGCTTGTGCACGTACCGATGCCATAAAATCGGCAGTTGTCGCTGATCCCCCCAGGGATTGGTTGTAAGAACCAACAGTACGCGAAGGGGCGGAGTAGCTTAGCTGGATAGACGAAGATCCTGTTTCGCCGCTTTCAGAAACCCAGTCGGAATAGGATCCGCAAGGCGTAAACCAATCATCTGCAGCTTCGCTGCTGTAATACCTGTTGTTTTGATAGGTATATCCTTCAAAACGATATCTCCCCTCGTCCCATGTTGATTGGAGGATAATTTCAGAGCCATTGACCAGCTGAAAATCGTTATTGGAGATCGTGATATTCTGAACGTCCTCCAGCGTTCGATTTGTCCTCAGATTAAATGCCGCTGATCTGCCGTAGAAGATATTGTTCGTAATATCGATATTCCTTGCGATCCATAAGCAAACGCCGTCGCCGGCGATTGAAAGACAATACCCGTACGGCCCGATGTTTGTGTTATCGGTGAGAATATTCTCATTGATGGTTCCACCGTCTATATTGATCAAATGGATGCCATTATAACCCGAAACATTCGGAGGCCCTTCTAAAAATGCATTGTACTCAATGTCAACACTTTGAATCGTGTCTTCGCTGCCACCCCTGCCACCGAAATGATTGTAGTCTGAAGCCACAACCAAATTATACTTAAAATCCCCGCCTGAGCGCAAATCGACGGCATCGCGCTCACCGTTGTAAAAAACATTGCCAAGCATGTAGACATGATTGAGGAAATCATGTTCACTGCCACCACCCGTTGGTTCGGATGAAAAATAAAAAAACCTGCCGAACCGGGATTCGTCCGCGTAATCGTCATCAAACGGTTCCTGGAAAGAACACTCCTCAATCAGCACATAATCGGCATGCTGCGCAAATAGCTGACCGTCATGGGCTTCTCCGTGATACCAGTGACACCGGCGAAAAGCGATGTAACTGGCATAAGATCCGCTTTGCCCCTGTATGATATCCCCGGCTTTTTGAGTAAAAAACAAATCTTCGAAGGTCTGATAATCAGGATCTCCTCGTGTTTCAACAGCACGCCCTGCTGACGTCCACTCAGCAGAGTAAAAATGAATGCCGCTTACAATAAGACAGTCGGCATTGTCACAATCCAGCATAACATCTGTAAGTTGTGGTCTGTTGCCGCTTGAACCGTAGGTTGCAATGATGTGGGGCGCGCTCTGACTTGCCCCGCTGTTAACAGATCCGCTCACGCCGCTTGTCCATGTGCTGCCGCGTTCCAGCAATAAAATATCCGGGAACCCATCCCGGCAATAGGCATATGCTGTTTGAATGGTTGCAAAGGGGGACACATTCTCCGGGGATTGGAATATACCGTCAGAATCAAAGGTTACATCACTGATGCGGTAATGGCCATTATCAGCGATATGGTTTTCAGCCGAAGTATCATTGCCGGATGAGGAAGAAACGAAAAGCACTCTGGCGGACGAATAACCCGAATCGGTCAGTGCCTGAAAGTCGGTCCAACCCTTGCTGTCTAGGGGGAGATTGGTAAACCAATGATTTTCAGCGGATGATAAAGTTGGTACGAAAAACAAACATGCCAATGTGATTCTAATGATATTTGCAAGCATTGATTTCACCAGTTTGGATGGTTCAGTTTGTTCAAATCGTAATGGAGAACCCCGGATTCATGGGATCAGAGCCCTTGGTCGATTAAGGGATATTTTCCGGTCGGCAAACCAAACTAAAATCATAACGAAAAAAGGCAGAATCAATTTTGATGGTCTCGTAAAAAGTCCAATATCTGCGTTGCGCTGCATTCCTCGGGATTTGTGTCGCCTCCTGATCTTAAAAAGGGGCTTGAATTTTTTACTTTGCCATCTCAATCTGACTTTTTACGAGTCCATCAATTTTTATAAAAATCAAATTTATATTATAACAATATCGATCCGCATTCAAGAAAAATTTACGTTAGCATTATTATTCTAAATCCTTAAAAAACCCTCTCAATCTCCCGGATGACAAGCTCCTTGCCTCGACCGGCGGCTATTCGCTCTGGGATGTTTATCCGCACGCGCATTTAATCACCTACCCCAGCCTTTTTGAAGGATTTGGCAATGCGTTTCTGGAAGCCGTCTATTTTTAAAAACCCCTGCTGATCAACCGGTATACCCCTGGCCTTATTGGTTACCACCACTTTGGCTGTGGGAATCTTTCCAGTACCCGGCCGATAGTGCCGGAATGATCCTGTTGCGCGTGATGGGAGATAAGATAATAAAGCTTTGATCTGCCTTTTTTTCAGGGGAAACACCCAGGATAATGAGTTTTCATTCTTTGTTTCATTATAACATTCCGACTGCATTGATTTAAAACCCAAAAACCAGGCCCGCACCCGGTTGCCGCTCTGTGCGGCCGTCCGGACGAGCGAATGGATTGAAACCCGGTACTTTACAAACCCCGGCGGGTTTTTTATAATACATGAAAATCAACAAGTTTAAACATTCGGCGATGGAGGCGAGAACCAGGCTGATGAAGATTATAGACAACCTGCAGCCGCTGATGAACACTGCGGAGATCCGAAAGCGCCTGCACCTGGACGCGGACAGCCGGGAATGGCAGGATGTGGAGATCATGGCTGAGCAGGCGGCTGCGCTCATCCAGCCCAAATGTGCGTACAAAGCCTGCTATATTCAGCAGAAGGGAAATGATGCGGTCATGGTCGAAGGCGTACGCCTGGAAAGCCGGGTGCTTAGAAAAAACCTGGAATCCGCGGAACGGATTTTCCCCTTTGTCGTCACCATCGGGGCGCAACTGGAGGAAGCGGCCAGGGCCCGGGATGATTATCTGGAACAATACTATCTGGACACCATTGCCAACGTGGCATTGCAGGACGCCATACAAAGTGTGCTTGCCCGCCTCCAGGATCAGTACCGGATAGACAAGCTTTCCTATATGAACGTGGGTTCGCTCGAGGATTGGCCCCTCGCTCAACAGCGGCCGCTGTTTTCACTGCTGGGCGATGTGGAGGGGGCTATTGGGGTGCGGCTTGCACCAAGCATGCTGATGCATCCCGGGAAAACCGAGTCAGGGATATTTTTCCCCACGGAAGTCACCTTTTTTAACTGTCAACTCTGCCCGCGTACAGAATGCCCTTCCAGAAAGACGGATTTTGACAGGGAAATGGCCCGTGATTACGGTTTGACGGATGAATAATTGCGGGAAACCGCCCGATCCCGGCGCAATAGCGCTTCCGCTGAAATCAAATTCACAGCCGGCCGGTCGGTTGCCGCCCCAACGCTACACAGCATACTTGCTCCGCCCGCCCCGCGGGTTCTAACCCAAATGGGACCGCCGCTTTTGATCACAAGTCGAAATCCGGCGGCAATATCTTCGCCAGAGAGAATCGTCGGGAAATTTTCAGCTCTATTGATTAAGTCATCAGGGTGCGCGAAATCGGTAAAAGAGCTGCTCTTGCGCCTGTGCTTTCAATAACCGGGGTTTTTCCTTTTGGTGTCCGGGTTTTGCCGGAATGATAATCCGGTCTGCGACCGGATTCAAAAACAAAATAAATAGTCGCGCCCGGACATGTGGTCATAGAAGGGCGGACCAAGAAGGCGGGGCCGCCCACAAGAGAAGAAGACCCGCGTCGCTTTGAAGAAAAGGCGGACACGCTTCGCCTGGTCCGCCCTTCTATGAGGGCCCTGCGAGCTAAGTCCGCCATAGGAGATTGAAAATATATCTATAGAATTATGCTAACCTTAGTAATCCACATCCGCGGGCACCTTCGGCTTCAAATAAGAAAAGCCGGAAGGCGCCCGTTTTGGAACCCCCTTTGAGCCCTCCCTATTGCACGATGCGGAAATGAACCCGGCGGTTTTTGGACCATGCTTCCGGATTATCACCTTTTACAGCGGGACGATCTTCACCATAGCTGACGACCTCCATGCGCTCCTGGGAGATTCCGGCCTTCACCATATGCGCCTTAACCTGACGGGCGCGCTCTCCTGCCAGCTTTTTATTGAGATCCGATGGACCGCGACGATCCGAATGTCCCTCGATAATTACCGATACATCCGGATGCGCCTTCATCCATTTCACCTTTTCGGCCAGTTTTCTCATGGCCGGCCCGGCTAACTGGTTTTTCCCCAGAGGAAAAAATATATCCTCTGAAACAAAGCGATTTTTTAATCGCTCCTGCTCGGCTTTTTTCTCAGCAATTTGCTCTTGACGCGCGGCTTCAGCTTTAGCCGCCTTTTCCGCGGCCCGTTTTTCCGCAGCCCGTTTTTCCGCAGCCCGTTTTTCCGCCAACCGAGCCTGTTTTTCCCGCTCAGCCGCTTTTTCCTTTTTAAGCGCCAGCGCCTTCTCCGATACGTCACCCGCCAGCAGTCCGGCTCTCATGCTTTTCTGGGCCGGCTTCTTTCCAATCCATATACTGAAGGCTGCTTTTTTGAAATCATAGCCGGGTATCGTATCCCTTTTCTCCCCGTTTTTATAGACGCGGGTGCCAACATTTGGGATATATTCGATAAGAAAATTGTCATCAGGGTAGACAAAATCTGAAAAGCAGGATTTAAAGGCTTCCACCCTGTCCTTGATGGAACTGATATCCCCACGGGGCATGTTGCTTCGAAATCCGCTGTTTATGGCATTAATCACCATATCACTGCTGGCGATCATGGCATTGGTCACATGCAGCTGGATGGCCATGGGCGCATCCGCCTCGACCATTTCCTGCCAGTTCGTCGCCGGCGCCTGGAGATAAAGCCCGGCAACATAAATTGTCTTATCAAATACATCCCGTGAGCCGGTGCCGTTTAAAAGCAGGATACTGTTCTCGGTTTCAAGCACCTCCGGCACTTCCACACCTTCGTAGGCTCTGGCGGAAACCGTCATAACCGTCATAACTGTCACCAGCATACTAACCGCAGCGATGAAGATACATTTTTTCATGGGAAACTCCTTTAAATAGATTTTTAATGCGTGCTGCCCGAGCCCTTCCCTACCTTTCAGAGATCTTCTGACCATGTCCTTATATTTAAGCCATTATCTAAGCCTACAGCGGAAATTGTCAACGCTTTTTACGCACTCTTAAAAAAAAAACAGTTGAGGCCATACTTTTATCTATATTTTGTGGCATTGATGAACGTAGTGCGCGTCGAACGAGCGATACATCGGTTTTGTATCCTCTACCGGCACATATGGCGACCCTGGAGGCCAGCAAATGGGCGAGCACCCTTAAGGCAAAGGGCCACGAAGGTCAAGGAATCTGAATTGTCGAACATCGTCGAAAAAGACACGAACCTGCTCGACCTGAATTTCATCCACGTGATTCGCCTGATTGGCAGGTTCGTGGTAATCATCGTGGGCACCCTATACCTGGTCCGGGCGGTATCAGGAAAACCGTTGAGCGCTCTGCTGGCCATCGCCGCAGGACTGGCCTGGCTTTTCAATTCGGTGGCGTTGACCTTGCGGTTAACTACGTCTCTTAGAGTTAAAATTAGAATTCTTCATCGGGCCCATCGCAAACGGCATATATTTACCGCTTATTTAAGACTTAATCAGCATGAAGCAATAAATCAGCTTTCATGATATCAATGAGTTATTCTGGCCCCACCCGCTGAAACAATGAAACCTACACCGCCAGTTTATCCCATTTCAGGATCTGGGCCACAATCATCCCGGCGATAAAACCCGCGGCCAGGTTGGAGGCCAGGGTGATGCCCAAGATCAGGGTGGCAACAAAATAATCCTTGCGCGTGGTGAGATCCATGACAGTGAGGCTGAGTTGAGAGCCCGCAAAAACGAGCAGTACGCCAAGGATGGCCATGGGCAGCAGGTTGAATACGCTGATGATGTTCTCGCCCAGCACGAGGGCCAGCACGGCAAAGATCAGGCCGATCATCAGGTTGGATCCCGCGGTTCGCGCGCCAAATCGGTAATGGGCCGCCAGGCCGCCGGCTCCGTGGCACATGGGCATACCGCCCAGCAGGAAGCTCATGAAATTGGCCAGCGCCATGCTGATGCAGGCTTTTCTGTTGCTCACTTTTTTAGATCGCTCGCCGAAATACTCTTTGGAAAGATCGGTGTAGGCAAGCACCGCATTGCCCAGGGTCATGGGAAGCTGGGGCAGCACCAGGACAAACAGGGCAAAGGTGAAATCAACCTTTCCCGGCATCCCGAAGCCAAACACCCGGGGCACATGAAACCCGATGCCGCCGCCGAAATCAACGCGTGCGCCAAGGAAAAGGCCGGCTGCAAGGCCGCCCAGGACAACGATCAGGCCTGCGGGGAATTTTTTGTTGTCCAGCAGCAGCAGGGTGATAACGGCGGCAATTCCGCCGATAACCAGGCTGATCGGCACAGGCCCGATGGTTTGAAAGGCCAGGTAGGGCTCCACCGCGTCATGGATCTCCTGAAATTTCGATGTCCCGACGATAAATTTTACACCGCCTGCAATCAGAAGCACACCGGTGGAGAGCTGAACCCCCCGAATGACCGGCTGCGGGGTGGCCCTGCGGATCAGGTCAATCGCCCCGGTCACCCCGACAATCAAAAGAAAAACGCCCATGAGCAGCGATGAAGCCAGAATCTGGTCGGCGCTCAGGGATGTGGCAATGGCATAGGCGCCAATGACCTTCATGGGCTGGACCGGAACCGTGATGCCGAAATAGATACCAGAGAGGATGAAAAAAATACCGATGCTCAAAAACAGGCCCAGCGGATCCAGCCCGTTGACCAGAACCATGGCGATGGCAATGGGCAGAAGCGTTCCCAGATCGCCTAATGAACCGGCAAGCTCCATACGATTGAACCTGAAAGTCTCGGACATTATACCACCTTTCGGCTATACAAGGTACTGGTGCAGCAGCCTGGCACACATGCCAAATAGAACCAGGCTGAACAAGACCCGGATGGTCTTTCCCTTCATTCGGGCACTCATAAGCCTTGCTCCCGCCTGACCGCCGGCAAAAGAGGCGACGGCCGCAGGCAGAATAAACCACCAGTTAATGGCCTCCATGGAGGCATAGCCCAGAAAACCCGTCAGCGAGGAAAAGCACACAATAAAGGTCGATGACGCAGCAGCAATCCGGGTGGGGGTTTTGAGCACGTAAATCAAAAGCGGCACCACGAACACACCGCCGCCGATTCCCAGAAGCCCGCCCAGAAGCCCGATGCAGGCGCCGATGACAAGGCCCCCGGCAGTTTTTTTCCACGGCGCAAGATGGCTCCGCCCTTCCTGTTCCGGTGGGGAAACCAGCATGCGAAGGCCTGCAAGCGCAAGCACGGCGGCCATTATCAGAAGAAACGGACCTGGGGCGATGGTGACATTAAGCCAGGAGCCCACGGGTGCGGCCAGCGCAGAGGATATGATCAAGGGAATAGAGAGGAAAAAATCCACCATTTTTTTGCGCGCGTACGTATACGCGGCCGAACCCGCGGCAATCAGATTTAAAAACAAGGAGGCGGATGCGGCGGAAGTTTTTGCAAACCCGAGAATCACAAACAGTGGTGAAAAAATCAGACCGCCACCCAGCCCAACCATGGTGAGCAGCAAGGAAATAAAAAATATGGCCCCAAAAAGGGCAACAGGAATGTTCATGCCGGAGATGCCTGCAGCCTAATCTTTGCTTTTTTCCGATTCCTGATCGCTGTCTGTGCAGGGATGCCCCTTGCCGTCTCCGTGGCAGATACGGATCTGCCCGGGCGTGCATTTGCCGGGCACATCTTTTAGCAGTTCCGGCTTCTGGCAGCAATTGTTGCTTTCACACATGACTGGCCTCCTTTTTCTTTTGATTCCGCTTGTTTTAGTTACCTGCAAGGATGAACGTGGTTGCCGGTTTTTGATCCAGCAGTTTTTCTGCGATCTTGCGCCATTGGTCCAAAGTCTCTGCATTGACGCGATAATGGACGAAATAGCCGCGCTTTTCCGCCACAACAATATCTGCGTCCCGCAGAATCCGCAAGTGCTGGGACACGGCAGCCGGAGAAATATCCAGGGATTTCGCCAGTGCATTTACACACAGACAGCGGTGCTTGAGCAGTTCGATCAGGCGAACGCGCGTATCCACCGAAAGCACCTTGAATATGCGTGCTGCATTTTCCGGGTTTGGCATCAAGTCTCCGTTTAATTAAGTAAATACGCAAATACTATATTTCCAGATCCGGCATGTCAACCCCGGAATTTCTTCGGAAAAATCAGCGAGCGGGTCAGGTTGTTTTCATATTTCTGAGGAGCTCAGCAGGGTTGCTAGTATCTGTTATCCCTTCAGCCCGGAGTTCCTGGATTCTGCCTTCATGAATTTTGTAGGAATGCTGCGTAATCGACAGGGTTCATGAGGTTTTGCCCGAAAGTCGATCAACCAATGGTCAAAGCGGCTTTCAGGCGAATTTTGACAATAACGGGACTGTATGTTTACAATTTAAGGATTAAACAAAACGACATCAAAAATTAATTTTAAATCATTGATCCCTTGTCCGCCATTCGAAAGCCCAATGGGAATGCGGGAGAGCCTTTAATTGACAATCAGCATATGAACATATAAGTTTTTTGTTATTTGATTATGTAAATTCTAACACTGAAAGGAAATCCAAATATGGCAGAAGACGGGATGTATGATTTAATCATTATAGGCGGCGGGCCGGCGGGATTAACCGCCGGGATGTATGCCATGCGGGCCGCGCTCAAGACCGTGCTGATCGAGAAGGGAGTTGCCGGCGGGCAGGTTGCCGTCACAGAGCAAGTGGACAACTACCCCGGTTTCATCGAGGTCGGTGGTTTCGAGCTTTGTGAAAAATTTCTGGAACATGCCAAGTGGTACGGGCTTGAGATTCTCGCAAAAGAGGCTGTTGCAGCAGAACCTGGAATCAAGTGCCACTCTGTTCGCCTGGCTGACGGCACCGTTTTGAAATCCCACGCGGTTATTCTGGCAACCGGGGGGACATCCAGAAACCTCGGTGTTCCCGGGGAAACCGAAAACTTTGGCAAGGGCGTTTCCTATTGCGCGACCTGTGATGGCTTCTTTTTTCGGGATAAGCCCGTGGCCGTGGTGGGCGGCGGCGATACGGCGCTCGAAGACGCCCTTTATCTTTCAAAGATCACCCGAAAGGTCTACATCATCCATCGCAGGGATGCCTTCCGGGGCAGCCGAATTCTACAGCAGCGGGTTTTTTCAGAGCCGGGGATTGAAGTTTTGTTCAATTCCGTTGTCACCGACATCAGGGCCGGCTCGGACGGTGTTGCGCGTATCGGTTTAAAGGACACGCAAACCGGGGACTGCCGCGATCTCGATGTCGAAGGAGTCTTTATTTTCGTGGGTTTCTTGCCTAACAATCTGCTGGTTCCTTCAGGGATAAAAATGAGTACAACCGGTTATGTGCTTACGGACGAAAAATGCGAAACCGACATACCGGGCATCTTTGCCGTAGGCGATCTCCGGGAAAAATACGCCAATCAGATTGTGCTTGCCGCAGCAGACGGATGCACGGCAGCCCTGGCGTCAGCCCATTATGTCGAGACCAGGAAGGCATAAAACCTGCCCCCCCGGCTTATGGAAATGGATCTTATTTGTGCTTGACTCGGTATCCATATGAATAAAATCGACCGACCGGTCTATGTACAGCCACAACAGGACGCCTCCCCCGAAGGGAGGGCAGCTTGTTTTGAACCGGTCCCCCGGATGTCCGATGACCAGCTTGCTTCGGCAGCCTTTCTGGCCAAAAGGCTCTCTGATGCCAACCGTTTGCGGATACTGTTGCTGCTTGCGCATGGGAAGCAATCGGTTTCCGCTATTGTCGGTGAATTGGGTTTGTCGCAGGCTCTGGTTTCTCTCCATTTAAAGGAACTGAAACGCTCACTTCTGATGACGGTTGAAGGTCAGGGGCCGTTTATTCATTATGCACTGTCGGATTATAGGATTTTCAATGTAATAAAAACATTAAACGATATTGCCGGCGAACTCCTCACAGCGCGAAAAACTTTTTAGTAAAATGGAAAAAGAAGGCGTGATTGACAATGCCGAGGAATAAATATCAGGAAATCACAGAGGCCCGGAAAACGTTGGAGCTTCCGGAAAAAGCCACTTTAAAAGCAATCAAAACCAACTACCGCCGGCTTTTATCCAAATGGCATCCGGATAAATGCCATGCGGATCCGGAAACGTGCAAAAAAATGACACATAAAATCATTGCCGCTTATGAGACCCTCATGGACTACTGTGATAATTATCAATACTCTTTTTCCGAGGAGACGGTCAAGCGGCATCGCTCGCCCGCCCAATGGTGGTTTGACACGTTTGGAAACGATCCCCTGTGGACAGACGGAAAAAATGAAACATAAGCCAATGACATCAAAAACATGCCGAAGAAAAGCCAAAGCTGATCATCGAGCGCTTTATAGGAGCGCCCGATGCGCCTGGATCCCCATTTTTTTTGACGGCCGGAGGCCTTCTCGTATAGTTTTCCGTTAAATTCGTGTGCCGCCTGCTTCTGCCTAAGGAAAAGCCCGGCGGCCTGAGTGCTGCGCTCGGCCGCAACCCGTTATTATGAACCTATACCTGCTTGTTCCCTCAATGTTCGTTTAATTTGTCGCCCCCATCCCCGGCTTTCTTCATGAAAAAATAACCGACAGTCAGGGCCAATATTATAGACGCAATCCCAACGAGAGACAGGCTGCTTATCTCTTTGATGTCGAGGATGATCACTTTGCGGGCAATGGCAATTATTGCTACCGACAAAACAACCTCATAATGGGGTACGCCTTGGGTCAGGTAAGTTTTCATGATTGTTTCCAGCAATTCAATCCCGATGATCACGAGCATAAAGAGCCCGAAAAGTTCCAGCAGTTCTTCAACGGAGAGAATCAAGGAGAACGGCTGCGTTATGTCCTTAATGATCGTCCAGCCCAGATCGATCGTTGTTAGCAACAAGACAAGCGCCATCATGATCATAAGCACTTGAATCAGAAACCGTTCAAACCATTTCAGAAAACCCAGCATGACTGACTCCTTCCTGCACATAACGGCCTGCTCCCCCGCCGGTGTTGAAAGGAAGCGAAACACCGATTTTATCCCCCCAGTCTTGCTTTCTGTGCTCCGACAATCATTTTTGAGGGGCCCATCCCAGCACAGAAAGCAACCCAACCCGGGTTGCCGCCTCGACTCGATCACGGTGTTTAGCTAAACGACACATCAAACCTAAACCCCTGTCGGGAGGAGACAAGATGAATTTTTTAAAAAACTACACTAACAGTATTGCGGTATCGAGCTGCATGCAAGAAAAATGATGGATTGAGGATATGGTGGACCCCAAAGTCAAGACAGCTTTTTCTAAAAATAAGGTTTATTGCTCAGCTTAGGGTTGTCCGAGCCGAGCCGCCGCGAGGCTCAGCTTGGCGAGGGCAAGCCGGCGCCAACTCCTCAATATTGGCTACGCTGCTTTTTCAAAATCCTGGCCATCCCAATAAGCTTCGGATGGGGTTCGCCCGCCAAAGTTTTATGAGAGCGCACGTTGTTATAAAAATCAAAATAGCGCCTCAGGCCGTCTATTAACGCTTTAACGCTTTCATAATCCTTCAGATAAATGTCTTCATACTTCAGGGAGCGCCATAAACGCTCCACCAGGATATTGTTTATAGCCCGGCCCTTGCCATCCATGCTGACATGAACTTTTTCAGGGCTTGAATATTCAGCAATGGGATAATGAGGGTTAATTCTCATCCTCACCATAAAGGTCCATGTCCGGATAATATTTTTTGGCACATTCCTGGCAGATGCCATGACTGAATCTTGCGCCAGAATGCTCATGGATATATTCTTCAAGCTGATTCCAGTATCCTTCGCCATCCCGGATTTTATTGCAGTGTGCGCAGATAGGCAGCAGGCCGCTTAACTGCTTTACTTGGGCCAATGATTTTTCAAGTTCTCCCGTTCTTTGTTTTACTTTATCTTCAAGGTTTTGATTTAACCTTTTTAGCTCAATTCGAGCTTTTTTCAAACGTGAAATATAGATGCCCAGCAACAATCCGGCAATCCCG
>P_1C_Sed_2_UnCtyDRAFT_1000116_pt1 | contig 23251 bp, 18 predicted proteins | sample Pon1CUnioCityCA_4_FD_10229 | JGI IMG/M metagenome (IMG submission 10229) | reverse complement strand
CCGGTGTCACTATACGATTGATTAAATGAAGTTATGGAGTAACAGTAGCCATATTTCTCCCGTACATTTTGATGCAATCTTGAGCTCATACCTCCTCCCAGCACTGTGTTGGCCAACAATAACCTGAATTTATCATCATGGTCATAGTGTAAACCTCTGCGCCCCGTAATCAGATGCGTTTGCTCGATAGGCTTGGTCAACTCTAAATCACCAGCTCCGTAATCAGGGAGCGGGGGGTTTTTGTCTACCGTACTATCTGACCCGACTTCGCTAAAATAATCACTGACAAGTTCTACTACCCTGCCATGATCTACATTTCCGGCTACTGATACCAACAGATTTGATGGCTTGTACCGATCATCCATATAATCATATAGATCCTGTCGTTCAAAGGCTGAAACTGTTTCCTCAAAACCAAGAGTGGAGTTCCCCAGTGGATGTCCCTTGAAAACTTGTCCACTAAATTGTTCAAACAGATAATCATTGGGACTATCACGGTACATTTTCATCTCCTCGATGACTACTTTTTTTTCCTTTTCAATCTCATCTTCAGGAAAAGACGGGTGAAGTACCATGTCAGAAAGCACATCTAATGCCCGTTCTAACTGGGTACTCAAACATCGAGAATAATAGCAAGTGTATTCCGACGAAGTAAAGGCATTTAGATAACCCCCAACCGATTCCATACTCATTGCAATATCTAGCGAAGAACGATTATCGGTCCCCTTAAACAACATATGCTCCAAAAAGTGGGTGACCCCTGCCATCTTATGGGTTTCATTTCTGCTGCCGGTCTTGGCCCAAATGCCTACGGCTACACTTTTAACGCTATCAACGTGTTCAGTAACAATTTTTAGTCCGTTACTTAATGTAGTTTTATTAACAAAATCGATTTCTTTAATATTCTTTGCTGTACTCATAAAATTGGTGATTACAAACTCAAGGATTTACAAAAACAAAACGCCATCCCGAGAAAATCGAGATGGCGCAAATGTAATACTTTATTATGAAGATCTGATAAGGTTAGTTATCGTCTCCATCTTTGGGAATCAATGCCTTTCGTGAAAGACGAAGTTTTCCGCCATGCTCAACCTTGAGCAACTTCACTTCGAGCTCATCCCCTACAGAAAGCACATCACTTACATTGTCAACATGCGAATGATTGATTTCTGAAACATGAAGTAAACCATCTTTACCCGGTACAATTTCAACAAAAGCGCCATAATCTTTAATCGCTTTTACTGTACCTTGATACGTGGCTCCCTCGTCGAGATGGCCCACAATACCTTGAATACGCTTCTTCGCTTCTTCTGCATTCGACAACTTATCAGCACTGATGGTAATTTTACCTTTGCCCCGCTCTTCATCCTCTTCAACCCAGATCTCAGTATTGGTTTCTTTCTGAAGGGTCTGAATAACTTTACCACCAGGCCCAATAACCGATCCTATATCATCCGCTTCGATCTCCATTTTAACAAACTGTGGAGCGAATTCGGAAATCTGATCACGAGGTTCAGAAATAGTTTCAGCCATTTTATCAAGAATATGCAAGCGTCCCTTTCGAGCTTGCTCAAGAGCTTCCTCAAGCTTCTCAAAAGAAATTCCACTTACTTTCATATCCATCTGACAAGCGGTAATTCCATCTCGACTTCCGGCCGTTTTAAAGTCCATGTCGCCCATGAAATCTTCTTCACCTCGAATATCGGAAAGAACAACCTCGTTGTCATCTCCAACGATCATCCCCATTGCAATTCCGGCAACAGGTTTTTCAAGTGGCACGCCCGCATCCATGAGGGCCATTGAGCCACCGCAAACAGATGCCATGGAGGATGAACCATTCGATTCGGTAATATCAGAAATNACACGGATCACATATCCAAAATCATCAAAAGAAGGCATCAGCTTACTAATTGCACTTTCAGCCAAGTGACCGTGCCCTTTTTCTCGTCGCCCGGGTCCTCGCATAAATCCGGCTTCACCAACACTAAAGTTGGGGAAGTTGTAGTGGAGGAAGAATTTCTTGTCCTCTTCGGTCAGAAGGGTATCAACGGCCTGTGCATCTTTTTGTGTACCCAGTGTTACCGAAACAAGGGCCTGTGTTTCACCACGGGTAAAGATGGCTGATCCATGTGTACGAGCCAAGTAATCTACCTGTGTCCATATATCACGAATATCTTCCGGAGAACGTCCATCAATACGTTTCTTTTTCTCAAGAATCATATTGCGAAGCTCTTCCTTCTCAATCTTACTTAGGATATCCTTAATCGTACCGCCTTCATCGGCATATTCCTCCGTTTCAGTGAGCTCTTCAACTACACTATCTTTAATTTCCTGAAGGCCTTCGCTGTACTTCTCTTTACCAAGACCAACATTAACATGCTCTCGGATACGTTCTTCGGCCAGTTCATGAACCTTATTTTTAAGATCTTCATCAACAGGTTCAGGCTCAAATTCACGCTTTTCTTTACCGAACTCTTCGCGAAGTTCTTCCTGAAACTCACAGAGCTTCTGTATAGACTTGTGAGCTTCCTTAATAGCCGCGAGCATATCTTCTTCTGAAATCTCTTCCATCTCACCTTCCATCATGATGACGCTCTCTGCAGTACCACCGATAATCATATCGATGTCGCTGTTTTTCATCTCACTGATAGTAGGATTAATAATGAATTCACCATCAACGCGACCTACCCGAACTTCGGCAATAGGTCCAGCAAAAGGAACATCAGAAATATGCAGTGCAGCAGATGCCCCAACTCCACCGAGCACATCTCCGTCGTGTTCTCCATCCGAAGAAAGTACTTTACAAACAATCTGAGTATCAAAATTATATCCATCAGGGAAAAGCGGTCGAAGGCTACGATCAATCAAACGGCTGGAAAGCACTTCCTTATCATTGGGACGTCCTTCTCGTTTGATAAATCCACCCGGGAATTTACCGCCTGCAGAAAAACTTTCACGGAGATCAACGGTTAAAGGAAAAAACGGTTTATCAGTAGGCTCTTTTGAACTTACTGCAGTACATAAAACCATGGTATCACCCATGCGAACCACAACTGCACCATCAGCTTGCTTTGCAATACGGCCTGTTTCAATAGATAACGTTTTGCCAGGTGCAAATTCAACACTTTTAAAATCTTCTTTCATCGTAATACGGTATTCAATTCAAATTTAAAATAAATAAACAAAGTTTTACGTAATGATATTTCAAAACTTTGTACTTGATCAATTAGGAAGGGAATTACTGCAAAAGGTGCAGTATAAAAAAGGCACGTTATCAATAACGTGCCTTTTGAACAATTATTTACGAATTCCTAAATCGCTAATAAGCTCTCGATATTTTTCAATATCGTTGTCTTTAAGGTAGTCGAGAAGCTTTCGTCGTTTCCCTACCAGTTTTAACAAACCTCTTCGTGAATGATGGTCTTGGGTGTTTTCCTGAATATGATCAGTGAGATCATTAATACGCTCAGTCAATATTGCAATCTGAGCTTCGGTAGATCCGGTATTCTCCTTTGATCCACCATATTTTTCTACAAGTTCTTCTTTTCGCTCTTTTGTTATCGCCATGTGATAATTAAATTCTTTTTGTCTTTTCTACAACTATATCTAACGTTCTTATATTAGCTAGCAAAGATAAGCGTTCGAACCGTATTTTGCAATATTTTAATGCTTGCTGAGCAGTTCTTGTGAGTGCTCTTTATCAGCTTTTAGCTGTTCAATCAATTCTTGTTTTCCGCTAAATTTTTTCTCATCTCTTATGCGTTTAAAAAAACGTACTTGTACTTCCTTACCATAAATATCTTCATCAAAATTAAACAAATGTACTTCCAGCGTTTGCTGATCTCCATCAAATGTCGGACGGATACCAATATTCATCATTCCATTAAACCAGCTGCCATTTATGCGAACCTTTACGGCATAGACTCCCTCTTTCGGGATAATCTTATTCACGTGCTCGGGTTTAATGTTCGCGGTGGGAAAACCAATTTCCTTTCCCCTTTTATCACCATGCACTACTGTACCGTTAAGACGATATGGGCGCTGTAAAAATTCAGTTGCCTGCTTAACATTTCCATTCTCACTGATAGCCTTTCGGATAGCAGTACTACTCACTGTCTTTTCTCCTACTTCGTGCTTGGATACCACATAAGAATCAAAATTAAGCTCGGCACCAATTTTTTCTATAGTCTCGATGGTTCCTTCCCTGTTTCGTCCAAAATGATGGTCGTACCCAATGACAAATTCGCTAACCCCAATTTTTTTATGGATAATATCTCGGATAAACTCCTCAGAACTCAACAAAGAAAAATCTCGATCAAACGGGATAACAACCATTCGATCAATGCCTAGCTCTTCCAGAATTTCGCAACGTTCCTCTAATGTAGTCAACAGCTTTATTCCGTCATCACCTGGATTGATGATATTTCTTGGATGGGGATCAAACGTAACTAAAACACTTCTTGCTCCCTTTTCCTTGGCCTTATCTACTACAGCATCAATTATTGCCCGATGGCCGGCATGAACTCCATCAAATGTACCCACTGTTAAAACAGTATTTTCTTCACGTTCAACGTTATCTAAAAAAATAAGTTCAGACATTGATAATAAAAGTTTGATAACTTGAGTTAATGGAGATCAATATTGGATGCATAGTTATTAATCGAAAAAATTTCTTCCACCTTTTGAACCGTTAATGCTTCTTCATTTCTATATCCACCGATTGCTATTCGCTGCAAGCCGGTTAAATGCCCTACGGTATTCAGTGAATTTGCTAAATCATCAGCTAACGTACGAATATACGTACCCTTGCTACACCTAATATATAACTCTAACCTTGGCAAATTACATTCCAACATCTCAGTATCTTCGATTATTACCTGCCTTGGCTTCCGCTTAACCTCTTTCCCTTTTCGGGCCAGTTTATAAAGCGGATCTCCTTCGTGCTTCAGTGCTGAATACATGGGCGGTATCTGGACGATCAGACCTGAAAAATTATTATCCAGCTTATTCTGTATGCTTTTTCTGGATAAGTGCTCGAAAGAAGCGCGTCTGTCAGGAGTTGTCTCCGCATCAAGGCTGGGCGTTGAAGAACCAAAAGTAATCTGTGCTATATATTCTTTATCTGCTTCCTGAAAAGCTGAAACGGTCCGCGTACCATCACCGCAGCATAAAATAAGCAGGCCTGTTGCCATTGGGTCAAGCGTGCCAGCATGACCTATTTTGCGAATATTCGTGCATTTGCGCAAAAATTTAACAACCTGGAAACTACTCCATCTTTTGGGTTTGTCAATAAGGAAGGCAGCCCCTTCGTCATAATCAAAGTCAGGGTCGGGCAAGTTTTTTATAGAGAATATCGGCAGTTCTTCGAGCGGTATCGCTTTCGCCATGAGCGGAACTATTCTTCATCGTCTTCGTTAGTTTCCCGCTGCTTTCGCTCCTTCCGAATTTTCTGAAACAGCTTTTCCATCTTCTCTACATGTTCGGCTGTCTTATCATTGATGAAATGCAATTCGGGAATCCGGCGTACTTGATGACGTATTTTGGATGCTAAATCCTTGCGGATTGCCGCATTATTTTCCTCCAGATAAGCAAAAATAGCATCTTCATCCTTACCGGGGGCATAAACGCTCAACAGCACCTTGGCAATGAGAAGATCAGGTGTCACATCAACTTTTGTGACCGTAATAAACGAACCGCTTTGTTGGTATCCCTTTTGAATAATTTTACCAAGGTCACGCTTAATTACGGCACTAAGCCTTTCTGTACGAATACTCATAATCTAAAATTATGCTTAAAGCGTTAGCTATCCTCACTTTTAACGTCTTCGAGACTTCTACGTTCCTCGACAACCTCGTAGTTCTCGATGACGTCACCAACTTTGATATCATTATAGTTTACAATACTGATACCACATTCGTAGCCACTCTTCACTTCTTTAACATCATCTTTAAAGCGTTTCAGAGCATCAATTTCACCATCGTAGATCACAACGCCATCACGAACCACTCGGACCGGATTATTGCGATTAATCTTACCATCAGTTACATAACAACCCGCAATGGTTCCTACACTGGATACTTTAAAGATTTCTCGAACTTCAGCATTACCGTACAATCGCTCGCTAATCTCAGGAGAGAGCATACCTTCCATCGCATCCTTAACCTCATCAACGGCGTCATAAATGACACTAAAGAGTCGAATATCAATTTCTTCCTCCTCAGCTACTTGACGCGCATTGGAAGTGGGACGAACCTGGAAACCGATAATAATTGCTTCCGAAGCAGAGGCAAGCAATACATCCGATTCAGTAATAGCTCCGGCACCTGTATGAATTATATTCACAGATACCTCCTCGTTGCTTAGCTTCTGCAATGCACCAGATAGTGCTTCAATTGATCCATCAACATCTGCCTTAATAATAAGGTTTAGATCTTCAATCTCACCCAACGCAAGACGACGGGAAAGGTCATCAAGACTCATATGCTTGGATTGACGCAGCTCTTGCTCCCGCTTGATTTGCTGTCGTTGATTGGCAATATCTTTGGCCTTCTTCTCATCATCAAGGGCAACCAACTTATCACCGGCTTGAGGGATATCATCAAATCCGGTTAACTGCAATGGCGTAGAAGGTCCTGCAGACTCAATCCGTTCTCCATGCTCGTTCTCCATAGCACGTACACGACCAAAGCATGGTCCGGCTACAAATGGATCACCAACTTCAAGCGTACCATTCTGTACAAGAATATTTGAAACAATACCTTTTCCTTTATCAACTCGAGCCTCAAGAACCACTCCATCAGCATTTCTATTAGGATTGGCTTTCAATTCCATCAGTTCAGACTCAATAAGAACTTTCTCAAGCAATTCAGGAATACCTTCACCTGTTTTAGCTGATACTTCTGCAACCTGATTCGTACCACCGTACTCCTCAACAATTACATCATGTTCAGCAAGCTGCTGCTTAATTTTGTCGGGGTTGGCACCGGGTTTATCCATCTTGTTAATCGCAACAATAATCGAAACACCCGCAGCTTTAGCGTGATTAATGGCCTCGATTGTTTGCGGCATCACCGCATCGTCAGCTGCAACTACAAGAATAACAATATCTGTTGCCTGGGCACCACGCGAACGCATTGCGGTAAAGGCTTCGTGACCCGGCGTATCAAGAAATGTAATAGGNCGGCCGTCATCAGTCGTTACTTCATAAGCACCCACGTGTTGGGTAATACCACCAGCCTCACCTTCAGCAACCTGTGATTTACGGATATAATCAAGCAAAGAAGTTTTTCCATGATCAACATGCCCCATTACCGTAATAATAGGTGCTCGAGGCTCAAGATCCTCGGGATCATCTTCTTCTAATTCAATTTCCTCAATGGCATCATCGGCATCAACAAATTCAACTTCATAGCCATATTCTTCGGCGACAAGTTCAATTGTACTAGCATCCAATCGCTGATTGATAGATACCATCATGCCAAGGTCCATACAGGTTGTAATCACATCATTGGCTTTAACATCCATTAGTTCAGCCAAATCACTAACTGTAATAAACTCAGTGGCTTCAATAATTTGATCTTCAAGCTCTTCGAGCTCCTGCTGCAGTTGCTCCTCTTCCTCACGTTCCTCTTTTCGTTGGCGGCGACGTTTCTGGCGTTTGCTACCAACTGTTTCGGACGACTGCATTTTTTGCAGCGTCTCTTTCATTTTCTGTTCTACATCTTCCTCATCAACACGACTTCCACGTTTACGTCGCTTCTTCTTACCTTTCTTTTTGCTTTTCTTCTTGTTTCGTTTGCCGGATTTTTTATTTGAATCATCATCTTCCTGGCGATCCTTCTTGCGCTTACGCTTCTTACGTCGCTTAGGCTTGCTTTCATCAATCTTAACCTTTCCAACGACTTTAGTCCCCTTCAATCGGCCGGCATGTCCCCGAATTACACCATGTTCTTGTTCGTCATCTTCGTCATCCTCTTCATCCTCGTCCAAATCATCATCCTCGTCTTCATCATGATCTTCTTCCTCCTCATCAGAGTCATCTTCTTCATCTTCGTCCAAATCATCATCCTCGTCTTCATCATGATCTTCTTCATCAGAGTCATCTTCTACCTCTTCAACATCCTCCTCATCAGGTTCTTCTTCTGAGATATCCTCAGCTTCCTCAACCTCATCTTTTTCTTCAGCTTCTACCGTTTCCTGGGGTTCTTCAATTTCTTCCTCTTCCTGATCTTCCTTTTCGGAATCGTCTTCAGCCTCTACCTCTTCTTCATCAGACTCATCCACATCTTCAGCCTGATCTTCTTCAGAAGCATCAACTTTTTCGGGTTCTTCCTCAACTTCCTCTTCAGGCTCTTCTTCATCTTTCGGTTTGATGCCCTCTATTTCTTCCTCTTCCTGAGGCTCAATAGGTAAATCCTCATCCTCAAGGGGTTCAAGATAATCTTCTACAGAAACACTTTGATTACGACTTGCACGAATTTGATTCCGGCGGTTTTCATACTCCTCTTTTGCCTTTTTGTGCTCTTTGCTTTTTGCTTTATCAACACCATAAACCTCTTCCAGCGCCTCATACATTTCAGGCGTAATCTTGGAATTTGGTTTATTGTCAACATCAAAGCCTTCATCTGATAATGAATCTACTATAGAGGTGGTAGAAACATTAAATTCAGATGCAACTTTGAATAATCTTCTTGTCTTCTTGGACATATATATTTGTTTCTGAAAAAGTACGTTCGTTATTATCTGTTACTCTATTCGGGAACCTTTAGTATAAGGTAAAACAGGATTCTTGGAAATGTAAGTTCAATTATTCTTCATCATCAAATTCATATGCAATAATATCGATAATGCGTTCAGCTTCATCTTCGGTGATTTCACCTTCTGTACGCCGAACGATTTCTTCCTCATCCAGTTCTAATACTTGTCTTGCAGTGTCACAGCCAATTTCGTGGAGTTTTTCGATAACATCGGGACCAAAATCGATTTCAAATTCTCCGAGATCAATATCATCCTCTTCCTCCACTTCGCGATAAACATCAATTTCACAGTTGGTAAGTTTAGAAGCGAGTCGAATATTTACTCCTCCCTTTCCAATGGCTTTTGAAACTTCATCTGCCGGAACTAATACTTTTGCATGTTCACCGTCATCACTTAACTCAACACTTAATACCTTTGCAGGCTGCAGTGCCCGCTTAATAAATTCATGCTTGTCATCGGTATAATTGATGACATCAATATTTTCGTTTTGAAGCTCACGCACAATTGCATGGATACGAACTCCTTTCATCCCCACACATGCCCCCACGGGATCTACTCGCTCATCGTGCGAAATTACGGCAACTTTTGATCGATCACCTGGTTCTCGAGCAATACGTTCAAGATCAATAATTCCGTCAAAAACCTCTGGAATTTCATTTTCAAACAACCTTTCTAAAAAAAGCGGGGAAGTACGCGATATAATTACCGATGGGTTGCCGTGATGACGCTTAACCTCCTTTACAACAGCACGGATAGTATCGCCCTTGTGATAACGATCCTTATAAATTTGTTCATCTTTGGGCAAAGTAAGTTCTACACCATTGTGATTCACCAGCATCTCATGATTTCGAATCTGGTAAACATCACCCAGGACAATTTCCCCAACACGGTCGGAATACTCTTCAAATACGTTATCTTTCTCTATTTCACGAATACGTTGTGCCAACTGCTGCCGCGCCATCATTACAGCGCGCCGTCCGAAATCACGAATATCAAGCTCCTGCGCAAACTCATCATAGAGCTCTAGATCGGGATCATGCTCTTGGGCTTCTTCCAATGTAATCTCCTGCACTCCATCGGTAAGCTCCTCTTCCGGAACAACTTCGCGAATATGAAGAATCTGGACTTCACCACGATCAGCATTTAAAATAACTTCAAAAGCTTCATCAGAACCATATTTTTTGCGAATCATGGTTCGAAAAACATCTTCTAGAATAGATAGAAGAAGATCCTTATCAATATCTTTGTCTTTAGCAATCTCGGCAAAAGATTGAATAATCTGTTTTGAAATATCGTTTGACATCAGTTAGCTCCTGTCTGCTTAAAATTATTTAAATGAAGGAATTATTTTTGTCTCTACCAGGTCGTCAAATAAAATTTTCTTAGTTGAATCATCATCTATGCCAACAACAACATGGTCATCGTCAACTTCTTTCAAAGTTCCTTCAACCTTAGTGTATTCACCGTCTTTTTTAAACTTAAACTTTGCTTTACGTCCTACATTTTTAGGATATTGACGACGATCTACCAGCGGCCGACTTAATCCCGGCGATGAAACATTAATGCGATATGTGCCAGAAAAAACATCATGAGCATCCATCAAAAAACTCAGCTCATTGCTAACTTCCGCACACTCATCCATGTTCACGCCGCGATCTTCGGCATCTATCGATACCCAAATTTCGGGGGTATCTCCACCTTTGATCTCAACATCAACAAGAAAGAAATCAGTTATTGATAATACTGATTCTGCAAGTTCTGAAATCTTATTTGTAACTTCGTTTTGCACGATTTTCTTAATTTATAGGTACAAAAAAAAGTGAGGACCTTTCGGCGCTCACTTTTAAGCAATCAAAGATACCGTTAATACGTCTAAAAAACAACTGTAAGATGCTATAATTCTATTCTTCTCAAATCCATATTTAGCACATTTCACTTAATATCTTTTTATAAAATATTTGTCTTAGCTTTTCTATAATAGGGGACGCACGGAATCAGATATTAACAGTAATCCAATCCAAAGCAATATGCGTAAGTTTTTTTTAACTCTTGTAGGAATTCTTTTTTGCATTATAAACCTGCAAGCTCAAGAAATTGACATCAAGGCTACCAATAACGAAGAACGAGCAGAATCAATCGAACATCGACAGCAAATGCGAACTCAGTCTATTTTTAAGGATTATCCTGTTCGCAATGTAGGCCCTGTAATAATGAGCGGACGCATTACAGATCTTGCTGTTTATAATGACACCCCCCGAAAGTTTTTAATAGGATATGCCTCAGGAGGCGTGTGGAAGACCGAAAACAGTGGCAATTCCATGGAGCCGATTTTTGATCACCAAGGTACATTAACAATTGGTGATATTGCTATCTCCGAGGCGGATGACAATGTCCTTTGGGTTGGAACCGGTGAGAACAACAGCAGCCGTTCAAGTTATGCCGGTACCGGAGTATATAAAAGTATAGATGGCGGTGATAATTGGGATTTCGTGGGACTTCGCGGTTCGCAACATATCGGTCGAATCATTACGCATCCGACTGACCCCGATATCGCCTGGGTCGCTAGCATGGGGCCCCTCTACTCTATTAACGACGTGCGCGGAGTTTATAAAACAACTGATGGTGGCCAAAGCTGGGAGAAGACACTTACTCCTGCTGACAGCACTGGCGTGATTGACCTTATACGCCATCCCGAAAATCCTAATAAACTGTGGGCCACTACCTGGGAGCGATTTCGTCAAGCATGGAATTTTCAGGAAAACGGCGAAGGTTCCGGTATTTACGTTTCCAATGACGGCGGTGAAAACTGGGAAAAATCGATGAAAGGTTTTCCCGACAAAAAGTTCGTCGGTCGTATTGGGATTGACGTGAGCCAAAGCAATCCCGATATCATGTATGCCTTTGTTGATAATCAAAAAGAATCAAAAACCAAGAAAGACCCAGATGACGAAGCACTTACTCAGGCAGACTTTGTTGAGATGAGTACCAAGGAATTTTTAAAACTCGATAACGAAAAGCTGAACTCCTTCCTGCGCAGCAATGGGTTTCAGGAAAAATACACTGCTGAACGTGTCAAAAAAGACGTACGCGAAGACAAGTATAAACCCAAAGCACTGGCCGATTATCTCGGTGATGCAAACGAAGCATTATTTGATTCAAGCATCAAAGGGGCTCAGGTTTACCGTTCGGACAATGGAGGTCAGCGTTGGGAAAAAGTAAATAGTTATGACCTTGAAAATCTTATTTACACTTACGGCTATTATTTTGGAGAGGTTCGAGTATCTCCTACCGATCCTAATACGCTCTATATAATGGGTGTGCCGATGCTTAAGTCAACTGATGGCGGTAAAACATGGAAAGCAGTAGCCGAAAAACAGCCGGTTCATGTCGATCATCATGCTATGTGGATTGATCCGAACGATCCGCAACATATCTTGCTTGGTAACGACGGCGGACTTTACGAAAGTCACGACGGAGCCATCAATTTTATTCGTCACAATGTATCTCCGGTAGCCCAGTTTTACACGGTTGCTGTGGATATGGAAGAGCCGTACAATATTTACGGTGGCATGCAAGATAATGGCGTATTTTATGGATCCTCGGAAGGTACTCCTTACGACAATGAGTACTGGGAGCGTGTTTTCGGTGGTGACGGTATGCACATAGCGGTACATCCTGAAAACAATGATCTTATTTATACCGGCTATCAATTCGGAAATTACTTCCGAATTACCCAATCGGAAAGCAATTATTCCAAGATTACGCCCAAGCACGAAATTGGTGAAGCTCGATATCGCTACAACTGGAATACGCCCATTGAAATGAGCAACCACAATCCAGATATCCTCTACTTTGGTTCTCAGAAGCTGAATCGCTCGATGGATAAAGGTAAAACATGGACGACGATCAGTCCTGACTTAACCAAAGACTTGCCAAATGGAAATGTCCCTTACTCCACCTTAACCACGATCTCAGAATCTCCACTTGATTTTGGCGTAATCTGGGTAGGTACCGACGACGGTAACATCCAAGTAACCAAAGATGGTGGCAAGACGTGGAATCTTGTCTCTGAAAATCTGCCGAAACAGCGCTGGGTAAGTGAAGTGCAAGCCTCTCCACATAATCAGTCTACGGCTTATGTTTCGCTGAATGGTTACCGTTATGATGAGTTTAAAACCTATGTCTATAAAACAACGAACTACGGCAAAACCTGGGAACCGGTAAAAGGAAATCTTCCCGAAGATGTGACAAACATTATTAACCAGGATCCGGTGAAACCTAGCATATTGTACGCAGGTTTAGATCATGGCACATACGTAAGTTTCAACGACGGCGATCAGTGGCATCTGGTCAATGGAATTCCGAATGTAGCATCCTATGATATGGTTGTACATCCCAGAGAGCACGAATTGGTCGTGGGTACGCACGGGCGCAGTGTATATGTTATGGATGTGAAGCCACTACATGCTATTTCGGATAACCGCGATGAAAAAGTATTGGCTCTTAAGGTTGATGACATTCGTCACTCAGACGACTGGGGAACTCGCGACGCACCTTATCGAGAACTTGAAGAACCTAATGTCAAATGGCTATATTGGATTGGCGATGAGAACATCCAAGAAGAAAAAATCGACATTACAATAAAAGATAAGGAAGACCAAACCGTTAAAACACTCAGGGATACCGCCAGCCATGGGTTCAACCAGTTTGAATGGAATCTGCTGCTGGAGAAAGGCAAACAAGATACTTCCAACACGTATTTAAATCCAGGAAAATATACAATTACTTACAAAATCAATGAATCAACAGACAGCACTACATTCGAAATTACTACACCTAATAATTCTGATAGCTCTCCTCAACGCGTGTTCTCAGGACCAGAAGAAATCGAATACGAAGAATACTGATGATCGAAGCCGAACCCTGAAATATACGCGGTCAGTTTCTTTCCTGACTGCTTCCGGAGATACGCTTTCAACAGTGGAAGTTGCAGTGGCAGATGACAACGCCGAACGCAATCAAGGATTAATGGATGTACGTAATCTTCCAAGCTCAAAAGGTATGCTGTTTATTTTTGAACAAAACCAGCCGCGAAGCTTTTGGATGGCAAATACGCCTCTACCCTTGGACATCATTTTTGTTAATGCTGACAAAGAGATCGTTCGAATCCATCATAGCACGCAGCCATTTTCCGAGAAAAGCTTTACATCCAATGAACCTGCGAAATATGTTGTCGAAACCAATGCGGGTTATTGCATCTCTCACGATATTCAAGAAGGGATGAAAGTTGGTTTTTAACCCCCCCCGAGCCTCATTTCGATACCGGGGGGTTATTACAGTTGGAAACTCTTTTACCAAATCAGGCTTCTACTGCTCTTTCATCCACTTTTCGATATTCCTCCAGAAACTCTTTCACTTTCATAACATTCTCCTTTGACCCAATGAAAATTGGGGTCCTTTGGTGGATGCTTTCGGGCTCAATTTCTAAAATGCGCCCTTCACCGTCAATTGCCATGCCTCCCGCCTGTTCAATTAAAAAACTTAATGGGTTACATTCATACATCAGGCGCAGTTTCCCATTTGGGTATTGACTGCTATTAGGATATATAAAAATTCCTCCAGTGATTAGAGTCCGGTGTACATCGGCCACCATCGAGCCAATATACCGTGCCTTGTAAGGTCTGTTGGTATCAGGATCTTCAACCTGGCAATACTTGACGTACTTTTTGAGCCCTTTATCCCATGAGTGATAACTACCCTCATTCACACTATAGATAGTACCATGATCAGGTATTTTTACGTCATCATCTGATAAAATAAATTCACCTATACTGGGATCGAGTGTGAATACTGAAACCCCTAAACCAGTTGTATATGCCATCAGTGTGCTTGACCCATACAGTACATAACCTGCCGCCACTTGTTTCATACCTGATTGCAAGGCATCTTCCTCACTCAATTCATCGCTACTAGTTTCTTTACGCATGTAAATAGAAAAGATGCTGCCAATCGAAACATTCACATCAATATTTGATGATCCATCGAGCGGATCCAGATAGACGATATATTTCCCGCCGTCATTATCAAGTTCAACAATCCCATCGTTTTCTTCGGAAATTACCATGCACGTAATTTCCGATCGGTTTAATGCCGAAATTAGTTGCTTGTCGGCAAAAAGATCTAATTTTTTCACTTCTTCGCCATGTACATTGGTAGAGCCATCCTCTCCTAAAATATTTGTAATTCCAGCTTTGTTAACCTCTCTTGATATAATTTTTGCTGCAAGACCAATGTCACGAAGTAATTGTGACAACTCTCCCGTAGCCCCGGGAAACTTATTCTGTGCCTGGATAATGTATTCTTCCAGGGTAATGACACGATTCGTTTTTCGGTCTACCATACCTTCCCTCTTTTGCTAATCAATATTTATGATTTATATGTATCTATGTATCCCGCTCAGGTAAAAGACTGTGATATATAATTTCGGCTTTCTTTTCCAGTTCCTCAAGTGTTCCATTGTTACGGATAACATAGTCGACTCGATCAGTAGCTTTCTCGAAATTTCGCTGGTTTTGAATACGCTCTCTAATTTCTGCTTCAGAGCTGTTATCCCGCTGTTTTACACGCTCAATCCGATGGTCTTCGTCAGCTAATACCAGTACAATATAATCCAGTGAACCGGGTTCTAAATTTTCCAACAATAAAGCGGCCTCATAGACAAAAATATCGTATCCCTGTGCTTCAGCTTCTTCCACTTTTATAGATGCAGCTGCCGGCAACTTTGGATGAACGATCGCATTAAGTTCTTCAACCCTTCCTTTTTCAAATGCTTCGTTTGCCAGATGTTTGGTGTTTAATTTTCCATCATCCAAAAATGACTCTGATCCAAAATGATCAACTAACTGCTGTTTCACTTCCGCATCGGATGCCATTACATCTTTGGCAAGATCATCAGCATTTAGCACATAAGCCCCCATTCCTTTCCATATCTTACAGACTGTGGACTTTCCACTGCCTATACCTCCAGTAATCCCTACAGTAATCATTATTCCGTTTGGTCAGATGCTGAAATGGAAAGCAAATACTCGTTAATAAACTCATCAAGCTCCCCATCCATAACCGCATCGGTATTAGAAGTTTCGTAATCCGTACGATGATCTTTTACCATGTTATAGGGATGAAATACATAAGAACGTATCTGTGATCCCCATTCAATATCTTTTTTCGAATCTTCGAGCTTTTGCTTTTTTCGCTCTTTAATTTGCTTTTCCAGCTCGTAAATCTTCGATTTAAGCAAAGTCATCGCCTTTTCACGATTCTGTTTCTGTGATCGCTCCTGCTGACATTCCGAAACTACCCGTTGCTCTGTCCCGTCTGATAGTTCTCCTTCCCAAATGAGTCGGACCGCGGTTTCTGTCTTATTCACATGCTGCCCCCCCGCGCCACTGGCACGAAAGCGCTGCAGCTCAACCTTGCTTTCATCAATATCAACCTCAATTGTATCATCCACTACAGGCGATACAAAAACTGAACAAAATGAGGTATGTCGCCTTGAATTGCTATCAAAGGGAGAAATACGAACCAATCGATGTACTCCACTCTCCGCTTTCAAAAATCCGTAAGCGAACTCTCCCTCAATCTGAATCGTTGCACTTTTGAGTCCGGCGACATCGCCTTGCTGATATTCCATTACTGAAATCTGGTAATCATGTTTCTTTGCCCACCGGGTATACATGCGATATAACATTTCTGCCCAATCCTGGCTCTCAGTACCACCGGCTCCCGGATTAAAAGTAAGAATAGCATCACGATGATCATCGTCGCCCCGCAACATATTTCGCAGCTCAAGATCTTCAATACCTTTCTCAAGCTTTTCGACCTCCTGTTGCAATTCATCGTCTACATCTTCACCCTCTTCCAAAAATTCCTGGTAGACTTTGATGCTCTCGCGTAGTTCATCTAAGCGATCCCAGCTTCTGACCATACTTTTTTCATGGTCCAGCTTTTTCATAATACGACGGGCTTCGTCGGGATCATCCCAAAAGTTAGGATTCTGTGTCTGCTCCTGAAGTTCAATGATGTTTACCTTGCGTTGATCATAGTCAAAGATACCCCCTGAGCGCATCCACACGCTCAAATAATTCAGCAAGATGTTCCGAGTTGATCGTCGTTGTACTCACAATATTCTTCTTTTAATCAGATTTGAAATTATACTGTAATTACCTTCGTCCTAATTTGCTCAGGATATACCCTAAAGCTATACCACCTACAAAACCAATAAGTACCCCTTCCTCAGGATGAGAACGTACATAGCGCCGTGCCTCGCGGTAATCTCTGTTTAGCTCGTCTTCAAGCTCAGCGCGTTCTTCCTTCAATCGATTAATCAGCTTTTCATAACCTTTAATTTTTTCACGTTTTTTTTCTTCGGTTTTTACTTCACTGTTCTCTTCTGATTTGTCCTTATTATCAGCCATAATTGTAACGTTTTGTTTTAAGGTTAGTTAAAGATACAAATTCTTCATCGAATCACATTTTTAAATTAGATTTTTTTACTATCCAAAACTCTAAAAGTGATTCATACTATTTACATATGGAAACCATAGTTTCTGTTATTCCATGAAATCAATAACCGACATTGTACAGCAATTACAGCGCCGTATCTTTAATACGGTCACCTCCGGCAACTTGGTGTATAATACTTGTTGGGAAGATCCCCGCCTGGATCGAGCATTACTAAACCTCGATTCCAAAAGCAATATCTTAATGCTCACCAGCGCCGGTGATAACGCGTTGGATTATCTGTTAGATGATGTAAAACATATTCAAAGTGTTGACATTAATCCTACCCAAAATGCATTACTGGAACTTAAGAAAGCTGTTTTTAAAAATGGGGACCATGCCTTGCTATGGGACTTTTTTGGTGACGGTCAAAAATCCGGTGCTGAATTCATATACCGCAAGAAACTGAGAACTCTTTTATCAAAACAGGCGCAGAAATTTTGGGATAAAAACATCCATAACTTTTGTCCAAAATCTAAAAATGACAGTTTCTACTTTAGCGGGACTTCGGGAAAAGTAGCTGGTGCCGTTTTTAGTAAACTTCAACGAAAAGGACTAATGCCGGCTGTAAGTAATTTATTAGCTGCAAACAGTTTGGAAGAACAAGCATACTATTTTCATGAAATTGAACCACAGCTTTGGAATCCCTTTTCCAAATGGCTTATAGGTCGTCATGTTACCATGACGATGCTTGGCGTTCCAAGCAGTCAACGTAAAATGATTGAACAGCAGTACGAAAACGGCCTACTGGAATTCATTCGTAAATCTTTGCGACAAGTATTTACAAAATTACCCATCACAAATAATTATTTTTGGCGTGTGTATCTTACCGGACATTACACCTCTGACTGCTGTCCGAATTATTTACGTAAAAAAAACTTTCGGATTTTAAGGAAGCGTATTAACCGGATTGAAACCCAAACCTCCTCCCTATTGCAAGCTCTTCAAAAAAGCACAAAAACCTACTCTCATTTTGTACTATTAGATCATCAGGACTGGATGGCATTTACACAACCTAATCAACTGGCCAAACAATGGAGTCAAATATTAAATTGTGCAAAAAGTGGTGCCCGCATTTTATTTCGATCAGCTATGCCTCAACCAAACTTTTTACCAGAGTTCGTTTTTGAAAACGTTCGCTTTCATCCACAATTAACGGAGCCTTTACACAAAAAAGATCGGGTAGGAACCTATGAATCAACTCATCTTGCCACGGTATTATGAGTAATAAAACCACATTATCTACTGCAGAGAAGCATAGACATGATATCATACAATATTATCGGCTTCACTCCCACATATATGATGCAACCCGATGGAGTTTTTTATTCGGAAGAACAGCACTAGTTAAACACATTCCTTCTTTACCAGCCAATCCTCAAATTCTGGAGGTGGGATGTGGAACAGGTAAGAACATCATCCAATTGAAACAGCGGTTTCCTGATGCACAAATTACGGGAGTGGATCTCTCTCCTCATATGCTCAAAAAGGCACGAAAAAAAATAGCTGATTCATCTACCACCTTTAAGAAAAGGCATTACAGCTCGGATAATTTAAATAAAAAAAACTATGATCTTATTTTATTCTCTTATTCTCTGACGATGATGGGGATAGAATATTCGAAAATAATTACAAGAATAAAAAATGATCTCAGTCCCAATGGATATCTCGCCATAGTTGATTTCCATACTTCCCCTTTATCATGGTTTAAAAATTGGATGGAAATTAATCATGTAGATTTTTCGGGTAATCTATATCCCCGCTTAGAAAATAATTTCAAGTCAAAGCAAATAAGTTTCCACCGTGCCTACCTCGGACTTTGGAATTATTTTCAGTTTATAGCGACAAAAAAATAAGTACCATAATAAATGAGTTCATCTGCAGCTTTTCTTATCTTAGCCCACTATGAAAAAAATTGAGCAACAGATCGCGCAAATAAAAAAAGAACTCAAAGAATCGCCCAACGACGGCGACCTGCTTAACGAACTGGGCATTGGATATCAGATGCTTGGAGAATACAATCAGGCCATAGAATACTATAAAGAGGCACTTAAACAACAACCAAAAGCTGCCAAAATCCATTTTAACCTTGCCAATACCTTTTATGAGAAAAAGGATATTGAAAAGGCCATAACTCACTACATGGATGCCTTGGATATCGAACCCGATTATGTGCCGGCCTTGAATAATCTCGCGGATATCTATGAATTGGCAAATGAAGATGAAAAAGCCCGCGAATTATTTGAGCATATCACTGAGATAAATCCTGAAGATCCTATGGGATATTTCAATCTCGGTAACCATTTTCTGCGAAATAATGATAGCCTGGAAGCCGGTCGCTGCTACAAAAAAGCTATAGAGCTGGATCCCGAATTTCACGAGGCTTATAACAATATCGGCTATTTGTTGAAACATCTCGAAGAATATGAGGAGGCCATCTCCTATTTTGAAAAGTGTCTGGAAATTGAACCTGATTATGAGCCGGCGAAAAAAGATTTAGAAGCGTGCAAACAAGCTCTACAAAACTCCTGAGCAGGAACATTTACGCTCACCCGATAATGTTATTTTAATTACCACATGAGATTACTATGAAAAAAGTTGTAGGTGTAGGCGGTATCTTTTTTAAAGCAAAGAATCCCAAAGCATTGGCTTCGTGGTACAAAACTCATCTTGGAGTCCCCATTGATGAAAGTTACGGTGGATATACATTTAACTGGAACAATGATTCCAGGCGCCCTTCTAAAGGATATACCATCTGGAGTCCATTTAATAAGGAAACAGACTACCTTGAACCCAGCCAGAAAGATTTTATGTTCAACTTTATTGTGGATGATCTGAAAGCACTGGCTAAAGCATTACAATCGGAAGGAATTAACCTGATTGGGGATATCGAAGATACAGAATTTGGATTGTTTGCCTGGATAATGGATCCGGAGGGAAATAAGGTTGAACTTTGGGAACCTGTTGAAGAATAACTCTACTTGGAATTCCTTAGTTTCTCTCCCTTAGAAAGGCCAGGCCTAGATTGCAATTTTGCTTGTTTGTTAATTAGTTGCCTTAAATCATTTGTCCAAACCCAACTATCTTATGAAAAAAATAGCTGCTATTATCCTATGGATTATCACTGCCTTGTTAATACTTACACCAGTCGGGGATGTTTTTGCCCAAGAAGACGATACCCGGCTTCTGAGGGAACCTACGGTTAGCGAAAATCACATTGTTTTTGTTCATGCCAACGACCTATGGATAACCGATCGCGATGGTGGTGAGGCACGTAGACTTACCAGCGGAAAAGGCGGCGAAACGCATCCGCACTTCTCACCGGATGGATCCCAAATTGCCTTTACTGCACAGTACGATGGCAACACAGATGTTTATGTGATATCAACAAAAGGTGGTCAAGCTAAACGATTAACTTGGCATCCCGGTGATGACAAGGTAACCGGGTGGACGCCCAATGGAGAAAAGATACTTTTTATTTCCGGAAGAAAAGGCCACCCTACGCAAGAAGCTACCTTCTATACGGTAAGTCTTAATGGTGAACTACCTCAGAAACACGAGATTCCCCGGGCTGCATCCGGAGCGTTTTCCAGTGATGGAACCCATATTGCGTATCAGCCTGTCAGTCTTTCAGATAGTGAATGGCGAAACTATCGCGGTGGGCAAGCAAAACCCATATGGGTGGTAAATCTCGAGACCAATGACCTGCAAAGAACCCCACGTGCTAACAAAGAACGCCACATAAATCCGATATGGTTGAAGGATAAAGTCTATTTTCTGTCGGAGCGAGATTATACGATGAATATCTGGTCGTACGACCCCTCAACAGGTAACAGTGAACAGCAGACTTTTCACTCCCAGTTTGATGTAAAAAATCTTGATTCGGGCGACGGAGCTATTGTTTACGAACAGGGAGGTTATATTTATGAACTGAATCCCGCTACTGGAAATCACAAAAAAATCGAAATCCATGTCAAGGGTGATATGACGCAGGCCCGTCCCCGCTGGGCAGATGTCCAATCCCCCCAACTCGATAACGCCTCGCTTTCTCCTACCGGTGAACGAGCACTGTTTCAGCACCGCGGTGAAGTGATTTCTGTTCCTAAAGAAAAGGGAAGCTGGCGCAATCTCACCCAAAGTTCAGGAGTGGCTAATCGATATCCCATCTGGTCCCCCGATGGACAAAAAATTGCTTGGTTTTCCGACAAAAGCGGGGAATATCAGCTTTATATTTCTGATCAAAAAGGACTCGAAGAACCACGTAAAATTGACCTACCGGAACCAACATTTTTCTATGAGCCCAAGTGGTCTCCCGATGGAAAATATATTGTCTATACCGATACCCATTTCCGGCTTTGGTACGTGAATACCCAAACAGGCAACGCAACACATATTGATACTGATGGTTACGCCCACCCAAATCGGACAATGCATCCCAATTGGTCACCGGATAGCAAATGGATAGCGTACTCCAAACGTTTACCAAGCCAGTATCACGTTATAAAAGTCCATAATGTCGAAACCGGTAAAAGCTATCAAATTACCGACGGCATGGCCGATTCAATTGATCCCACTTGGGACAAAAACGGAAAGTATATCTACTTCCTATCCAGCACCGACTTTGGACTCAATACCGGGTGGCTGGATATGAGTTCGTATGACATGTCGACCACAAGAGGACTTTATCTGGTTATGCTGGATGATAATACGAAATCTCCATTCTTGCCTGAAAGTGATGAAGAACCCGCTCAGAATAATGCCACAAAGAAAAATGGGGATTCGAATGCAGGAGATGAGGAACCTAATGTAACAATAGACCCCGAAGGAATTAAAGACCGAATAGTAGCCGCTGATATCCCTCAAAAAAATTATACCGGCTTAATTAAAGGGCCAGAAAATCATGTCTTTTATGAAGAAAATGTGCCCGATCAGCCCGGAATCACTTTGCATCGATACAATGTTGAGGAGAGAAAATCTGATTCGTTCCTCTCTCCCATTCAGGGAGCCACCGTTTCACACGATCGGCAAAACCTCCTGTATCGCAGCGGAGAAACTTGGGGAATAGTGTCTACTGTAGGTGCTCCACAAAAGCCCGGTGATGGCAAGATTGATGTCAGCGGAATTCGTATTCGCGTTGAACCTGAAAAAGAATGGCAACAAATATTCCGTGAAGGCTGGCGCTTTCAACGTGATTTTCTCTATGTGGATAACGTACATGGTGCCCCATGGCAAAAAATATATGACTGGTATAGCCCGTGGATCGACCATATTCATCACCGTTCAGACTTGAGTTATTTAATCGACATTCTTGGTGGAGAGGTGTCGGTCGGTCACTCATTCAACTTTGGCGGAGACTACCCCAAAGTCGATAACGTATCCATCGGACTACTGGGAGCTGATCTTGAACGAGCCAATGGACGGTATCGCATCAAAAAAATCTATACCGACGAGAATTGGAACCCAGACTTACATGCCCCACTGGCACAGCCAGGTATTGATGTTCAGGAAGGAGATTACATTCTCGCTGTCAATGGGCAAGAGCTGGAGGCACCCACAAATCCGTTTAGTATTTTTGAGGGAACTGCCGACCGCAATACCATATTGACGATCAATGATGAGCCAACAATGAAAGGGGCTCAACAGATTTCTGTTAAGCCTATTGACGATGAAGGAGAGCTCAGAACCCGTAATTGGGTTGAAAGTAACCGTCGCAAGGTTGAAGAGATGTCAGACGGTAGGCTTGCCTACGTCTGGTTGCCAAATACGGCTCAGGCAGGATATAATGCCTTTAACCGCTACTATTTCGCCCAACAACACAAAGATGGAATCGTTGTTGATGAACGAAATAATGGCGGTGGATCAGCGGCTGATTATATGATCGATGTAATGGATCGCGAACTGTTTGGATATTTTAACAGCAAAACCAGAGACAAAT
>P_1C_Sed_2_UnCtyDRAFT_1000115_pt1 | contig 23466 bp, 18 predicted proteins | sample Pon1CUnioCityCA_4_FD_10229 | JGI IMG/M metagenome (IMG submission 10229) | reverse complement strand
ACGCCGATCCATACCAAAAAGGCCAGTGGTAGTTTTTCCATCAGGGTCGGAAATATGATGACGGCCAGCCAGCCCATCCCCAAGTAAAACAGGGTAGAAAGCCAGCGGGGAGCGTTCATCCATAGAAACTTTTTAATGATGCCTATAATTGCCAGACTCCAGATGGTAGCAAAAAATCCCCATTTCCATCCTCCTTCGAGCACTAGCAGGCAGATGGGAGTATACGTCCCGGCAATGAGTACGTAAATCATGCTGTGGTCTAGCTTTTGAAGTAGTTCTAACGTCTTCTTTTTGACGTGCAGGGCATGGTAAAGCGAGCTTGCGGTGTAAAGTAGGATCATGCTAAGCCCAAAGATAGAAAAAGCAATAAGGTGACTGATGGAGCCACCTTGAATGGCTTCATAGATAAGAATAGCTAATCCAATAACAGCCAGAATAGCTCCCATCCCGTGGGTAAGGGTATTTATAGGTTCCCTGATGTATTGCAGTAGTTTTTTCATGGGTTTCTAATCTATCCAAAGATACAAAATCACCGAGTCTAAAAGAATAGCGAGGAGGTTATTTTTTGGAGGATTCCCAATTGGTGATTTCAATAAACAATTGCTCGCCTTCCTGGTTACTATATACTAACCGATCTGATTGTGAAACCGTTTCGGAAGTTTTGGGAAGTTTAGATGAACTGCGAATTATTTTTCCGGAAATGATTTTATTTCCATTTGCGGAATCAGAAATGGTTGCAGAAAGTGATTTTCTGTTATTATAGATAATATATTCAGGGATAAATTGGTTGGACCAATTCTCAACAGTGATCGTAAGGTTCGTTCCCACTTCCGGTACGTCAGAGCTGCCCATGGGTGCGCGAGACCAGTTAGCATAGGTAGCATTTAAAATCTGAATATTTCCATTACTTGCTGTATTTTCTGTAGATGAGCAACCAAATGAAAACAGGAACAGAGATGTTAATAATAAAGTTGTAACCTTCATTGTAATAAATTGGACTACAGTTAGTTTTATAGGTGTATAACAGCTCTTACTTAATTTTAGTACAAAAGTTATGAAAAAATTGCGTTTTATTTGGGTTTTATTACTTGCGGTCATGATTGGCTGCAGCGATTCAAGCCCTACTGATCCAGATCCGGGAAATGAAAATGGCGAAGAAGCATCCGATGAAAAGCAGTTTGTTTGGAATGCGATGAATTACTGGTATTACTGGCAGGGGGATGTTACAGAACTTGGGGACGATTATTTTGATAGTGATACTGACTTTAATAACTATCTAAAAGATTTTTCAGATGCAGAAACGCTATTCGAATCCCTGCGGCATCCTGATGATGACTTTTCCTTTTTTATCGATGATTATGAGGAATACCAAAATGAGCAGGATGGTGTTTATGCTGCACTTGGTTTTAACTATGGGTTTTACTACAAAGATTCGCAGCAGAGAGATTTAGTTGGGTACGTGCGTTATATAATCCCGGGCTCCCCTGCCGATGATGCCGGCCTTGAACGATTAGATTTGTTTACAGAGGTGGATGGTACAACTATTACGGTCAATAATTACCTTGATCTTTTAACAAACGATTCGGCTCACGATCTAACAATGGTCCGCATCGATACCTCGGGCGAAGATCCCATATTTACCACCGAGGTTATTGATACCAGCGGCGTGAAAATTGGATACTTGATGTATAATTCGTTTCAAACTAATTCTCATCAAGACCTCAACGATGTGTTTGCGGATTTTGAAAATCAGGGAGTCGATGAGCTTGTACTGGATTTACGATATAACGGGGGTGGATCTGTAATAACCAGTCAATTGCTTTCAAGTATGATTTCAGGACTCGGAAGTTCAACGAAGTTTGGAGAGTTTGAATACAACGAGAAACGATCAGCTGGTAATAATCGGGAGGTATTCTTTTTAGATGAAGTTCCCTTAGAAAATGAAGAGGGCGATATTGAACGAGATAACGAAGGTAATTTTGTTAATTCTGAACCGATGAATAGCTTGTCACTAAGTAATGTATATGTATTGACAAGCTCGGGAACAGCATCGGCCAGTGAGACGGTCATTAATAGCCTGCTGCCCCATAGGGAGGTTACGTATATAGGTCTAAAAACCGTTGGCAAGGATGAGGGATCCCTGACACTTTATGATGCTCCGACACCCTATTTGAATAGTGATGAGGCTAATCCTGACCATAAGAAAGCCATACAGCCTATCGTCCTAAAAATAGTTAATGCTGATGGACAGGCGTATCCGAATGGTTTTGCTCCTGATGGATACACACCTAGTGGTTGTGCCGATGATGCAAATGATAATTGCATTACCGAGATAACACTCGACAACTTGTTAAATAAACCGAAACTCGGCAGTACGGACGAACCGCTTTTTTCACGGGCGATTGATTTGATTGTTGGTCAGCAGGCGAAACACTTAGCTAAAGATCAGCAAATAAAAATGGAAGAAGTGCAACTGCGTACTCAATTTGATGCCTTTAAACCTCACAGGCAGGGCATGCATGTTGAGCCTTTTATGATACCAGCAGCTGAGAAGTGATAACAGCAGAGATTAGAGCCTCTATCAGCAAGTATTCAATTGTTTTTTATAGCGAACCTTTAAGTAGATCTCTATTCCACGAAGATATTTACTTAGACTTTTAGTGGTTTTTTTCTCATGGTAATAACATAAGAGCTCATCTCTTTGATGATCGGTTTTTCAACGGTTGCAAAAGTATAAATATCACAAAAGGCGTATGTTTTACCACCGCGTGATATCATTGACCCCTCAACAACGGCCCTGTCTTGATGTATGATGATATCGTCAATCTGTAAGTCAAAGAGATTTTCGTCATCTCCCATCTCCTTAAGTACTTTCGAAAAGTTCGTTTTGCCCCAGATAGTATCTTCGCCTATAATATTCCACTGGATATTATCAGTAACACACTTTGTAAGATAATCAACATCGTTATTGGCAAAGGCTTGGTTCAGATCGCGTAAAAACTGTTCTTTGATAGCCATAATGTACGCCCCTCTGTTTTGATTAGTGTCCCATTTATCTCGTACGGTAACTTCTAATATAGCTTTCGCATATTACGGGCTATAGCTATTTTGGAGTAATATGTTGTAGGTGAAATCCTGTAATTAGATTTGCCATCTTATTCTACGATGAGTGATAACTGAAACCGAGCAAAAGTATTATTTATGAAATTTGGTAGCATTGATAACCCCGAAGGTCAAAACTTTTCATTACCCGAAGATCATCCCAAAACAAAAGAGGTGCTTTCAGCTTATGGCAATTTAGATTCACCGAATGTATTTGTGGGATGTGCAAAATGGAATAAGAAAGATCTTAAAAATTTCTATCCGAAAGGAGTGGGCGACGAGCTTGAATATTACGGCAAGAATTTCAACTCGGTTGAGCTTAACGCGACTTTTTACAATACCTTTGATAAAAACCAGATAGCAANCTGGCGCAAAAANGTACCCGATAACTTCAAATTTTTTCCAAAAGTAAATCGGTATATCAGTCACTTGAAATGGTTAAATGAAATTAAAGAAGCTACTGATGATTTTTACGACAGCATCGTACATTTTAAGGAAAAGTTAGGCACTACTTTTCTGCAGCTGCGCGGTAACTTTAAGCCCAAATATTTTGACCGCGTAGCAAGCTTCGTCGAATATTGGCCGCAGGGTGTACCGTTGGCTATAGAATTTCGGCATCACGATTGGTTCGATGATGCCGGAGTGGCCAATGAGCTTTATCAGCTTTTAGAAGAACATAATGTTGCCAACTTAATAACGGATACAGCCGGTCGGCGCGATCTGCTGCACATGCGACTGACAAATAACGAAGCTTTTGTTCGGTATGTGGGCGCTAACCATGAAACCGATTATAGCCGGCTTGATGAATGGGTGGAGCGGCTGCAACAATGGAATGAGCAGGGATTAGATAATATTCACTTTTTTGTCCACCAGAATAAAGAGCGAAAGTCGCCGGATCTGTCGGCCTATTTTATCAACAAGTTAAATGATGCTCTTGGTACAGATTTGGACCCACCTAAACTACCCGGTGATCAAAGTGACTTGTTTTGAAGTTCTATATTTGGTTATTATCCTTTCAAAGGATAATATCTTCATCGAAAGATAGCATCAAGAATAACAATCTTTTCTGTATAAATATTCATACTATGAAAATCCGAATAGTCTTATATACGGTAGCTTTTTTATTGCTTACTACAGTCGCTACAGCACAGGATAATTCACCAAAGGGTAACAAGAATTTTAGTGAGCAGGGAAATCGAGCCCAATCTATTTATTTCGAAATTTTGGGGCCGGGGGTTACTTATTCTTTTAATTATGATACCAGGTTTCAAAACACCATGGATGGACTTGGAGGGCGAATTGGAGTAAGTCTTATCACAGCGGACGGAAACTCTCTCTTTACAATGCCGGCCATGATCAATTACTTGCTTGGAGACGAGGGGAAGTATTTTGAAATGGGCCTTGGGGCAACATACTTGAACATACAAGAAAATGGCACATTATTTGATGAAAACCCCAACATAATAGGGACCATGGTATTTGGGTACCGTTCTCAACCGGTTGATGGAGGGTTTATGTTTAGAGGTGGCTTTGCCCCAATAATAAGTGAGGGCAACTTCATACCATACTACCCTTACATATCGTTCGGTTATAGTTTTTAGAAAAATAACTTCTTTTTAAAAAATATTACCCATTGGCCTGTGTTATCGACAATTTAAATGATGCTATGGGTATAGATTTGGTCCCATCTAAACTTCTCGGAAATCAGAAAGATCTGTTTTGATAAATGATCGTTCAATAATTTCCGTTTTGGCAATACGATAAGGGAATACATAAAGAGGTAGATTATGGCTAAACATATTTCCAGAAAAGACTTTCTTAAGACTACCGGACTGGGATTGGCAGCAGCATCGCTGGGATTTCCCAATATCTTATTGTCAAAACAGAAAGAAAAGTTAGGGGTAGCGTTGGTGGGATTGGGTAGCTACAGTACCGGTCGTCTGGCACCCGGCTTGCAAAAAACAGAACATTGCGAGTTACGTGGTATTGTAACGGGATCACCTCAAAAAATCCCGCGTTGGCAAAAGCGATATGATATTCCCGATGGCAATGTCTACAACTATGAAAACATGCATGAGGTGGCAAATAACAGTGATATCGATATTATTTATGTAGTAACGCCGCCCGGTCTTCATGCCAAATATTCTATTATTGGAGCTGAGGCCGGTAAGCACGTGTGGTGCGAAAAGCCAATGGCAATGAACGTTGAAGAATGTCAGTCGATTATTGATGCGGCTAATAAAAATGATGTGTCCCTTGCAATAGGCTACCGCATGCAGCACGAACCCAATACTCGAACCATTATCCGTTATGGGAAGCAGGAAACCTACGGCGCAGTTCGGAATGTTGAAACCGGCGCCGGGTATAATGGTTATCATTCTGCGGACAGCTGGCGCCGCGATGCGGAACTTGGCGGTGGAGCGCTGTATGATATGGGGGTTTATCCCATTAATGCATCTCGCTACTCCACAAATATGGAGCCCATTGCAGTGCGCGGAAAACAGTGGTCGGAGCGCGACATCTATAACGAGGTGGATGAGTTTACTGAATTTGAACTCGAATTCCCCGATGGTGTTAAAGCGGTCGGTGAAACCGGCTTTGGCAAATCAACAAATTATCTAAATGTGAATTGTACGGATGGTTGGTATAAGCTAGATCCCTTTCAAACTTATAGTGGCGTTAAGGGTAAAACCAGCGATGGAACTAAGCTACCACCCGACCCGCACCATCAGCAGGCGCGACAAATGGATAATGAAGCCCTTGCTATTAAAGAAGGTCGGGATCCGATTGTCCCGGGTATAGAGGGATTACGAGATATTCGTATTGTTCGGGCAATTATGGAATCATCTCAAAACGAAGGAGCTACGATACAGTTTTAATAATAAGTACTGCTATTCAGATAGATAGCTTTAACTTGTTTTTCTTTGCTAAACGTTTTTCCATACTCTTCTTCCATTTTCATGTGGACAGTCCAAAATGCCTTTGGTTTCTGCATGTTTTTGCAGCTTCTTTGTTCAAGGTCAATTCCCTGTTTTTACCCATAGTTGGCTTCATTATTTAGGATTTCTATAAGCGCATCCAGCATCTGTGCCCAGAACTGTCGGTATTGTAGTGTACATGCGACTACTTTTTGAAGTTTATACAGATCTGATCGGCAGTAAAACTTGCGTCCTTCTCGGTGAATCACCAGTAAACCGTATTCATTAAGCATTTTAATATGCTTGGACACTGTCGGTCGGCTGCTAAAGAAATTATCCGTCACTTCATTTACCGAGAGTGACTTTTCGGCAAGTAGTTTGATTATTTCTTGTCTCGTAGGCTCGGCAATTGCCTGAAATACATCTCGTGCATAATAAATTCACAACCTAATTATTTATGCAATAGGTTAGCAGAGATAGTAGTAAACAATAATCCGAAGATTTTTCTGCGGGTAATATTGGTGATTGCCCGGAATACATTACGCCGCATAAGAAGAACTAAGTTAATATATAATCGTTTTGTTATGCAAAATTGGTTGTAATACTCGCTTTAGAAATTTATACAAAATGAATTTTAAAGGGTTTAACCTATTGTAATTACTGAAATTTAGCACCATATTAATAGAAGGTTCATTTCTACAATTGCTGTTCTCCTACTGTCCAGATTAACTGTTTGTTTTGGGATTGAGCAATGGAGCTGTCAAAAAAAATATCAGTACAAAAGTTTTTATCAATCGGGAGTTATGAGAAAGATGAGGCCTTTCGAAATCATCTTTCCAATACAGCACAACGAGGTATGTTTGTCTATGGACTGCTGGGGGCAGTAATTATTTTCTTATTTGTGATTCTTCATGTTATTCTCATGAATAAAACACCGGTTTGGTCCTATTCAAATTTAAATATGGGCAAGTTTATTACACTGCCCGACAAAACACTCATTTTTGGTTTGGGACTGTTATCCGCTTACCTATCACAATTTTCACAGTCGTTGAAGTTGAGAAGATTGCTAATCTCTGTATTTATTTGGTTGGTCTGTATGTCTATATTAATGGATGACATAGCATTCCGGGATATTACCTTTTCCCCGGCCTATATTACTATTGTGCTTATCATTGCAGTTGTGATAATTCCCTATCCAGGCTGGCAGATGGGACTACTTTCTTTGACTGTTGTTGGATCTATGCTGTTGGCAGTTTCCTGGGTGCCTACACTGTCGGACATTCCACAATTATATTTCGATTTATCACAACTTATTTATCTGTTTTTAATCGCCTTTTTATTAACGGGTATGTCATCGCAACTTTATATACACCGGTTTAACCAGTTTAAGGCGCGTCAAAGAGCTGAGGGATTGGGCGAAGAACTTGAAAAGCGGGTAAAGAAATTGGCGATAATGAAGCAAAAGTCAGATCAACAGGCCCAACAATTATTAGAGCATGAAAAGCTAAAAGATCATTTTTTTGCGAATTTAAGCCATGAGTTTCGTACTCCGTTAACCCTCATATTGGGCCCCCTTGAAGATATTCTACAGAAAGATGCGAAAAAAGAACAGGCCCCGGTAAGTGTAACATCGTTGGAAATGATGTACAAAAATGGGCGTCGGCTTTTACGGATGATAAATCAGCTGTTAGATCTCTCAAAAGTGAGTGCGGGGAAAATTCGTCTTGATCTGCACAATGTAGATGTAAAAAGTTTGGTTCGGGAAACGGTGCTTTCATTTACTCCTTTGGCTGAATCTCGGCAAATTACACTTTCTTACTATTTATGCGAAGTCCCGGTTTTTGCAAGGCTTGACGCCGAACAAATAGAACGCGTGCTCGGAAACCTGATATCCAATGCCATAAAATTCACCCCTGAAAATGGAAAGGTAGAAGTCATGCTTTCTCAAGAAGAATCAGGAAAACAACCTATTCAAATCAATGTCAGAGATACCGGTTGGGGCATTGCTGCTGATGAAATACCACATATTTTTGACCGGTTTTATCAGGCCAAACAATCATCTGACACATTAAATACAGGCACCGGTATTGGTCTTGCCCTGTCAAAAGAAATTGTTGAGCTACACAAGGGAACGATCAAAGCTAAAAGCGAGCTCAAATCAGGCAGCGAATTTATAGTCTCACTACCTGTGTGTCCTTCATCTGTTGATAAAAAAGAAGCCGCAGATGGAGCTGAATTATCTTCTTCATCGTGGCAAAGAGAAAGGGTTTATTCATCAGGGATGATTGCCGAATACTCATTTTCTAAAAAAACAACTAGTGCGTCAACCGTACTCATTATCGACGATAATCCCGATATATTGTCTTATCTAAAGTTGTCATTATCCCCTCGTTATGATGTTGTTGCGACCTCCAAAAGTGCCGAAGCACTACAGTTGGTAAAAGATCAAAGGGTTGACTTAATCATCTCCGATATAATGATGCCCGAGCCCGACGGGATCGAACTTTGTCGGTTGATTAAAGAAAATCCAAAGCTTAATCATATCCCCGTCATTTTGCTTACTGCCCAAACAACAGAAGAGAGTCGTATTGAAGGATTGGGGTCCGGAGCCGACGACTATATCGAAAAACCCTTCAGTGCTTCTGAGCTATTGGTAAGAGTCGAAAATTTAATCGAATTACGACGAACCCTTCGTAATAAATTTTCAGAAGAGGTGCGATTAAAAGGAAAGGAAGTTGAGGTCTCCTCTGAAGATGCCCGCTTTTTAAAAGAGGTACAATCCNTTATAGAAGAAAATATGGAAAACTCGAACTTCACCGTGGACTGGCTGGCCGACGGGGTGAATTTAAGTTCACGTCAGCTGCAACGGAAAATACGTTCGATTACCGACCTTTCGGCCGGAGGATATATTCGATTTATGCGCTTGGANCGAGCCAGCCANCTTTTNGAACAGGAATGGGGAAATATTTCTGAGATAGCTTATAAAGTAGGTATTCAGGATGCGAAATATTTTTCTCGGCTATTTAAGCAGACATTTGGACAAACGCCCACAAATTTTATACAAAGCAAAGAGCAGCAATAGGCCGGTCTTCAACTAGCGTTTATTAGCAGTAATTTGTCATGATTTTCTCCTATACTTGTCACCTTTCTCTGCCCTATTGAATCATAGCATACTGTAAGAATTAATCGAAACCCAAATGGGAGTTGCTATGAATCACAAAGCAAAAGACAAAAAATATATTGAAGCTGGTGGGCTCCTTTTATTATTGCTGCTGGGGATTGTTGGATTGCCAAAAAATAGTCAGGCACAAGAAAATCGAAGTAACTACTGGTTTGAGGGTGGGGTCGGCATAACAATAGCCGGAGCCGGACCGGAAACAGATAGTGGGGGTGGTATTGCCGCTCGGTTGGCAGCCCACTACCAAATACAACGAGTTGTTATTTCTATGCCGCTTATGGCTACAATAGGCGGGGAAAGTGACTTCTCCCCCTATCTTCGAGATTCATTTAATAGTATTTCGCTACTTGGCGGCTATGCCGTAGACAAGAGTAAAGATATGGATGTGGTCTTTTCAGGAGGCATTTCCAGGATCTGGGGTAGTCGTGTTGTAAGAGTTCGGGATGAAGAGTGTTTTGTCTTTTGCTTTGATGGGAAAGGGGAATCGTTTGATCTGGTATGGGGTGTACCGTTGGAGCTGGGGTTTTATACCAAGGGAGGCCGTATGATAGGTGTCGCGTTTACTATTCACGCGAATATTAATCCCGAAGAATTTTTTGGTGGACTAACGCTCAACCTGATGTTGGGAAAACGGGACTTATAAAGATCAATGTCGCAAAATACCCCTCTTTTCGTCGGGTTTATCCACCAAATGCAATCATATAATGCGAGTAGGAAGAACCAAAACGGAGGTTATCATGAAAAAAATAAAAATAATAGTACTGTTCAGCTTCTTTGGATTTATTTTAGTTTCCTCATCCAAAGGACAAAGCACAAACCGTATTAATAAAGGAGACAGGGTAAAAATATCAGCGCCGAATGTTGCCCATAAAAGCATTGTGGGAACTGTTGCAGATATTTCTTCTTATGGCGTAATTATGCGGTCCAAAGATTCTGTTTTAGTAGTGCCGCATATCGCTATTAACGAGGTTAAGCTTAGTGTGGGAAGGAAAAGAAATACGGTAAGCGGGGCAATTATAGGGGGAGCAACAGGCGCTTTGATTGTAGGTGTAACATCAGCCTCCTCAGCACAATCTTGCAGTGGAGAGGGGGAATGGTGTATGCGAGGTCCTAGCCTAATCGTTGGATCGACAATAGGTTTCTTAGCCGGTGGTTTACTGGGTGGTCTGGTTGGCACATTTGTAAAATCAGACCGCTGGAAAGAAGTGCCGGTTAGCTTTTCAATGAGGATGCAAGAAGTAACCAGGGATGAATGGTCTTTACAGCCGGTTTTATCGGTTAAATTTTCGCTGTCAAAATAAGAGAGAAAACAATGTCATTATCGACCCTAAAAAATAGGAGTTACTGCCTGAATGTCCTCTTATTGGTGGTACTAGTTCTGGGTATAAATGCTGTCTCGGTTAGTGCACAACAGTCAGATACATCAGCCATAAAACTTGAGGTAGGAAATAAGGTTAAGTTGCAAGCGCCGACAGTACAATTTGGCAATATTATAGGGGAAGTCGTTGTGCTATCTCCTTCAGTAATTGGTGTTGCGATAAAAGATAGTATGCTGTATATCCCTCTGGTTTCAGTTCGGGAACTGTGGGTTAGTCGGAGTAAAAAAAATCCCCAAATAGTAAAAAAGGGCGTTTTGACAGGTGCTGCACTAGGTGGAGTTGTTTCTCTGATAAGCAATAATACAAATAGTGCACAGCAAAAATTGATCCGGTTTAGTAACCCAACGGTATTTGCTGCTGGAGCGGTTTTGGGGGGATTGGTTGGCGGACTAACAGGCGTCATTTTAGGTAGTATGGTCAGGACGGATGATTGGCATAGAGTACCCCTTCAAATTTCTTTTGATGTGCAACAAAGCGTTAAGTTGTTAGAGAAAAAGAATCCTGTGATTTCAGTGCAGTGGTCATTTTAGTTTTCAAAGAAGAAAAAGTCTGAGATGTCGAGAAATCTCCTTTTAGTTGGGTTTATCTACCAAATACAATCTTATAATAGGGATAGAAAGAACCAAGGAATAATATCCATAGGGGGCTCACTATTTTTGGGTATCAGCTGATGCCATATTCAGAATTTTTTGAACCGTTCGTAAATTTCGGGTTGTAGCATGCAACCCTAGCTCTTTTTCAATAAACCCATTGGAGAAGTTGGCCTTTTGATTTGTCTCTTTATCAACAAATACGTAGAGATTATCATCAGAAATCTTGAATTGTTCGATAGCTGATGATTGTGATTCCAAGTTTTTGATGGATTCGGAATCTGGTTTATCAGATAGAAACCCAATATAGCCCTTCCATCCATCTTTTTCTTTAAAAGGAAATCCTGCCAAAATATTTTTCAACTCTTCCGGCTCCCTGATGAGCACCTGCACATCGTGGCCGAAAGAATCTTCAATTTGCTTCTTGATGATATTGGCAAGCTCATCACGCTGTTCAGGTGGAGCAGCAAAAACAGTATTTCCACTTTGGATGTACGTTTTTACATTCTGAAACCCCAGGGATTCAATTAGAGCTCTCAGATCAGCCATCTTTATTTTGCGGTGGCCGCCAACGTTAATGGCCCTAAGAAATGCGATGTAGTTTTTCATAGCTTGTATTAAAATAGTTCAATGGCGAGGAAATTCATTTCATCGTCATAATATAAGCAACCAAACGAGCTCAGGAGTATAACTCCTTCGCAGCATTGAGTTATCTTGCAACCGGGTCATTTTCAATGGACGATGTCCTCCAACATTTATACCGCGAAGTAGGGCTATATAAGTAGTTAAATTATCCAAAACGTATTATCCAATATAGATATAACAGGGCAAATCCGGTCAAAAATACCAAGCCGCTCCAGCTCAGCCACTTAAGCCAGGGTTGTGGTTTGCAGTGATCGGGCATATGATCAGCCGTTACCAGTTTATAATTGAGATAGGCTAAAACCGGAGCTGTTAAAAAGGATAAGGTCGTAGCAAGATCAACCATCAGGGTAAATGAGTCGCCCAGAAAGTACAGCACGCCGAGCGAAAGTAGGGAGATAACAACAATCAGGATGCGATAAACACGGAGGTTATCTTTCTCTTGCATGGTGTCTGGCATAAGCACTTCCAACATGCGACGGCTGACGCGCGGATAGGCATCGGTGACGGTAAGCGTAGTGCTAAACATAGTGGTAAAGGCACAAATAATGATCACCGGATAAAGCCAGTTGCCGAGACTTTCGGTATAGAGTCCTAATAATTGATTGGCAAAGATCGCTCCACTGCTGGCATATTCTTCACCGCTTCCGTACATGACAAGTGCACCGAGCAAAAGAAATCCTAATGCCAAAAATGCCGCACCAATGTAGCCAATATTAAAATCGAGCAGCGATTCTTTGAGCTTGGGACGATATTGCGTTTGTTTTTCGCGTTCCAGCGTCCAAAGTGAATGCCATGCGGCAGCATCAATGGGAATTGGCATCCATCCCATTAAAGCAATTAAAAACGATACTCCTGCTACATCCCATATATTGGGATAGAAGCTGGTGACTTCGTGCTGTCCTCCCTGAAAAAGAGCTGCGCCTAAAGCAACAATTGTTGATATGGCAAGTACAACCATGATCAATTTTATGGCACTGTCGAGAGCTGAATATTGTCCAGACATAAGCAGGGCTATACAGATAGCCAGTAAAATGGCACTCCAGGCTAATGGGGAAAGAGCAATACCGGTAAGTTCGGCAGCCAGGCTGGCACTTACGATGGTTACCGCGGCTTGTACGGCGAACATGGTGCCAAGTGTAAAAGCTACAAAAATACCGATGGCCCATTTCCCAAGGCGGTTGTATCCTTCGATCATGCTTTCGCCGGTGGCAATCGCATAGCGTGGACCATATTCCAAGAAGGGATATTTAAAGAAGTTTGCCAGAAGTACTGCCCATATAAGAGCAAAGCCATAAGTGGCGCCGGCGCGAGTGGATTGCACAAGATGCGAAACACCAATGGCTGCTGCTGCCATCAGCANNCCNGGNCCCAAACTCTGTTTTATTCCCTNCCAGCGATCTTCATCCCGGCTTTTATCCTTTNCCGTATCACGCAGAGTAGATTGTGACTCTTCAGCCATAACAGAAATCTGTAATTGAAAAATTTGCCAAATTGGAAAAAGAACAATAACAAAATTGGGAATGAAACTAAAAAGAAGGGGTTAAGTGTTTGGTGTAAATTGCTCNGGTCCATCCATAACTACCCCAATAGGNTTAAGGTAATGCTGAATGTTTATGGTGTCCTGATGATAATGTAGNACATCTTTGAGCTGGCGGTATGCCTGGGGTGCTTCGTCGAGCCCGCCCCCGCGCAACTCTACTCCTTGTTTCTGGAGGCGGTCATAAATCATGTTGGGTTTTATGGCAGACTTGGACAAATTTCGCCCCCGATAATCTCCTTTTGCTTGTGTACGCGACATCAATCGACCTGCTCCGTGGACGGTTGAATAAAGAGCTTTTTTACTTTGCTCTGAGTCTTTTCCTTCAAGAATAACCGATATATCGCCCATACTGCCACCAACGAATCCGCGCTGTCCAGGGAATGCCGGTGTAGCACCTTTTCGGACGACAATTAGTTCTTCTCCGTCGTGTTCTTCTCTCCAGGCAAAATTGTGGTTATTATGAACCTCATCCACCATAGTAGCATCAAATGCGTCGGCCAGGGTATAGCTGACCCATTCGCGTCCGGCATAGGCATAGCGCCCGGCAAGATTCATAGCGGCAAAATAATCTTGTCCCAACGGCGTGTCGAGATCAAGGAGTACCTCTTTCTGTTCAAAATTGGCATTCCATTCTTTACCTTGTGAGAGATTCATAAATCCCTGTGCTGTTTTATAGCCAAACCCGCGACTCCCAAAGTGAACGCCAATCCAGATATGATCATTTTCATCGTGAAACAGATCCACATAGTGATTACCCGATCCAACTGTACCAAGCTGCTCTCGGGCAGTTTGTTTAAGCGATGACGCTATCTTTTCGTTGGGGAATGCATCCCATTCGGGGGCATTGAAAATAGGATGATCGGTCGGAGCGTCGGTATTTCGTTTGCCTAATCCAAATTGGATACGATCTTCTATGATGTCCAAAGCAGCAGAAGTATCAAAATTAGCGGTGGTTTTATCCAGTTTAACAGCCATGTTCCCGCAGCCGATATCGAAACCTACACCAACGGGAGAAACTTTGTTTGGGTAGGCCATTACCCCGCCAATAGGCATAATATATCCCACATGAGCATCTGCCATAAGGGCACCGCGCCTGGCCCGCATAAGCACATCATGATATTGCTCAAGCGTATTATCATCAGGCTGTCCAAAGATGGAGTTTTTTTCGTTTAATTGAGAAACCATTGTAATAACTATAGCTTTATTTGTTATACTTCCCTATACAATAATAACAGGGATTGCTTTAAAACGATTTACTGGTTTTGAATCTTGAAATACAAATAACTGTTTGTAGAGAAACAAGCTGGTAGTTAATAAAACATTATTTGGAGGTATTTATGATTACACGTGAAAACATCCTCAACCTTGCTAAAAAAGAAAATACGCATTGTGTATCTATTTATTTACCCACGCACAAAGCGGGTGAAGAGGTACAGCAAGATCCTATCCGCTTAAAGAATTTGCTTACACAGGCTGTTAAGCAATTAAAAGATAGAGATGTCAGAGAAAAAGAAATTGATGAGCTGTTGGATGATGCGAGAAAGTTATTAGACAATCCAAAATTTTGGCGACATAATGAAAAGGGTTTAGCATTATTTATTAGTGATGGCGAATTTGAATATTATCGAATTCCTCATGCATTTAATGAGCGGGTGATGGTAGACGATCACTTCTTAATTACTCCGCTGGTGCCTATGATTACGCTGGAAGGATCATTCTGTATTTTGGCACTGAGTCAAAAGAAAATGCGACTACTGAAATGTACGCGGGCCAGTGTCGAGGAAATTGAGCTCGAAGAAGCACCTGAAAGCCTGGAGGAGTTTTTAAAGTATGATGTTAATGAATCAAATCTTCAGCATCATGCCGGTCAGGGAGCAAATGCCCAGGCGATATTTCACGGGCAGGGCGGCTCGCGTGATACCAATACCGAGGAAGTCATTAATTACTTGAAAGCTGTTGAAAACGAGGTGACTTCTATTCTCCGAAAACGTAATGATCCCCTGATTTTGGCCGGCGTAAACGAGGCTATGGCTGAATATAGAAAGGTTAATAATTACAGCCGTCTGTTGGATCAAACTGTTTCCGGGAACCCTGATCCCAAAAGCAACGAAGAAATAAAAGATGAGGGCTGGAAAGTCATAAAATCGTACTTCCTGAAAGGGATGTATGAAGATATCGAACGTTTTGGTGACTTATCAGGATCGGATAAACAGTCTGATAATTTATCCCAAATTGTGGAAGCGGCTTACTATGGAAAGGTTGAATCGCTGTTTGTTCCGATTGGAGAACATAGCTGGGGCTGGTTCGATATGGAACGCGATACCGTACATCACAGTGCAGAACCTCAGAACGGGGAGCACGACTTGATAAATATGGCTGCAATCAAAACGCTGACACAAAGCGGTAATGTGTATGCCCTAGATAAAGAAGATATGCCCAACGGATCTTCTATAGCCGCTATCTTTCGATATGCATAGCGATCTTGTGAGGATCGGACAGCTTGTCCGGGCATTTTAAGTAACCGATTAAAAAGGCATCGGCTTTATGGTCGATGCCTTTTATTTTTTAAAACATTTTTCATTTGTAACCTTTACACTTAGGCACAAACTGCTTTTGCTAATCAAAACAATCAGATTATGAAATTACGCGTACTTGTTGTTTCGCTGTTGGCCTTACTTGTGAGTACTGGAGTACAGGCTCAAAGTCCGGCTGACGCCGAAGCTTCTATGGAATANTATCTACCACAGGATGTTGAATATGATGAGTCCATCCCCACGCCTCAAGAAATATTGGGGATGGTGCCAGGAGAATGGCACGTCCGCCATGACCAACTGCTGCAGTATATGCGAGCTTTGGCCGGAGCATCCGACCGGGTAACACTTCACAAATTTGGCGAAACCTACGAAGATCGGAACTTGGTTTACTTGACTATTACTGCTCCTTCTAATCATAATAACATTGATCAGATTCGAAAAGAGCATGTTGCACTGACAAATCCGGCCAAGTCTGATGAATTAAATACAGCCGAAATGCCCATTGTGCTTTATATGGGATACAGCATCCATGGCGACGAATCGAGTGGTTCGAATGCCTCAATGCTGGTGGCGTATTATATGGCCGCGGCTCAGGGTAAGGAGATCGAGGAAAAGCTGCAGAACAGCGTGATTTTACTGGATCCAAGCCTAAACCCTGACGGATTGAATAGGTTTGCCAGCTGGGCAAACACGCATAAAAGTGAAAACATGGTTGCCGATCCCAACAGCTTGGAGCTTAATCAGCGTTGGCCAAGTGCTCGTACCAATCATTACTGGTTTGATTTAAATCGCGACTGGATGTTGGTACAGCACCCTGCAAGCCAGGGACGCATTAAAAATTTCCACAAGTGGAAGCCCAATATTTTGACTGATCATCATGAGATGGGCACGAACGCAACTTACTTTTTTCAGCCGGGCATTCAGTCGCGAACGCATCCCATCACCCCAGAGAAAAACCAAAGCCTGACGAAGGCTATTGCTGATTATCATGCTGATATTTTTGATCAAAACAAGCGATTATATTATTCACAGGAGAGTTTTGATGACTTCTATTATGGTAAGGGATCAACCTATCCCGATGTTAATGGGAGCATAGGTATTTTGTTTGAACAAGCTAGCTCGCGCGGACATGCCCAGGAAAGCGAACACGGTGTACTAAAATTCCCGTTTACAATTAAAAATCAGTTTTTAACTTCACTTTCTACCTGGGAAGCCTCGCAGAATTTACGACAGGAGATCCTTAATTATCAGCGTAATTTTTATAAGCAGGCCAAACGTGCCGGTGAAGATGCTGACATTGAGGGCTATGTTTTTGGCACCAACGATGACCAGGCCCGAACCTATCATTTAGCTGAGTTACTACGCCGCCACAAAGTAGATCTCTATGATCTTAATAGGGATCTCACCGTTGAGGGGAAGACGTTTAAAAGTGGATCATCATATGTGATTCCATCTGATCAAAACCAATACCGTTTTGTAAAAGCATTATTTGAGCGGCGCACTAGCTTTTCTGACAGCTTGTTCTATGATGTCTCTGCATGGACCATGCCTTATGCTTTTAATCTGCCTTTTGCTGAACTGGAAGGACGTGATTACAGTGAAAACCTATTAGGAAGTAAGGTTGATGGGTTGCCCGCATTTCCCACCGGAGAAGTATTAGGTGGTGAAAGTGACTATGCTTATGTATTTGAATGGGATGAATACTACTCGCCCCGATCTTTAAACCGCTTGCTGGATGCTGGAGTTCGTGTAAAGGTGGCATCGAAGCCGTTTACCGGTGTTACTGCAGATGGCACCCACAAGTTTGATTATGGGACAATATTAGTACCGCTGGGGCCGCAATCGGTAGAACAAGATAAAATCCATGAACTTATTCAAGAGGCTGCGGAAAAAGATGGTCTGACGATTTATTCGGTAGGAACGGGATTAACTCCCGCTGGTATAGATCTGGGCAGCGGTTCTTTTGAAGATCTAAAACGGCCAAAAGTTGCCTTGCTTTCCGGTGACGGGGCCAGCTCGTATGAAGTGGGCGAAGTATGGCACCTTTTGGATCAGCGATTTGCTATGCCTCCAACTCTTTTTCCAATGGATCGCATAGAGAGGGCTGATTTGGATCGTTATAATGTAATGGTAATGGTAAATGGTAACTATGATGATCTCTCTGATCGGGCCACTGAAAAAATAAAGCGATGGACTCAAGAAGGTGGAACGCTCATCACAACAAAATATGCCAACAACTGGGCTGAACGGAATGGCTTGGCAAATATACAGTATCTTGAAGATGAGGAGGAGTCTGAAGAAGAACAACAGGTAACTCCAAAGGCGTACGCTGATATGAGTAAAACGCGCGGAGCGCAATATATTGGAGGCACTATTTTTAATACCAAGCTTGATCTTACCCATCCACTAGGATATGGCTATAATGATGAAGATTTAACGGTTTTCCGGAATAGCACCCTCTTCGTAAAAAAAGCCGAAAACCCTTACGCTACTCCACTTTATTATACCGAAGACCCGCTAGCCAGTGGCTATATTTCGGATCAAAACTTGGAAAAATTATCGGGGACTGCGGCTGTTGTGGTCAGTGATGTAGGCAGTGGACGCGTTATCTCAATGACTGACAACCCCAACTTCAGGGCTTTTTGGTTTGGCACGAACAAGCTTTTCATGAACGCTATCTTTTTTGGCCAAACTATTGACGGAGGATCGGGTAATTAACCGAAGTCAATAGCGCATTAACTTAATTAGGCATGGAAATGTTATTGATTTCCATGCCTTTTTATTTTCTCAAATATTTTGATTGAACCCTGTTATATTCCAATAATCAAAATAAGAGTCGGAATGTATAAGTATGTTTAAGTCAAAATTAGATTTAAAGCCTGTTTTTCAGGTCCTTTTTGCCATTATTGTAATTAGTGCTATAGGGGGATTAATTCTCTCATTGAGCATTGACAGCATGGTCCAATCCAGCCTAGAAAGTACCACGGCTGAGGTACTTAATACCTCTGTTGANGTTGAAGATGTTTCAATATCTCTTTTAAATGGTTCCGGAACCATAACAGGATTTACAATTCATAATCCGGAAGGGTTTAGTGATAAGCCCGCTGCCAAGATGCAGGAAATTTCTATAAAGATGAAGGTATCATCACTTCTTTCGGATACCGTTATTGTTGATGAGGTTCGGATTCAAAAACCGGAACTTTATTATGAACAAAAAGCGACGGGTAATAACTTTGATGCGCTTACCGGTAGTATGGGGGGATCATCTTCTTCGGATACAAATCTAATTGTTGATTACCTGTTGGTAGAAAATGGCCAAATTGCCCTAACCGCTGATATTGGCAGTGAGAAATCAGTGATGGCTGAATTTTCTAAAATTGAACTTGAGGGTATCGGACGTAATAGCAGTAATGCTATGGAACAGACCATACAACAAATTCTTAAACCTGTTTTAGAAAAGGCTTTGCAAGAAGCAGCTACCCAAGGTTTAATGGATAAAGCAAAAGATGCCTTGAAAGATATGCTCGATGGGTAGGATTTTTTGCCTCCTAACACCAAATAAAAAAAGAGACATCTATTTTCAAGATGTCTCTTTTAATGAATAACATTTTTGAAAGCCGAATACTTATAGTGCGTTTGTTAGCTTGTCGGTATAGTCCAACTTCTCCCAGGGAAATTCACTGCGTCCAAAGTGTCCGTATGCAGCAGTGTTTGAATAAATAGGTCGTTTTAGATTGAAACGACTAATGATGCCGGCCGGTGTCAGATCAAAAGTTTGTTTAATGGCCTGAGCCAATTCCTCGTCTTTTACTTTTCCGGTGCCGTATGTGTTTACATTAACAGAAACAGGTTCCGGGATACCGATAGCATAAGCGAGTTGTATTAAACACTCTTCAGCAAGATCAGCAGCAACAACATTCTTAGCAATATGTCGTGAAGCGTAGGCTGCGCTTCGATCTACTTTGGATGGGTCTTTGCCTGAAAAAGCACCGCCGCCGTGAGCACCACGTCCGCCGTAGGTATCAACAATAATTTTCCGTCCCGTGAGACCGGTGTCTCCATGAGGTCCACCAATGACAAACTTTCCTGTAGGATTTACATGCAGAGTCGTTTCTGCGTCCATCAGCTCTTCAGAGATGACTTTCGGGATGAGATGCTTTTTTAGATCTTCTTTGATTTTCATTTGGTCAATGCCCTCATCATGCTGGGTAGAAATAACAATGGTATCCACTCTTTTGGGATTGCCTTCGTTATCATATTCTACCGTAACCTGACTTTTACTGTCAGGAGCGAGATAGGGTAGCAGGGCTGTTTCTTTACGAATGTGTGCCAACTCCCGAAGCAGATCGTGGGAGTACTGCAGCGTCATGGGCATATAAGTATCCGTTTCATCAGTAGCATAGCCAAACATCATACCCTGGTCGCCAGCCCCCATTTTTTTATCCTTTCCTTCGTCAACACCCTGCGCAATATCCGGACTCTGCTGGTGGATAGTTGTCAAAACGCCACAGGATTCCGAATCAAAGCGATACGAATTTTTCGTATAACCAATATTTCGGATGACATCACGAGTTATCTCTTGTACATCAACATAGGCGTCGGTTGTAACTTCGCCCGAGATAACGGCAAGTCCCGTTGTTACCAATGTCTCTACGGCAACTCTTGAATCGGGATCCTGTTCAAGCATGGCATCGAGGATGGAATCAGAGATTTGGTCAGCAACTTTATCGGGATGACCTTCTGATACAGATTCGGAAGTGAAAAGGTTTTTCATTTGAGTAAAAAAATTCGTGTAAATAGTGATTATTAAGAAGCCTTGAAGCTACAAAAATCTACATAATTATGCAGAATGATCTATCACAAAGAAAAAGCCGCACTCCTTTTACAGAGTACGGCTTTATCAGGGATTGTGCGGGTAAAAAACTGCTATGTTTTAGCTTGGTAGCAATACGCCGTCAATAATATGGANGACTCCATTTGTTCCCTGTAGATCTACAGTCGTAACATTGTATGTATTCCCTGCTCCGTCGGTAAGCGTAACGCTTCCGTCGTTGTTGACCGTGATTTCTAAATCAGCACCGTTAACGGTAGTAACTGTTCCAGAAGAAATATCACCGGAAAGCACTTCTGAAGGAAGCACATGGTACGTTAAGATATCTGCCAATTCCTGTTGTGTTAACCCGCTTGTATCAACAGCATCGAAGGCAGCGTTTGTAGGTGCAAATACCGTATAGCTTGCCTGATCATCTTGTAAGGTGCCGGCCAATCCTGCGGCAACAACAGCATCTTCAAGTGCTTGCAGGTTGTATCGTTTGGATACCATACCTACCACATTTAGATAGCCATCCGGTAGCAACACTTCGTCAATTGCGTGGATGGTTCCGTTTGAGGCATCCACGTCAGCGGCTACAACGCTGGCATTATCATTCACCGTTACTCCTCCGTTAGCTTCAATAAAGAGCTCACCTCCGGCCAATGCTCCTACTGCTTGCTCAGCCATTAAGTCGGTAGACAAAATGTCTCCGGAAAGCACGTGATACTGGAGGATCTCAGCAAGCTGCTCATTGGTAAGGCCGCTCAGATCAACACCAGAGAAGGCATTGTCTGTGGGTGCAAATACGGTGAACGGGCCGGCTCCTTGCAGGGCTTCGTCCAATCCGGTTTGCCCAAGAGCATCTACCAATGTTGTAAAGTTACCGTCTGCAACGGCTACGTCTACAATATTTGGACTTGGATCGAGCACGCCATCAATAACATGAACAACGCCATTGGTACCCTGCAGGTCTGCTTGGGTAACCTGGTACATTTGTCCGGTATTATCGGTAATGGTAACGGTTCCGTCGGAAACTTCAATCAAGAGTTCTTCCCCTTGAAGGGTAGTTACCGTTTGTGACGGCTGTAAATCTCCTGAGAGTACCTTTCCGGAAAGTACGTGATACTGTAGTACGTCTGCAACATTAAGTCCAGATAAATCTTTGTTAGCAAATGCCTCGTTAGTAGGGGCAAATACCGTAAATGGTCCGTTTCCTTCTAATGTGGATGCTAGCCCTTCACTTACCACAGCATCTTCCAGTGACTGTAGGTTATATCGCTTAGATATAATACCCACAATACTTAAGTAGCTGTCTGGCAATAGGACTTGGTCAACTTCGTGGATAGTACCATTGGATGCACCAATATCAGGTGTTACTACTGAGGCACTTCCATTAACAGAGACATCGCCGTCGGCTTCAATAAAAAGGTTGCCGCCTGCCAGTGCTTCAACAGACTGCTCAGCCATCAGATCGGTAGACTGAATATTACCTGATACAACGTGATACTGCAGAATTTCAGCAATTTCCTCATTGGTAAAGTTACCAATGTTTACATTTGAGAATGCATTGTCATTAGGGGCAAAGACCGTAAATGGACCAGCTCCCTGAAGAGCTTCATCTAGTCCGGTTTGTCCAAGCGCGCTAACCAGGGAAGTAAAGTTACCGGCATCTGATGCTACATCAACGATATTCGGATTTGGATTCAGAACGCCATCAATAATGTGAACAACACCATTAGTCCCTTGAATATCGGCTTGCGTTACTTCGTAGGTTTGTCCGGAATTGTCGGTAAGTGTTACCGTACCATCAGCAGCCTCAATAGTTAATTCTGTGCCGTTAACCGTTTGTACAACCTGTGCAGGCTGAAGATCTCCGGAGAGAACCTCATTTGGAAGTACGTGATAAGTAAGAATATCCTGAATTTCTTGTTCTGACAATCCTGATAGATCGACGTTGCTGAATGCAGCGTTTGACGGAGCAAACACAGTGTAGCTTGCTTCCTCATCTTGTAGCGTGCTGGCCAATCCGGCACCGACAACAGCATCTTCGAGTGATTGTAAGTTGTAACGCTTAGAAACCAGACCTACAACGTTGAGATATGAGTCCGGGAGTAATACGTTGTCAATTGCGTGAATAACACCGTTAGAAGCTATAATATCAGCGTCAGTAACAGTAGCATTACCATTAATGACAACGTCACCACTAGCTGTTGAAATAAACAGGTCTCCGCCTGCCAATGCAGTAACGGCAAATTGCCCATTAATATCAGCGGTAGTAGCTCTTTGACCAAGAACGTGATAGCTTAGCACTTCAGTCAGCTGTTCGGTTGTCAGACTGCCTACATCTATACCCAAATTAGCAAAAGCGTCATTAGTGGGGGCAAAGACTGTAAACGGTCCATCGCCTTGCAGGGTCGAAACGAGCCCGGTACTTTCAAGAGCTGATACTAGATCGCTGAAGTTATCATTAGATTGAGCGATTTCTGCAATGGTTTGGTCACTACCTGGTGTGGTAGGTCCATTATCATCGTCGCCACATGCCTGTAGGGTAAAAACTAACAGGGCAGCAATAAAACTATTGAACAGAAAAGTCCTAAGTTTTATATAGGGATTGTGAGTTGTTGTTTCCATCGTAATATGTGATTTGTTAAAAGTTGTGTTTGTTGATAATCACATATCCGAGGAAAATAATTCCCTAAAATATTAAATATTTAAAATTTTATGATATAATATTTTAAATGAACGAAGAGAAAAATAGTAATGTTGT
>P_1C_Sed_2_UnCtyDRAFT_1000113_pt1 | contig 23616 bp, 18 predicted proteins | sample Pon1CUnioCityCA_4_FD_10229 | JGI IMG/M metagenome (IMG submission 10229) | reverse complement strand
GTCTTCGAAGGCGACGAATACCTCTCCTCTCCGATTGACCTCAGGCCCAAATTTCACCTTTATCGCCCCCATATTGCCGTGATAAGTGGCATAGCCTGGGATCACATCAATGTTTTCCCCACCTTCGCCTGTTACCTCGAACAATTTTACCGCTTTACCGACAAGATTGCACCCGGAGGAACACTGATTTATTACAGGCCCGATCATCATACCGCGGAAGTGGCCGGCAAGGTAAGAAACGACATACAAGCTATCCCCTATCAACAGCATCCTTATTCGCCCGGCGAAGAGGCCCTGATCACGATGAACCATGGAAAAATACCATTCCGCCTTTTCGGTGGCCACAACGCAGCCAATGTGCAGGCTGCCCTGGAGGTTTGCAGAAAGCTGGGGATAGATGAGCATACCTTCTATCAGGCTATTTCCTCTTTCAAAGGCGCTGCCAGGCGCCTGGAGAAACTCTCGGAAAAGGATCAAACCATCGTATTCCAGGATTTTGCCCATGCCCCTTCCAAGCTCCAGGCTACAATAGAAGCCGTCAAAAGCCAGTATCCCCGGCGAAAACTTATTGCCTGCATGGAGCTTCATACCTTCAGCAGCCTGAACAAAGATTTTATCCATCAATACAAACATACCATGGACCGGGCCGATCTGCCCATTGTTTATTTCAACCTGCAAACCATCCGGCATAAAAAGCTGAAAATGCTGACCAGGGAAGACATCCTTTCTGCCTTCGACAACCCAGATATTCAAGTGTATGATGACTCCCAAAAATTGCAAAGCGACCTGATCAACATCCCAAAAGAGAATACCAATATTCTGCTAATGACCTCCGGCAATTTTAACGGCGTCAACCTGCCCGAGCTCGCCTCCAAAATAACAGGCAGACAAAGGGAATAAAAAAGTGCTCAGGCATGTTGCCCGAATTGATTCAGGAATCATTATTTTTGTCCCCGTGACATGAAAACTTGTTTTTATTCCTATTTTGTCTTATTTTATCGGCTATTGCAAACTTAAAAACCTATACCAATGGATAATTTAGAGATTAAAGAGATCAGGAATCCGGAAGATTTTGGTGAATTAACGAAACAGCAGTTCGTAGACTTTTTGTTCGAGCATCTCGACCAATTTGGTGATCCCAAGGAGGATATTGAAAAGTCTATCGACTATGCTTTTTCAAAGGCTGAAGGCAAGGGAGGATTTCTGCTGGCGGCCTATTACCAGAACAACCTGGTAGGAACCCTGGTGATGAACAACACAGGGATGAGCGGTTATATCCCGGAAAACATCCTGGTATATGTTGCTGTAGACTCCACATACAGAGGAAAAGGGTTTGGAGCTCAGATCATCAAGAAATCGTTTGAGCTGGCCGACGGCAACATCAAACTTCATGTGGAATATGATAACCCGGCCAAAAGGCTTTATGAAAGGGTAGGCATGAAAACAAAGTACGCCGAAATGCGTTATGAAAAGAAATAACCAATACCTACCGAAGCCCGGCAAACACAACCGGGCTCCGGTTTCATAAACAAAAACCGACCCATGGCAGAACTCATTGTAAAGCCCAACAACATCATAAGGAACATTGAAAAGCTGGACTCCTACCTTAAGAAGCGCGAGATTCAGTGGAGTTTGGTAAGCAAGGTATTATCGGGCGACGAGGAATTCCTGAAAAAGATTCTGAGAGAAGATGTGGTGCAGCGCCTCCATTCAATCGGAGAATCGCGATTATCCAGCCTGAAAAACATCAAAAAGATCAATCCCAACATCTCCACCATCTACATTAAGCCGCCGGCCAAGCAACTGGCTCCGCATATCGTAGAGTGTGCCGACATCTCGGTTAACACCAGTGCAGAAACCATCGAAATCCTCAATAAGGAGGCCAAAAAGCAAAAGAAGATCCATAAGGTGATCATCTTTATTGAACTGGGGGAGCTCCGGGAAGGGGTGCTCCGTGAAAACATTGTCGCTTTCTATAAGCGGGTTTTCAACCTTTCAAACATTGAAATCATAGGCATCGGCAGCAACCTTGGCTGTATGTACGGCATTGAGCCTACTTATGATAAGCTGGTTCAGCTGAGTCTTTTCAAACAACTGTTGGAAGAGACCTTCGACAAAAAAATTGACCTTATCTCCGGGGGAAGTTCCATCACCCTGCCCCTGATCAAGAGAAACCTGGTGCCGGCATCCATCAACCATTTCAGAATTGGCGAAGCCGCCTTTTTCGGCACCAGCCCTCTGGATGACAAACGTTTTAACAACCTGAGCACCGACACGTTCACCCTGCAGGCCAACATCATCGAGATGGAAGAAAAATGGAGCGTGCCCGACGGCGTTATAGGCGACGGGAACATAGGCCATACGGCCGAACCCACTGCTGAGGATGATACCAGCAAAACATACCGGGCAATCCTGGATTTTGGGCTCCTCGACGTAGACGTCAACGACCTGAAGGTGAAGGATCCCAATGTCAATTTCATTGGTACCACATCCGATATGACCGTCTATGACCTGGGCCAGAACCTGAACTCCAAGCTGAAACATAAATACCAGGTGGGCAATAGGATGTTTTTCAAACCCAATTACATGGCTGTAGCGCGTTGCATGAATTCTAAGTTCGTGGACCTGAGCATAAAATAACGTGGGAGTGGAACAGGATAGAGAAGGTTATGAAAACGGATCGTGCCGCGACAAAAAAAAGCAATTTTTTATTCTTTTTATTTGCAAAAAAGATAAAAAGCGTTAGTTTTGCATCACCAATTTTGAAAAGTTCATTTGTAAACGGTCCGTTCGTCTAGGGGTTAGGACGCCAGGTTTTCATCCTGGTAACAGGGGTTCGATTCCCCTACGGACTGCTTTTTTAATAATAAAATCAGGGATTAAAAAATGCCGAATCACAAGTCAGCAGAAAAAAGAGTAAGACAAAACCAAGCGAAAAAGCTGCATAACAAATATTACGCCAAGACCACGCGTAATGCAGTGAAGCGGTTGAGGGACCTCACGGACAAGCAGGAAGCGGAGAACAAGCTCCCTGAAGTAACGGCTATGATTGACAAGCTGGCCAAGAAAAGCATCATTCACAAAAACAAGGCTGCCAATCTGAAATCGAGCCTGTCCCGCCATGTAAATCAGCTGGGTCAGGAATAGTTTCTACAGCCATGACAATATTAAAAGAGGGTTCCGCCACGGCGGAACCCTTTTTTTGTTCCGGTCAGACCCCAGCCACAGTACGGGTTCTCCAACCCGCAGTCAATTACTGCAACATTTTCAGCCGGTTTACATCCAGCCGGATAAAGATGAAGAGCAAAATGGTGAAAGCCCACAGGGATGAACCACCATAGCTTATAAAAGGCAGAGGTATACCGATGACAGGCACCAACCCGATGGTCATTCCTATGTTGATCAGAAAGTGGAAGAAAAACACCGACAGGACCCCGTACCCATAAATCCGGCTAAAAAGCGATCGCTGTCGTTCGGCAAGAAACAGCAGCCTAAGCATAAGGGCTATGAAAAGACTGATGGTGAAGAAGGATCCAACAAAACCCCACTCCTCACCAATGGTACAAAAGATAAAATCCGTGCTTTGCTCGGGCACAAAATTAAACTTGGTCTGGGTACCATTCAAAAAACCTTTGCCTGTCAACCGCCCCGAGCCGATAGCTATTTTCGACTGGTTGACATTATACCCGGCTCCCAAAGGATCCGACTCGATTTTCAGAAGCTGGTTGATCCTTTTTTGCTGATGGGATTCCAGGAAATTGTTGAACACATAATCCACCGAATAGGTGACTCCGATCGAGCCGAAGAGCAAAAGCAACAGGAGGTACACTTTTTGTATCTTATACCAGTAAGCCAGGATGATATAGAAAATACTGGAAAAGACCAGGGCTCCAAGGATAATGTAATAATGGGATATATCCAGGCTGAAAACATAGTTGAGCCCATAGAAAAGGCCTCCTGATCCGAGCAACATAAGCGCGGATACAAACACGTACCTGAGTCTTTTATTCAGGATCCACAGCACGATTAAGGCCAACCCGACGATTCCGAAGATCATGAAAAGCTGCTCGACAATGAGAGCAAGGAGAAAAAGAACAATGACGTAGACCCCAAAAAGGAGCACTCCCACCGACAGGCCCTGGCGATAGAGGACAAGCACAAAAGCGGCAAATACCAAGGCGCTTCCCGTATCATTCTGCATAAGGATGATAGCGGCCGGCAACAAGACGATCAAAGCTACCCGCAAATAAGTCTTCAGCTGATTAAGCTGGGTGTTATGGGTACTCAGGTACCTTGCCAGGGCCAGGGCGGTAGTGATCTTGGCGAATTCAGCCGGTTGAAACCGCACCGGTCCAAACTCCAGCCATGCCCTGGAACCGTGAATCTCTGTCCCGAAAAGGGTTACTACAACCAACAACAACAAAACCACCCCATGTAGAAAGTAGGCAAAAAAAGAATAAAAATTGCTGTCAATGATCATGATGAGCACGGCAATGAGAGAAGCTGCTGATATCCAGATCAGCTGCTTGCCATAGCGCTGCGAGAAATCCAGGATGCTCTGATGCTCCTCATTGTATACCGCAGAATAGATGTTGATCCAACCCAGCAAAACCAGGATCAGGTATAACACAACCGTCAGCCAGTCTATATTAGACCAGACATTAATCCTCCTCTTCATCTTTCTTCCTGTTCTTGATTAGATTAGCACTCGTAACGTAGTCTTCCCACCACTGGATGTCTATGGCACCCTTCAGGTACTTTTCGATCATCAGCTTGGCGGTGGGAGCAGCCCAGGTAGCCCCATAGCCCCCGTTTTCAATATATACGGCCAGGGCAATCTTAGGATCCTCCCTGGGCGCGAAAGCAATAAATATAGAATGATCTTTCCCGTGGGGGTTTTCAGCAGTACCGGTCTTACCGCAAACGGTAATGCTGTCGACACGCGCGGTGCGGGCCGTAGCACCCGTTCCCGGTTCTCCGTTAACGGCCAGATCCATGCCTTCGATGATCTCATCAAAATAAACGGAGTCGACGCGTGTTTGATGTTTCGTTCTGTAGCGTTCATCAATCCTTTGACTTCCGTCTATCCCCTTGACAATGTGAGGGGTATAGTAATGTCCTCTGTTGGCAATGGAAGCTGTCATATTTGCCATCTGAACAGGGGTAATGCCCAGCTCGCCCTGGCCAATGGACAGACTGATCACGTTAAGATAGCGCCAGCGGTCTGCACCATAATACCTGTCATAATAATCCACGGAAGGCAGAAATCCGGAAACCTCATTGGGAAGATCGACATGGAGCTTATCACCAAAACCGAAGGATTCAAGGTATCCCTTCCAATTGGTGAAAGCCTTGGAGACGCTTGCAAACTCATCATCCTGTAGGATCCGTTTGAACACATGAGCATAGTAATTGTTGCAGGATACCTTGATGGACTCCACCAGGTCGACCGGTGAGGGATGGTTATGGCATCCCATATGAAAATTGCCTGCATAAAAACCGCCATGACACTCGTAGGAGGTACCCGGATACAACACTCCTTCCTGTCGTCCAATCAGAGCATTGGTAACCTTAAAGGTAGAACCGGGCGGGTAACGGGCCATCAGCCCCCTGTTAAACAAAGGCTCGAGGGTATCGATGCTCAGCTTTTGATAATTTTTGCTCCGCTGCCTTCCCACAAGCAAGCCGGGATCATAGCCCGGCGAAGAAACCAGGGTCAGTATTTCACCGGTAGAAGGCTCCAGGGCCACAATGCTGCCGATCTTATTTTTCATCAACTTTTCACCATACCGCTGTAAATCCATATCAAGGGTGGAGGTAATGTTGGTCCCTACCTCTGCTTCCTTGTCGTATTTACCGTTGCCATATGACCCTTTGATGCGGTTGTGTACGTCGACGAGATAGATCTTTACCCCTTTCTCGCCCCGCAGTACCTTTTCGTACGACTTTTCAAGACCACTGATGCCCTGATAGTCTCCCGACTTATAATACTTACTGGTGTCTACTATCCGGTCACTCACCTCTCCTACATATCCCAAGACATGAGCCGCATTCGGATATTTGTATTTCCTGACTGTTCGGGGCTGGACAAAAAAACCGGAAAACTTATACATCTTCTCCTGCAACCGGGCATAAGTCTCGGATGAGACAAGCTTCAAAAAAATAGAAGGCTTGTAGCGGGAATATTCCCTGGCTTCCTTCAATTTCTTTTCGAGGTATGGCGTGTCGATTTGCAGGATGTTGCATAACTCGGTAGTATCAAAAGCTTCCAGGTGTTGGGGATTGACCATGATGTCATAGGCAGCCTGGTTGTAGACCAACAGCTCGCCGTCCCGGTCATAAATCAACCCCCGGGCCGGGTATTGGGTGATGCGCCTGACCACATTGTTGGTGGCAGCAGGAGTATAATCGGTGCTAACAACCTGTATAAGGAATAGTTTAACCAGAAAAATAACAGCAACCAATACAATGATAAAAGCTATGATGTTTCTTCTGACAGCGTAGGTATCCAAATTTCACCTTCTATTTTTTTATAAACAGCTTAATCAACAATATCAAAACCAGGGAAAATACGGCACTTAACAGCGCCCGTGTGAGGGTCTGTAAGAAAAGATCCAACCGAAATATTTCCACATAAAATAAAAACAGGTGATGGACCAAAATTAGTATTCCTGCATATTGAAAATACCATTTTAACCCATAATCCCGGATGGATGGGTAGGTTTCGAGCTGGTATCCGTCGCGGGGCTCCATGGAGCGCAGCAGGGTTGGGCGTAAAAAAGCCATGAACACGGTAGCCGAGGCGTGCATACCTACGGTGTGGGCGAAAAGGTCGATGGTAAGTCCCAATAAAAAAGCAAGAACCAGCAAGGACCATTTCGGTGTCTCGAATGGAAGGCTCAGGATAAAAAGCACATAAATGTATGGATTCAAAAATCCGCTAATCTGCACATTATTGAGCAGAAACACCTGCAAAAACACGAGGATTATAAAAGTCAGTATGTATCTGGGCAGATAATTAATCATCGGTACGAATGTTCATTTCAAGAGAATCCTGTTCTTCCCTCATCTGGTTTTTTACGACAAAAACATGGCCCAGCTTTTTAAAGTCGGTAGATAGCTCAACATCCACTTCATAGAACCTGCCGCCTTTTTCTTCAAAATCCTGAACATATCCCAGCAGGATACCTTCCGGAAAAATGGCAGAATAGCCGCTGGTAATCACGCTGTCGCCTTTGTTTATTTCAGCATGCAGGGGAATGTCCATCAGTTTGACATACCGGTAGTCGCGGCCGGCCCAGTTGAGTGGCCCGTAATAGCCGCTGTTCATAAGCTTGGCGCTCACCCTTAATTCATTATTAAGCAGAGAGATGACGGTGGAGAAATGATCAGACACCCCCCGTACCACTCCAACTACCCCTTCACTGGATATTACACCCATCTCGGGTTTAACTCCTTCTTCTTTCCCTTTGTCGAGGGTGATGTAATTGTGCATTTTATTAACCGAGTTATTGATGACCCGGGCAGCGAGATAATAGTATTGCTGATCGTAGACGGTATCGGTTTGAANCATAAAGGTGTCGGGCTGGTTGTCCAGGTTGGAGGCGACATAATTTCGCAGGTATTCATTTTCCCTTACCAGCTGCTTATTTTTTTCCCGGAGGTTGAGGTATTGTTCAACCTTCATGGTTTTCTCGTAGAAGCTGCCTTTAAGATTTCGGGTAAACCCTACAAAACGGGTATTCTGATAATTGTTGTTCTGCAGAAGCAGCAAGATGGCCAACGCCTCGATAAGGAGGAAGAGGATGGTAAAATGATACCTCAAAAAAAAACGCAACAAATTCTGCATACATCAACGCTCGAAAAGATCGATTACCTCATCAGGAACGAAAAGTTCTCCACATTCTTCAGGGCGATACCTGTACCTCGGGCCACGGCGTGCAGAGGATCATCGGCAACATGAAACTTAATTCCGATTTTGTCGGTCAGTCGTTTGTCCAGCCCGCGCATCAGGGCACCGCCACCTGTCAGGAAGATGCCTTCATTCACAATATCGCCGTAAAGTTCGGGGGGTGTTTGCTCGAGTACGCTCAGAACGGCAGTTTCCACTTTATTGATGGATTTATCCAGGCAATGCGCTATCTCCTGGTAGGAGATGGGGATCTCCACCGGCATGGCGGTCATCAGGTTGGGGCCTCTGACCACATAATCTTCGGGGGGATTTTCCAGGTCGGTCAGGGCCGAACCCACGTGAATCTTTATCTCTTCTGCGGTGCGTTCACCAATCTTGATGTTATGCTGATGCCGCATATAGGATTGGATATCGGCAGTAAAGCTATCACCGGCGATACGAATGGACTTGTTGCATACGATTCCACCCAGGGCAATCACGGCTACCTCGGTTGTACCTCCCCCAATGTCAACCACCATACTGCCGGAAGGCTCCTCCACATCAATACCCATACCGATGGCAGCAGCCATAGGTTCATAGATAAGGTATACATCTCTGCCCCCTGCATGCTCTGAGCTGTCACGTACTGCCCGAATCTCCACCTCGGTGCTTCCCGAAGGGATGCATACCACCATACGAAGGGTAGGGGCAAAAAATTGGGTGCGGCGGTTGACCATCTTGATCATGCCCCGGATCATCTGCTCTGCAGCATTAAAATCAGCGATCACGCCATCTTTCAGCGGACGTACGGTTTTGATGTTCATGTGGGTCTTGCCATGCATCTGCCTGGCCTTTTCTCCTATGGCAACCAACTTACCGCTGCTTTGCTCAATAGCTACAATGGATGGTTCGTCCACGACCACTTTGTCGTTATGAATGATGATTGTATTTGCTGTTCCTAAATCTATCGCGTATTCCTGAGTAAATAATGAAAATAGTCCCATCTTAATAATCCTGAATTGTTAAATACTACGTTATAAAAATGTTAATGTCTGAAATGCCGGACCCCGGTAAACACCATGGCTATGTTATGGGCATTACAGTAATCGATCGACTCCTGGTCCCGTTTTGACCCTCCGGGCTGAATCACTGCTTTGACTCCATATTGATGGGCAAGTTCCACTGAATCCTTAAAAGGGAAGAAAGCGTCAGAGGCCATCACCGAACCATTCAGGTCAAACCCAACGCTCCGGGCTTTCTCGATGGCCTGTTTCAAAGCATCGATCCGCGAAGTCTGCCCCATGCCGCTGCCAATGAGTTGATGATCCCTGGCCAGCACGATGGCATTGGACTTGGTGTGCTTGACAACCTTATTAGCAAAAAGCAGATCTTCCATCTGCTGCTCACCGGGAATCGTCTCAGTGACTTTCTTCAGGTCGGAAGGATACTCCGTCCGCAAATCCTTATCCTGAGTGATCACACCGTTCAACAACGAGCGGTATTGCCGTCTGGGCAGATAGGTCGTTTTCTGAACCAGGATGATGCGGTTCTTTTTGCTTTTCAAAATCTCCAGTGCCTTCTCGTTGTAAGAAGGGGCAATGATCACCTCAAAAAACAGCTTATTAACTTCCTCTGCTGTGGCTTCATCAATCAGGGTGTTCGATATGAGGATGCCTCCAAAAGCCGACACCGGATCCCCCGCTAATGCAGTTTTCCATGCATCGAGCAGCTCATTGCGTGTTGCCAGGCCGCAGGGATTGTTGTGCTTGAGGATGGCAAAAGTTTTCGGAGAAAAATCGTTGATCAGATGGACGGCCGCGTCTATGTCGATCAGGTTGTTGTAGGAGATCTGCTTGCCGTGTAACTGGTCAAAAAGCTTATCGAACTGACCAAAAAAGATAGCCCGCTGATGAGGATTCTCTCCATAACGCATTGGCGTAGGATCGATATAACTCTGCTTGAAGGTCTGCCTATTAAAGTCCTGGTTAAAATGACTGAAAATCACCGTATCATAATGAGAAGATACATTGAAGGCCTCCAGGGCAAAATGTTTGCGCTCGGATAGATCGGTATTGCCCTGTTGCTCCTCCAAGATATGAATCAGATCTTCGTAGTAATCCTTGGAAGGGATCACCAGAACATCCTTATAGTTTTTAGCTGCCGCCCGTATCAGGGAAATACCGCCAATATCTATTTGCTCAATGATTTCCTCTTCGGTAGGATTGTTCGCCAGGGTCTCCTCAAAGGGATAAAGATCGACTACCACCAGGTCAACATAAGGGATCTCATAGGTGGTGGCTTCCTTTTCATCTTCCTTTGAATCGCGTCTGGCCAGGATACCCCCAAAAATTTTGGGATGCAGGGTTTTTACCCTGCCGGAAAAGATGGATGGATAATGGGTAAGCTCTTCCACTGCAATAGAGGAACCCCCCATTTTCTCGATGTATTTTTGGGTGCCTCCTGTAGAATATATCTGAATTCCAAGATCGCTTAACTTCTGTATGACCGGGGCTAATTTTTCTTTGTTGTATACGGAAACAAGAGCTGACTTGATCGGCTTTTTATTCGTCATCTTCTGGGGCTGTTTTGAGCAACAAATTTACCAAAATAAATCCAATTTACCGGTTGCAAAATTAGGATTTAGATGTGTGATTACTAAAAATTTTGCGGCCTTTTTATAGAATGATTATAAATTTTTCTGCGTAATTTTGAATGCATATACGAGGTTTTTATGAAATTGTTAGCCAATATCCGGGAGAGTTTGTTATCGGCGCTGGCCACCTTACGGGCCAACAAACTGAGGACTTTCCTGACCCTCTTTGGGATTACGATTGGCATCTTCGCCATCATCAGCGTCTTCACTGTGATTGATTCCCTGGAGCGAACCATTCGTCAGAGCTTGTCTTCGCTGGGAGAAGACATCATATACATTCAAAAGTGGCCCTGGACGCCACCTCCGGGTGAAGAGTATGCCTGGTGGGAATACCTCAGGCGCCCGCTTCCCAAATACGAGGAGTTTCGCTACCTGGAAGACAACGCTGAGCTGACCCGTGCTATTGCCTTCCAGGTCACATCCCGTAAGAGCGTTTCTTACAAGAATCAATCTCTCCAGGGTGTAGGCATTTCCGGGATAACGCATCGCTACGAAGCCATCAGGATGTTCCATTATCAGGAGGGGCGTTATTTTTCGCCTCTGGAGTCGCAACAGGGGAGCAATGTTGCCATTCTGGGCCACGAGGTGGCCTCCGGACTTTTTCGGGGAACGCCTCCCCTGGGGAAACGGGTCAACCTGGGCGGCTACAAGGCCGCGGTAATCGGCGTACTGGAAAAGGAAGGCAGTGGTGTGCTGGCCGGAGGGAGCATGGACGAAGTGGTTCTGGTTCCCCTGAACTATGCCAAAAGGTTCATTGACATGAAAAAAGAGCAGGCCGGTCCCACCATCCTTGTCCGGGCCAAAGAAAATGTCAATCTCCAGGATCTCTCTTACGACACGGAACGACTGATGCGCTCGGCCAGAAAGCTCAAGCCCGTTGAAAAAAATACCTTCAGCATAAACCGTGCAAGCCTCATATCGCGAAATCTCGACCAGCTCTTTGGGGTCATCAACCTGGCAGGCTGGATCATCGGAGGGTTCTCTATCATCGTTGGCGGCTTCGGCATTGCCAACATCATGTTTGTCTCGGTCAAAGAAAGAACCCACATCATCGGCATCCAAAAAGCACTGGGGGCTAAAAATCATTTTATCCTGACCGAATTCCTTTTTGAAGCAGTCATCCTGGCTTTAATCGGAGGTATGCTGGGACTGATGCTCATCCTGGCCGGGAGCCTGTTCGCCAGCCAGATAACCGACCTTCAAATCACACTCACCATAGGGAACATCCTGCTGGGATTGTTCATATCCGCCACCATTGGCATCGTATCGGGATATACCCCTGCCCGGAAAGCTTCCCTTCTCAATCCGGTGGATGCAATAAACACGTCTTTTTAACGATTTTTTATACCTTTATGGCACCATTCATTCACATTTTATTTCAATCTAAAAACTACCATTCATGACCACACGCATCGCTCTTTTTTTTATCCTGGCAGCCGCTCTGTCGGGCTGTTCAAACCAGGAAGCCCGGGAAGAGGCTTCCACTGTTACAACGATGGATGTCGGGCAACTGATGGAGAACCCTGCTGCCCATCTGGATCAGTCCATCAGCGTCAGTGGCGTCGTCACTCACGTATGCAAACATGGGGGCAAGAGGCTTCATCTCTCCCAATCAGGCTCCGATCAGAAAGTACGGGTACGCACAGGAAAGAATATGTCTCCTTTCGACCGGGAACTGGAAGGAAGCACCGTACAAATCACCGGTACGTTTGTTGAGGAGCGACTCGATGAGGCCTACCTGAATCAACTCCGCAAAGGCCAGGAAGAAGGCGATCATCATCATGAAGACCACAGCGATGATGACAAAGCTGCCCAGGCAGCCGAACAGGGCCAGGTTTCAGAAGCCTTCATCCAGGAGATGGAGCAAAAAATCGAACAATCCGAGAAAGGCTACATCGTCGAATACTGGCTGAATGCAGAAAAAGTAGAGAAAACCAATCCCTAGCCATCCCAGTAAGAGCCGGTGTCTTGGATACCAAGCTAGTTGCTGCAAAATAAATCAATGTAGATTGAGCGTATAATGTTAACCCTTCTATGAACTGGCGAAAACTGAATCGTGTCCTTCACCGCGACATCGGCTATTTCTTTTTTGGTATGACCATCATCTATGCCCTTTCGGGAATAGCCCTGAACCATATAGACGACTGGAACCCAAGTTACATCATAGAAACCGAAGAGGTACAGCTTGAATCACTCCCTACCGATGCGGCTGCCATTGACCAGGCTTATGCCCGCAAGATAGCCGGCAAATTTCATGAGGCTGATGAGTTTAAGAACTTTTACTTCCCTGAACCCAACAGCCTGAAAATTTTCATCGAGGATGGCAGCATCACCCTTGACCTGAATACAGGGAAAGGCCAGCTGGAAAAGACCTCCCGCCGTCCGGTTTTTTACCAGGTAAATTTCCTGCATTACAATCCCGGCCGATCATGGACCTGGTTTTCCGACATCTACTGCCTGGGGCTGATCATCATCGCGGTAACCGGATTGTTCATCGTGCGGGGAAAGAAAGGCATCAAGGGAAGGGGAGCATGGATGACTCTGCTTGGTATCCTGATACCCGTCTTATTTTTCCTCTTCCTGAAATAGGTTAAAATATACCATAGAAGGCACGGCCAATCATCAGATAGATGAAAAGGCCCATGATGTCGTTCACGGTGGTTATAAAAGGACCGGTGGCCAGGGCAGGGTCGATCTTAAACTTATCGAGCAGCAGGGGCACAAACGTACCGAATATCGAAGCAAATATTATCACCCCAAACAACGCTGTGCTCACGGTAAGGGTGAGGGCAAAAGAATCATTGGTAAAAAAATTGTATACGAAGATAAGGCCTGAAAGGACAACGCCATTGATGGAGGCCACGGAAAGTTCTTTCAGCAGCTTACGCCCGATGCCTTCCACCCCAAGCGACCGGTAGGCCAGCGACTGTACGATGATCGAGGAAGACTGTACACCCACATTACCGCCCATAGCAGCAATCAGGGGTATAAAAAAGGCCATCTCCGGGTAAATGCCCAGATCCTTCTCATAAAGGCGGATGACAGCAGCCCCGAGGATACCTCCCAACAGTCCAATAAAAAGCCAGGGGATGCGGGCACGGGTAAGCTGAAAGGCATTGTCGGAAGCCTCCACGTTTTCGGTAATACCGGAAACCAACTGATAGTCCCGGCCGGCTTCCTCACGAATCACATCCACCACGTCGTCAATGGTAATCCTACCCACAAGCCTTCCCAGCGGATCAATGACGGGCAATGCCACCAGGTCATACTTATCCATAATGTTGGCCACTTCTTCGGAAGGAGTCTCCGTTTTGACCGAGATCACATCCACATTCATGATGTCCTTTATCTTGGCCGTACTGGGTGTCAGCAGGAGCTTTTTCAGGGACAGGGTTCCCTTCAGCTTGTTGTCATCATCGACCACATAGACATAGTATATTTCGTTGACATCGGCTGCCTGGCGCCGCATCTCCTTCAGGCAGGTGGTGATGTTCCAGTTTTCGTTGACCCAGATCAGCTCCTTGGCCATCAGCCCGCCGGCTGAATTCTCATCATAGTTGAGCAGGTCAACGATATCACCGGCCTGCTCCAGGTTCTCGACATAAGCCAGCACCTCTTCCCGCTTCTCTTCCGAGAGCTCACCCAACACGTCGGCCGCGTCGTCGGAGTCCAGCTTATCAATAAACTGCTTGGCTATCACATCGCCGGGCAACACTTCCAAAAAACGCTGCCGGTCATCCTGTTCCAGTTCAATAAGCACGTCGGCGGCCTTTTCCCCACTGAGCATGATATGCAGGAAACGAGCCTCCTCAATGTTCAGCTCATCATATATCTCCGCGATGTCAGCAGGGTGCAGGTCCTCGATCATCTTGAAGGCACCCTGATCGTCCTCACTGGCGATGCGCTCGCGAAGCTCCTCCAGAAACTCCTTAGTTAATTCAAACTTCATACTTAACACCTTATCAGGTTTTACCCGTTCCGGCACTTATCTTGCCGGTTAACTCAACGAAATCCTGCACCGACAATTGTTCGGGCCGTTTAGTCATTCGCTCATCCTCGATGTCCAAAGGTAATAAAAAGCTTTTTAACGAATTCCGAATGATCTTTCTTCTTTGATTAAAACTTTGCTTTACTACCTGGGAAAAAAGCTTCTCATCGCAGGCCAGATGCTGTGTTTGGTTGCGCCGGAGCCGCACTACGGCAGAGGTAACGTTGGGTGGCGGGGTGAACGATTGAGGCCCTACCTGAAACAAAACCTTCACCTCATAGAAGGCCTGCAGCAACACGCTTAGCTTACCGTATGTCTTCGACCCGGGCGGGGAGGCAATGCGGTCGGCCACTTCCTTCTGAACCATCCCTACCAGAAGAGGAATCTGTTGACGATGCTCCAACAAACGGAAAAAAATCTGGCTGGAAATGTTGTAGGGGAAATTGCCGATCACGTCGAAGGCACCCTTGAAATAACGGGAAATATCCATGGTGAGAAAATCCTGCTGGATCAGATAATCCTGAATCTGTGGATAGGATTCGAGCAGATACCGCGCCGATTCACGGTCTATTTCCACGGCGTATAGTCTATCGCCAAACTCTTCCAGCAGGTATTGGGTCAGTACACCTTTGCCAGGGCCTACTTCCAGTACCTGCGGGGAAGGTGCCTCCCGAAAGGCCTCTACAATCTTCCGGGCTATGTTCTTATCCCATAGAAAATGCTGTCCAAGATGTTTTTTGGGTCGTACCGACATACTTTATTTATTTTACGGCTAAAGATCGGAAAAATTAACCCTAAAAAACCACCGAACCCGATTCAATTTTGAAAGAAGAATAAAAAGCCCCGGATCCGCGAATGAAGAACACATAAAATGTAAATTCTATGTGTTCTTTGTGGTTAAATTATTTTTACCTTTGTTTGCTTTGAGCGATACTCCGGATGTCCAACAAAAAGATCTTATCCAGAATCATCAAATCCACTTTGACCCTGGCCGCTTATGGCTTTGTCGTTTATAAACTGGCAGACTATTATGCCAGCTGGCAATCCCGGGGGCTACAGGAGTCGGTTGAATGGAACACAGGATGGTTCCTGCTTCTTGTGGCCCTGATGGGTTTAAACTGGATGCTGGAAGCGGTTCGCTGGAAGAAGCTTATCAGCAGCATCCAGGATATATCGCTCTCGCGATCGCTCAAAGCGGTATTAAGTGGAATTGCCATCGGCCTGCTGACGCCCAGGCGGATTGGAGATGTGGGTGGCCGGTGCATGATGATGAGCCCCGAAAATCGATACCGGGGGCTGATGGCCTTCTCCCTGGGAAGCATCCTTCAAAGCGGTGTCACCCTTTTCTTTGGGATCCTATCCCTGCTAATGATCCTGCCGGGCGGGAAGCTTATCCCCGGACAGATGATCACCCTCTTAGTATTGGCAACGAGCCTGGGCATTTTGTTCTTCCTTTTTATCACCAACCCCTCTTCTATCAAGTCCCTGTTGTTGAAAATTCCGGGCCTTGATCCAGGCAACAAAACCCTGAACTACCTGGAGCGCCAACACGTTTCCCATCTGATGGCAATCTATGGCATCGGCATAGTCCGATATATGGTGTTTGCCACCCAGTTTGTCCTTCTATTGAAAATTTTCGGGACCCAGATCTCCGTCGTGGATGCTTATATCGCCATTGGGCTGATGTATTTTTTGATCGCCTTTCTTCCGGTATCCTCCCTTGCCGAACTAGGCATTCGGGGAAGCATCGCGGCATTCACATTCAGTTTTTTCACCACCCACACCGAAGGAGCCATCCTGGCGGCTTCCGGCCTGTGGATCATCAACCTGGCCCTTCCCGCCCTGGCGGGAGCCTGGATCATCGGATTCACCAAAAACACCCTTGAATTACCCGCTTTCCGCAGTCCTTTTCAGACCCTTCCCCGCAAGAGCCTGGCTCTTCTAAGCCGGTATAGCAAGAGATCCTGAATAATCCATCTCAAAATTGTACAAATCGTTTTTAAAATTTTGAAAATCTTTTAGGGGCATTTGGTTGTTCTTTGTATTGTTTATAAAAAATGCATTCAACCATGCTTCAACGTTTCGGAAATATATTGCTGATAGCCGTTGTGCTTTGCGCCACCACAGGTCTGGCGGTACAAAAGCATTTCATGCATGGTGAAATCTATTCCACGGCTCTCTTCAGCAGTCCGGAATCATGCTGTGTGGATGACCTGGTTTGCGAATGCTGCGATGAAGAAAGCGGGATACTCAAGATAGAAGACACCTTTCGCACCTCGGAGCAGCAAACAGTGCATATAAACAACCAGCCTGCCAAAATTCTCCGGCAGCCGGAAACTCAACCAACCCTTCAATCCATGGTCCACTACAGGGGACAGGTATTCAAGCTACCGGTCATGAGCTATGCGCCCCAGGAATGGATGCAGGTATTCCTTCTATGATATCCTCTTTACCGACCGCCATTCAATTGTTCTGCAAGCCCATGTAGCGCTTGCGGAGCCATCCCTTAACTTGTATCCAGCTGATTGTGTGGAATCCTCACAGGATGCCACGATCAGGCATATCTAAAATTTTCTTACCATGCTGAACAAAATCATCAAGTACTTTCTTGAAAACCGGCTGATCACGATCATGTTGCTGATCCTTTTGGTTGGCTGGGGCGTCATCGTTTCGCCTTTCGACTGGAAAACCGATGTGCTTCCCAACGATCCCGTTCCGGTGGATGCCATACCCAACCTGGGGGAAAACCAGCAGATCGTGTTTACAAAATGGACGGGCCGTTCACCTCAGGACATTGAAGATCAGATCACCTACCCCCTTACCACAACACTGATGGGGATCCCGGGAGTGAAGACCATCCGTAGCTCATCGATGTTCGGTTTTTCCAGCATCTATGTCATCTTTGAGGAGGATGTGGATTTTTACTGGAGCCGAACGCGCATCCTGGAGAAGCTCAATTCGTTACCCCAGGACCTATTGCCTGATGGGGTTCAGCCCTCCCTCGGGCCGGATGCCACAGCCCTGGGCCAAATCTACTGGTACACCCTGGAAGGTCGCGACAAACAAGGCAACCCNACAGGAGGCTGGGACCTTCATGAGCTTCGGTCCATACAGGATTACTATGTCAAATATGCCCTTTCGTCAGCCAAGGGTGTCTCGGAAGTAGCATCCATAGGCGGTTATGTTAAGGAATACCAGATCAATGTGCGTCCGGCTGCTATGAAAAACTATGATATCAGCCTTATGGATATCATGAAGGCAGTGAAAAATTCCAATCTGGACGTGGGAGCCCGGACCCTGGAGATCAACAATGCCGAATACCTGGTGCGGGGGCTGGGTTACATTGAGAACCTGGAGGATCTGAAAAGCACTGTTGTTAAGACCTATAACCACACACCGATCCGGATACAGGATGTAGCAAAGATTCAATTTGGACCCTCCCCGCGAAGGGGTATGCTGGACAAATCCGGAGCCGAAGCCGTTGGAGGTGTTGTTGTCTCCCGCTATGGGGCTAACCCGATGCAGGTCATAGAGAATGTCAAAGATAAGATCCGGGAGGTAGAGGAAGGATTGCCCACCAAAAATTTGGATGACGGGACCAGCTCCCAGGTCAAGATTGTCCCCTTTTATGACAGGACAGAGCTGATCCAGGAAACCATTGGTACACTCGAAGAAGCCCTGTCCCTGCAAATACTGATCACGATCATCGTGGTGATCATCATGGTGATGAACCTGCGGGCCTCAATGCTCATCTCAGGGGTACTGCCCATAGCCGTTCTTATATCGTTCATTGCCATGAAATACATGGATGTCACGGCCAACATCGTTGCCTTATCGGGTATAGCCATTGCCATTGGCACCATGGTAGACATGGCTATCGTGCTGGTTGAGAACATCGTCCGGCACCTCAACAATGCCAGTGCGGATGAACCCAAGCTGCAAGTCATATACCGGGGCACCACCGAAGTGGCTTCGGCGGTGGTCACGGCAGTGCTGACCACCATCATCAGTTTTATCCCGGTCTTCACCATGCAGGGGGCCGAAGGCAAGCTATTCATCCCACTGGCCTATACAAAAACCTTTGCCCTGGCAGCAGCCATCATCGTCTCGATCATCATCATCCCGACCCTGGCCTATCTGTTCTTCTCCGTGAAGATAAAAGCCAAACAGATACGCAGGCTGGTGAATGCAACGATCATGGCCGGGGGCTTGTATATTGCCATCCAACATGTGCCCTGGGCAGGGATCGTGATCCTGCTGTTCGGGGGCCTGAGCCTGGCAGGCTCATGGGTCAAAGAGTCGAACCACAAGTACATTACCTGGGCCACTAACGCTTTAGCGCTGCTTACGGTGGGTTTCATACTGGCAAGGGAATGGTTGCCTTTAGGACCGGAAAAGACTCTGTTCACCAACCTGTTTTTTATCTTGCTGATCATTGGCCTGCTGATCGGACTATTCACTTTTATAATTAAGCAGTACGATACGATTCTAAACTGGAGCCTGAGAAACAAAGGCCGGTTTCTGGCCATCCCCGGCTTTATACTGGTTCTGGGAGTGGTGATCTGGATGGGTTTCAATACCGTCTTCGGCTTCATCGCCAGGGGATTTGATCAGGCTGGTATCAACATTCGAACCACTGAGGCCTGGAGCACGCTGGCCCATACTTTCCCGGGCGTAGGGGAGGAGTTCATGCCGGCCCTGGATGAAGGCTCCTTCCTGCTGATGCCCACATCAATGCCCCACTCCGGCATAGAAGAGAACAAAAAGATACTCAAACACCTCGACATGGCAGTATCGGCTATACCGGAAGTAAAATCTGTCGTCGGCAAAGCAGGAAGGGTAGAGTCGGCGCTCGACCCGGCCCCTTTATCCATGTTCGAGAACATCATAACCTACAAATCGGAATACATTACCAACGAAGAAGGCCATCGGATACGCTTCAGGGTAGACGACGAAGGCAACTTTGTCAGAGACTCTGCCGGCAACCTGATACGCGACGGCAATGGCAAATATTACCGGCAATGGCGCGATCACATCCAGTCGCCCGACGACATATGGGATGAGATCGTGAAAGCAGCCAGGTACCCGGGTGTCACATCGGCCCCCAAGCTTCAGCCCATCGAAGCGCGCATCGTGATGCTTCAAAGCGGCATGAAGGCCCCCATGGGCATCAAGGTGTCCGGGCCCGACCTTCAGACCATCCAGGATTTTGGCATGAAGCTGGAACAGCATCTGAAGAATGTGCCCGGCATCAAGCCTCAGTCAGTGTTTGCCGACCGGGTAGTAGGCAAGCCCTATATGCAGATCGAGCTCGACAGGAAAAAAATGGCCCGGCACGGCCTCTCTGTCAAACAGGTCCAGCGTTACCTGGAGGTGGCCGTAGGGGGCATGAAACTGACCACCACCGTGGAAGGCCGCGAGCGGTACCCGGTACGCGTACGTTATCCCCGCGAATTGCGTGACGGCCCTGAATCACTAAAAGATATCCTGATACCTGCCGGAGGCGGAACACAGATACCCCTGGAAGAGGTGGCCAGCATCGATTATCGCAAAGGACCCCAGGCCATCAAAAGTGAAAATACCTTCCTGATCTCCTATGTGATCTTCGACAAAAAGGAGGGTAGGGCTGAAGTAGAGGTGGTCAATGAAGCCCAAAGCTACCTCAACCGACAAATCGAGCAGGGCAACCTGATCGTGCCCAAAGGGGTTAGCTATACCTTCACCGGCAGCTACGAAAACCAGGTACGCGCTGAGAAACGCCTTTCCTTCGTGGTACCCCTGGTGATGATCATCATCTTCCTGATCCTCTACATGCAATTCCGGTCGGTACCCACCACCCTGATGGTGTTCTCGGGTATTGCCATCGCCTTTGCCGGCGGTTTCCTGATGATATGGCTCTACGGCCAGGGATGGTTCATGGATTTCCAGGTGTTCGGCACCAACTTGCGGGAGCTGTTCCAGATGAAGACGGTGAACCTGAGCATCGCCGTCTGGGTAGGGTTCATTGCACTCTTCGGCATCGCCACGGATAACGGCGTGGTGCTGGCCGCCTACCTCAAACAGGTGTTCGAAAAAAACAAACCGGAAGATGTGCAAAGCATCCGGAAAGGCGTGCTGGAAGCCGGCAAGAAGAGGATCCGCCCCACCCTGATGACGACAGCTACCACCCTTTTGGCATTGCTGCCCATCCTCTCATCAGCCGGCAGGGGTTCGGATGTGATGATCCCCATGGCCATCCCCACCTTCGGCGGGATGAGCATTCAGATCATTACCCTCTTTGTGGTACCGGTATTATATGCCCAATGGAGAGAAGCCAACCTTAAACGACAAAGCTATGAAAAGGAATCATAAACACATCATACCTATACTGACTGCTATCGTAGTGTTGACCCTGGTGCCCGGAGTCCGGGCACAGGAGCTCAACACCTATCTGAAGCAGGCTGGCGAAAACCATCCCGGGATACAGGCAGCCTACCAGGAATATTATGCAGCCCTCGAGCAGGTACCACAGGTAAAATCGCTGCCCGACCCGAAAATAAGCTTCGGTTATTTCATCAGCCCGGTGGAAACGCGCCTGGGACCCCAGCAATTCAAAGCTTCCCTTTCCCAGATGTTCCCATGGTTTGGAACATTAGAAGAGAAGGGGAAAATGGCAGCCGAACAGGCCCGGGTGAAATATCAACACTTCATCGATAAGCGAAATGCCGTTTACAGAGATGTAAAGGTACAATGGTACGCCATCTACAAAACCCGGGAAGCCATTCGAATCACAAAGAAAAACATCGATATCCTCCAGTCGCTGAAACAGCTGACGCGACGGAATTACCAAACTGACAAGGGTAAGATGACCGACCTTTTGCGGCTCGATGTCAACATCCGGGAGCAGGAAAACAAGCTGGCCGACCTCAGGGAAAGGCTTTCCAGCCAGGAAACAGACTTCAACCTGTTGCTGAACCGAAAGGCGGATGCTGCCCTGGAATTGCCCGATACCATACAGGCCAGTACCTTCGATATCGTGGCGTATCGCGATTCCATCAGGAACCATCCGTCCCTTACCGCACTGGAAAATAAGGAAGCCGCACTGGAACACCAGTTTAAAACGGTTCAGAAAAAAGGCTATCCCAGTTTTTCGCTGGCCCTGGATTATGCGGTGATCGGAAAACGGCAGGACATGCAGGTAAACAATAACGGCCGGGATGTAATCATGCCGATGGTGGGTATCTCCATTCCCCTGTACCGTAAAAAATACGAGGCAATGGAAAAGGAAACCCGCTTTAGGATTGATGCTGTAAAGTCAAAGCAGCAAGAAAAGCTGAACAATCTCTCCACTCAATATAAAAAGATGGAAGAGCATTACCTAAACGCCCGGCGCCAGGTCGAACTGTATGAAAAACAAGTCACGGAAGCCGAACGCATATACAAGCTTCTAAAAACCGAATATTCAGCCGACGGGGAAAACTTTTTCGAGCTTATGCGCACCCGTCTGATGGTGCTGGAATATCAGCTTAAACTGGAAAAAGCACGGGCCGACAGGAACATCAGCGTGGCCAAACTGGAATACCTAACCAATCAAAAACTGTAATCATGAAAAATCCAATGAATAGAATGAAAAGGAATGACTGGATCAGGGGTGGATTGCTGGTAGGTGCCGGCATCCTTCTGGGAGCACTTGTCTTTTCCTCATCGGGTGCCTCCGAACAAAAAAGCGCACAACAGGGAAATCAACATACGCACGATACTGCCGTTGGTTCGGGAGAAGAAGAAACCGTATGGACCTGCTCGATGCATCCGCAGGTTCGTCAGGATGAGCCGGGCGATTGCCCCATCTGCGGGATGGAGCTGATTCCTGCTGAAGAAACCGAGCAAAGCGGGGGCCCTGCCGAGTTAAAAATGACCGAAGAAGCCGTTCAACTAGCCAATATCCAAACCACACAGGTGGTGAAAGCCGATCCGGTCAAAGAGATCCGCCTTACCGGTAAAGTGCAGGTTGATAAACGAAGGATATACACGCAGCCCAGCCATTTTCCCGGGCGCATCGAAAAACTGTATGTGACGTTCCAGGGTGAATATGTAGAGAAAGGACAGGTTATAGCCTCCATCTATTCGCCCAACCTGATCGCGGCCCAGGAAGAATTGCTGGAGGCGCTGAAAACCCGCGGATCCAATCCGGAACTGGTGGAGGCTGCCCGCGAAAAGCTCCGCCAATGGAAGCTCAACGAAGACCAGATTGAAGCCATCGAAGAAAAAGGAGCAGTCACAGAGCACATGAAGATCCGATCGGACGTCAGCGGAGTAGTGCACAAGCAAATGGTCAACCAGGGCGACTACATAAAGAAAGGATCTGCTCTCTATCATATTGCGCGCCTCAACAAGGTATGGGTGATGTTTGATGCCTATCAGAAAGACATTCCCCTGATTGAAGAGGGCGACAAAATACATTTTACGGTCTCCTCCATGCCTGCAGAGACTTTTACGTCAAAGGTCACCTTCATCGATCCCATCATGAACGAAAAGAGCCGCGTCGCGAAGGTCCGCACTGAAGCAGTCAACAAAGACGGCCACCTCAAGCCCGGCATGTTTGCAGAAGGAGTCCTTTCCTCTGGCAACATTAGTGAAGAAAAGGAACTGATCGTCCCGAAAAGTGCAGTTATGTGGACCGGCAAGCGCTCTGTGGTATTTATCAGGATGCCCGACAGGGAAAGACCTACTTTCAAGATGCGCGAGGTGGTATTAGGATCGGCCCTTAGCGATTCCTATATCGTAGAGGAAGGCCTCAACGAAAAAGAGGAAGTGGTCACCCATGGTACTTTTGCCGTCGATGCAGCCGCCCAACTGGCCGGTAAACCAAGCATGATGAACAGGCAGGGAGGCAAAGCCTCTACAGGCCACCAGCATGGCGGACATGAGATGGAAGAAGCATCAGGCCAACAGGAATCCCCTGTATCATCACAGAGCGGGTCCGGTAACCTGCAATGGCCCGAATCAGAAGCCGAAGACTACAAGGAATTGGTTGGCAGCTACCTGGATTTGAAAAATCGCCTTGTCAATGATCAGATGGTCTCCGGTCGGGCAGAGAAACTGCTT
>P_1C_Sed_2_UnCtyDRAFT_1000111_pt1 | contig 23891 bp, 15 predicted proteins | sample Pon1CUnioCityCA_4_FD_10229 | JGI IMG/M metagenome (IMG submission 10229) | reverse complement strand
GACAGATTATTATGGAAATACGACAGAAGCCCGGTTTACGCTAATGACAGAGGGTGAGGCTGCATTTGATCGAGTCACAAGTGTACCCGCCTATCCTGTTCGTATATCAAATGATGAGGGTATTTTTAAAACAGCAAGAACAAGCCACATTAATTCTGCTCCCTCCTTCCGGATTCTTGATAGTAATCCTGTGCCACGCGGACCATCTTCGCCAATCAACAATTACAGCTACCTGCTCACCGCACCGGGCAACTCATCTGTTAGCCTGAAAACTCTGATACCAGGCAGAAAAGAGGTTATCCATACATCTATGTACCGGGCCTGGGTTGAAGTACCTGAAGAAAGCCTTTATGATACCCTTTCATTGAGCATGGAATACAGAATACATGAAAACCTCCCAAGTATTCGATTTCAACCCAACAGGCTTCCTGTTAGACACAGCATGGATTTTACAATGCTTTTACCTGAGGATATCGCGAGTGACTCTTCCATAGGACTCTATTCATATGATGAATTCAGAGATCGGCATACATTTCTTGAATCTACCATTGAACATGGTGTACTTAAAGCTGGATTAAATGAATTTGCAGAACTTCAAATCAGACGAGATATAAACGCACCCTGGGTAGGCAGAGCAAAGTTTCAAACGCATCCTACAGGCTATACCGTTGTTCATGTTCCAACTGTAGACAGGGATTCCGGTATAGATTACAGACGATCTATGATAGAGGTGAACGGTGAACCGGGAATTATTGAGTACGATAAGGACAAAGATATCCTGATTTTCTACAACCCTGACTTTCGGTTTTCAGAAGAAAATTATGATATAGATGTAAGTGTATACGATCGAACCGGCAATGTAACAGAGCGGTCGTATACACTCACGCTTGAAAAGTAAAAAGTGCAATGATGATCAAATATAAGCGACGCAGCTAATCTCGACCAGCACATTTTTGGGCAGTGTTTGTACAGCAACGGTTTCACGAGCAGGAGGATTTTCAGCAAAGAATTCAGCGTAAATCCCATTCACAATTTTGAAATCGTCCATATCGTCCAGGAATATGGAGCATTTCAGGACCTTTCCAAAACCACTGCCCGTTTCAAGGAGCACTTCATTTAAATTTTCCATCACCTGCCGGGTTTGCTCTTCTACTCCTCCTTCAATGATTTCCATGGTTTCTGCATCAAGTGCGATTTGACCCGAGCAGTAAACGATATTATTGTGTACAACAGCCTGGCTGTAAGGCCCTATTGCTGCCGGCGCTTTAGATGTTTGAATAACTTTATGATTCATATCAAATCTTTATTTGAAACAATTATTAGTTAATAGTCTAAATATAATAAGCGTATCGTAACTGTACGAAAATATTATTGCATGCTTGTAGATTGCGATATGATTTAGTTATGGTTACTTTTTGTTAATCAATCAAAATACATTAACCGACACCGTATAAAAATGAAACGTACAAAATTATCACTGCTGCCTTTACTTCTGATAGGCTTTTTGTGGGGTTGCGAAACTACAGATCCGCTTGTCTCTGAAATGGAAACAAACACTTTTCTTGGAAATTACGAAACAGTATTTTCTGCTGCTGACCAAGCCCTAGAAGCTGATTCCAGCAATAGCCTTGCATACTATTACCGTGGCGTTGCTTATGGATTCAGGGCCCAGGATACATCTCCGGCATGGGATAGACAATCTGACTACAGCAATTCAAGAGAAGCTTTTATGAATGCGAAAGAGTGGATGAACCGTGCTGAAGAGCGCCCCGATGAGTATGAAGAGATAGATAATTATATCACAAATTTCTGGGCAGATGAGCACAATTCAGCCATAGCTTACCTGACTGATGACAGTACCAGTAATTCTGTAGATAACCCATATCGTTATGCTGTAGCACATCTTGAAAATGCTACAACAATTCAGCCGGATAGTGCATTAAGCTACATTGTACTGGCTTCAACCCAATTCAATATGGGGAATACTCCTGAGGCTATTGATACTTATGAAATAGCAATGGAGAGACTGGATGCACCGGGAGAAGATGATTACGAATTTCTCATTAGCCTCTACCTGAATCAGGATCGTTATGATGAAGCGTATGATATGACCATGCGGGCACGGGAAGATTATCCTGATAATACACAGTTTGTACAGTTTCTCGCAGATATCTACATCCAGCAAGGTAATATCAACGAGGCAATTACTATTATTGAAGACCTGATCGAAGACGATCCTGAAAACCCGCAATATTACCGGGTTCTTGGTACACAAATCTATCAGAATGTAAGCACAATAAACGCTGAAGTTTCTGAGTTGTACAATCAGGCATTCGACATGGAACGCGAAATTCGTTCACTTTCCGGCGAAGAGCGTGAAGAGATGGAGCAAGAACTCGAAGACATCAGAAACAGAATTGACACTCTGCAAGATGAAGCTTCGGAATTAACGGATATTGCTATTAACAACATGGAAAGAGTTGTTGAGCTTCTTCCTGAAGATGACCAAGCATACAACATTCTTGGCATCATTTATCAAAACAAAGCAGCGAACCTGTTTGAGCAACGCAACAGTATCGTTGATGATAATGAAATGGTTCAGGAACTCGACACACAGGCACGTGAGGCTCTTCAGGAAGCGCGTCAGTACTATGAGCGTGCAGCCGAAATCAACCCGGATGTCCCGGAATACTGGGAGTCATTATTCCAGGTTTACACGACGCTTGGAATGGAAGAAGAAGCACGTGAAGCCATGGATAAAGCTGGAATGTAATTCAACCTTTTAATCAATAACTATGCATCACGTATCAACCCGAATGGTAAGCCTAGTGCTTACCTTCGGGATTTTTTTTGCTCTATCCTGTTCAACATTTAAATCATCAACTGACTCACCGCAGTCACTATATGAGGCAGGTAAATACGAAAGCGCACTTCGCACACTCAACAATGAGATTCAAAATAATCCTGATGATCTGGACCTTCAGTTTTTAAAAGCTGAAGTTCTTCAGAAAATAGCGGTTGAAAATTACCCGCCGGATAATCGAGAATCCGTTTATTCAAATCTCAGAACAACCACCGATGAGATTAGTTTCAGTACGGATGCCTACCAAACAAAAACCGATAGCATTCTTACTTCTGCCTGGATGCTCGAACAGAGTGAAGGGGTTAGGCTGCTGCAACAGGATGATACCAATACTTTTGATGAGCACTTCAATACTGTGATAGCTCATTTTAACAATGCGTTAACTATCATTCCCGACAGTATTGTAACCTATAATTTAATGGCAACAACCTACTATAGGCACGGTAACCTCTCGGATGCCATTACTACTCTAGAGTCTATAGAAGAACGGGGGTTTTCACAACCGCCAACGACACTTGAAAAACTTGCATATCTGTATCTTGAAGCTGGGCAAATTGAAAAATCTGTTGAAATATATGAAAGTCTGTCGGCAAGCTACCCAGACTCTGAAATCTATCAGCAAGGTCTTGTAAACAGTTATATTCTGGGTGACATGCACACAGATGCAATTGTTTTACTTGAAGAGCTGTCCAACGTTTATCCCAATCGGGTTCAGTATCGTGAAGCTTTGGCAACTGAAAGGTTTTACGTCATTCAGCAACAAACTCTAAATAAGACAGCTGCAGATGAAACATTTTCAGAATCTGAAATTGACCAGCTACTTCAGCAGCTGGATGAAATAAGCAGCTCTTATCGCGATATCGATGAAACGCTGCCATCGTCTGAGGAAAGACAGCAGCGTATTGCAGCATTTTACGTTAGCTCCGCAGATATTCTCGGCGAAGTTATACCTTACACAAATAATTCATTCAATACCCGGCTGTCCGAGCAGAGAGAAACTTATCTCAGAGCCTCTATTCCTTATTGGCAAACACTATACGAAGCGAATTCAGATCGCTCCGCCTATGCCTATAGTTTAATCGAGGTTTATACTGAACTTGGCATGGATGACCAGGCAGAATTGTTAGAGCAACAAATAAATTTCTAATTTAACTGACTTTAATGAAGTTCAATACAAAGACTATTCACGCAGGCCAGGCTCCGGAAGAAACCAGCGGTGCCGTCATGCCTCCCATTTTTCAAACATCAACTTATGCTCAGAAGGCCCCCAACGACCACCAGGGCTACGATTACGCCCGCGTTGGAAACCCAACACGAACGGCTCTTGAAAAAATGATAGCAGGGCTCGAAAATGCAGATGAGGCCATCTGTTTTTCAAGTGGTGTAGCTGCAATTGATGCCATTATCAGAACACTCAAACCAGGCGATCACGTCATTGCGAGTAACGACCTTTATGGCGGTACCTATCGTCTGTTTACAAAAATGTTTGAGCCAATCGGTATTTCATTTACGTTCGTTGATATGACGAAAAACAGTGAGGTTGAAGAAGCCATTAGCGACAACACCAAGCTGATCTGGATCGAAACACCAACGAATCCGCTGCTTCGTATAGCCGACATCAATACACTATCGAATCTGGGAAGAGATCACGGAATTCTTACTGCTGTAGACAATACATTTGCCTCTCCTTACCTTCAGGTACCTCTTGATTTAGGTGCAGACATTGTCATGCATTCTACAACAAAATACCTCGGCGGACATTCCGATACGATCGGTGGCGCTGTTGCAACATCAAACAAAGATGTGGCGGAAGGTCTCAGGTTTCAGATCAAAACAACCGGAGCTGTACCCGGCCCTATGGATTGCTACCTTGTATTGCGAGGTATCAAAACATTGTCAGTTCGCGTTCAGCGGTCGGTCGAAAATGCAAAGAAAGTTGCAGACTGGCTGTTAAACTGCCCCGATGTTGCCCATGTCCATTACCCGGGACTGGATTCTCATCCACAGCATGAACTTGCCGCTAAACAGATGAAAGATTTCGGCGCAATGGTCTCGTTTAGTCTGAAAGACGATTCGATTGAAGCTGCAGAAAGATTGATGAGTAAAACCAGGGTTTTTACACTGGCTGAAAGTCTGGGCGGGGTTGAATCTCTTGTGAGCCACCCGGCAAGCATGACGCACGGTTCTATTCCAAAAAATGTCCGCGAAAAAGCAGGCCTGTTTGATTCTCTTATTCGACTTTCTGTTGGAATAGAGGACGCCGATGATCTTATTGATGATTTAAAACAATCTTTGAATTAATACAAAATGAACACCATGAAAAATGTAGTAATTGTATCAGCACAGCGAACTCCTATTGGATCTTTCGGTGGAAGCTTATCCTCATTTTCAGCACCCGAGCTGGGGGCTGCAGCAATTATTGAAGCCATAAAAAAAGCAGGTATTAAACCTGATGACATTCAGGAAGTAGTAATGGGAAATGTTCTTACTGCGGGCATCGGACAAGCTCCTGCACGGCAGGCCGCAATTAAAGCAGGATTATCAGACAAAACACCGGCCACTACAATTAACAAAGTATGTGCCTCCGGTATGAAAGCCATTATGATTGCTGCAGACCAAATCGCTCTGGGACATTCCGATATTATGGTAGCAGGCGGTATGGAAAGCATGAGCAATGTTCCATATTACCTTGAAAAACACCGCTTTGGTTCAAAGCTTGGTCACGCCAGTGCTCTGGACGGCATCATCAAAGATGGACTTTGGGATGTATATAACGACTACCATATGGGTAACGCTGCCGAGCTTTGCGCGAAGGAGTGCAATATCAGTCGTGAAGAGCAGGACGAGTTTGCAACAATGTCTTATAAACGAGCCATTGATGCTCGGAACAAAGGACGTTTTGATGATGAAATCATTGAAATGAAGATTAAAGGACGCAAGGGTGACATCACAAAAGTAAAAAGTGATGAAGAACTCGATAAGGTCAACTTTGATAAAATGCCGAACTTACGGCCGGTATTTGATAAGGAAGGAACTGTGACAGCCGCAAATGCCAGCAGTATCAATGATGGCGCAGCAGCTGTCGTGCTTATGAGCGAAGAGAAAGCCAGGAGCCTTGGGCTTACCCCTCTGGCTCGAATTCGCAGCCATGCCAGCGCCGCTAAGGCTCCTGAGTGGTTTACAACTGCGCCGGCAGATGCACTTCCAATTGCCTTCAAACGCGCAGGCGTTGAAAAAAGTGATATTGATCTTTTCGAAATTAATGAAGCGTTTTCTGTTGTATCACTGATCAATAACCAAAAACTGGAACTTAACCCAGACATCGTGAACGTAAACGGTGGTGCTGTGAGTATTGGTCATCCCATTGGCTGTTCAGGTGCCAGAATAATGGTAACTTTACTACACGCAATGAAACAGCAAGGTGCTAATATTGGTGCTGCCGGAATCTGTAATGGCGGCGGCGGTGCCTCTGCTATGGTCGTTGAGGCAATGTAGAATTCACGACTTCAGTAACACAAATTCTAACCGATAAATGCAATTGTCTTTGCCAGTGTTATCGACCAGATAGATTAACTCCGGAGATAACACTTGGCAAAATTTGTAATAATGTGTCCAAAAAAATAGTTACTTGAATTGATTTTCAATTTTCATGGATGTATTATCTGAGTAAGTAAACACAAACAAACCATTCTCTATAGAATAAAGCTACGACAACAGGACCCACTTAACGAATCAACAGAGCTATGCCTGAGCTTATTCTATTTACTTTATTACCGCAAGAGCAAGTTACCTACCAAACTTTAAACCGTAGTTATTAGTCGAATAAACAGCTACAGATTAATTTTATCTGATTAGATAATAAACGGTTTATAGAAATGCGGATAGCAATAACTCAAACGATTTTGTGTCTGATATCGCTTGTTTTCGCGAGCGGTGTACAGTCTCAGCAACTTAAAGTTGCTGCAGATACCGATCGCTATGTGGAATATTCGTTTGTTAACGACAGTCTAAAACTCGTCCATGCATACGACTTCCTGATCGATGGTGGTAATTCTGTATCCTACGAGGTAATCTCACAACAAATTGTCACCCGACGCGTCCAGTCAGACCCGGAATCAAAAATTATCGCCTATTCGCTATCCTCCGACCGATCCCCGCTTTTTGAGACACTGAATAATGGCGTCTATCGCGGACAGAACAAGTCCAATTTAGTATTTCACGCTGCCAGGTATTCAGCGAACCAACCGGATGAAATGCAGATTGTTAAGAATGCCCGATTCAGGGTTTACAAATCTCGTCAAACGAGCAGACAATCAGCTCTATCCCAGGCACGCTCCACTTTAATGAACTCTACCCCTCTTTCTGATGGAGAATGGTATAAGATTCCTGTTACCAAAAAAGGTATTTATTCGCTGAGTTCTGATTATCTGATCGAACTTGGGATAACAATTGAACAGCTTGATCCACAGAATTTGCAAATCTGGACTACTCCGGGTGGCGAGCTGCCACGATTGAACGCAGCCGAACGGCCTTCCCTTACTCAAATTCCAATTATTGTTGAGGGTGAATCAGATGGCAATTTTGATCAATCTGATCAGGTAATCTTTTACGCTGATTCGCCACACAAGGAATTCAGGGATATACAAACTGAATCTTTTCAGCATCAGCTTCATCGATATAGCGACGCGAACTATGTATTTTTGCGAGTAAATGGTTCTGATGAATCACTGCGGCACACTGCAAATAATCAGTCCGGCTCAGGCCAAATAGTAACTGAATTCCGTGATTTTCGCTGGCTTGAAGAAGAACTGGCTAAATCTGAACCCACGATCCGTTCGGGTTTGGAATGGTATGGTATGCGGCTTAGTAATACATCAGGTCAGCGTGAAAGAACGATTTTTGATCAAACCATACCCGGACTGGTAGCCGGAGAAGAAATGTCTGTAGAAATCAGGTTTATTGGCCGCAGTACCCAGTCAATGAGCATGAGTTTCGCCTACGGAAATCAGAATCTTGGTTCTTCCAGCGTGTTGCCAATTAACAATTATAGATCTGAGGAAGGAATTTCCGGCAGGTCAAGAATTCTAAGTTCAACGGCCACTGTCCAAAATTCGGAGCAAATTCAGATCATAGGCACTTTAAATGCTTCTGAACCTACAAGTGAAGGAATGATCGACTGGATCAGGCTATCTTACGACAGACAATTGATTGCAGATGACAACTACCTTTTCATTTATTCTCCTGCCAGCGTAAGTAACCAGTTAGCCTCTTATGAACTTCAAGGGTTCACCAATCGGCCACTCGCGATGGAGGTATCTAATCCAATGCAGCCCGAACTACTTGAGGTCTCAGAATCATCATCAAACTTCAGGTTCTCGTACCAGCATTCGGCGGACAACCGTTTTGTGGCACAAGCGGAGTATTTTACACCAGAGCCAGGCACCCGTGTACCGAATCAAAATTTAAGGGGAATCACATCAAACCCTGACTATGTGATTGTTACCTCCGACTTTTACTCAGACCTGGCCAATGAGTGGGCGGACTACCGTAGGCAACAGGATGGCTTTGACGTGGTCGTTGCTACACAGTCCCAGATTTTTAACGAATTTTCCGGCGCTACACCAGATGTGACTGCCATACGCGACTATATCAAGTTTCTGTATGACCGTGCCTTAGATAGCGGGCAGGACCCTGTTCAGCATCTTCTGCTTTTTGGGGATGCGACCTATGACTACAAAAATATCGTGGGCGGTTCACTTGTCAATCATGTGTTTACATTTCAAAGCGATGAATCTCTGCATCGAATAAACAGCTACGGCAGCGATGACTACTTTGGTTTTCTTGATGACACGGAAGGCGAATGGCTGCCAAACAACAACAATGAACGACTTGATATAGGAGTCGGACGGTTTCCTGTATCAACACTTGGTGAAGCCCGGGTTTTGATGGGTAAAATAAGGACCTATGAAGGCCCTGAAACTTCAGGCAATTGGAAAACCCGATTTACGTTCATTTCTGATGACGATTTTCCCGATGTACAGACAAATCGTGATCTCCATTTACTGAATGCCGATGGTACCGCCCAGGTAATTGATAAAGTTGAAACAGCTACGCGGATCAACAAAATCCATATGCTCTCCTACCCTGTTGAAACATCAGCAGCAGGTCGCCGAATACCGGGGGCAAGTGAAGATATGATCAGATCGTTTAATGAGGGATCGTTGGTTATAAATTATTCAGGGCATGGCGGCCAGTTCGTTCTGGCTGATGAGCAGGTCTTCACTTCTGAAATGATTTCAAGGCTAAATAACAGAGACCGGCTTTCAATTTTTGTTACAGCCACTTGTCAATTTGGAAGATTCGATGATACAGGGGCCCGATCAGGCGCCGAGCAGTCATTACTTTGGGAGCAAGGCGGGACCGTATCGGCCCTCACAACCACGCGGGTTGTTTATACTAGCTCAACAGCCGGAAGCAATAATTTTGGACTCAATATTCAATTGACAAGAAAAATGCTGGAGCGTGATGAAAACGGGCTTCCACTTCAGCTGGGTGATATCTACAAGAATACGAAGAATACCAGCCAGGGATCGGGGTTCAATGCCCGAAAATTTATACTTCTGGGTGATCCAGCCATGCGAATCGGCCTGCCCGATATCCGAACGAATATTACTCAAATCAATGATCTGGACCTTGAACAGTATCCTGACAGTTCTATTCAAGTCAGGGCTCTCGATACCATGTTACTTGAAGGTGAGGTAACTGACGGTCTTGGTAATCCGCTAACGAACTACAGTGGTGAAACAACGATTACAGTTTTTGATTCTGAGCGGATCGTCAATCTGCCCGACAGAGACTGGGTTCAGGATGGACGATGCTTTACGGATGACTGCCAATACTCTGTAGAAAATGACATTTTATTTAATGGCAGGGTTTCGGTTCAGAATGGCCGGTTCAGTACAGAATTTATTATTCCGCGTGATATAACATTTACGCCTGACAAGGGAAGAATTCTGGCATACACTGCATCAGATGGAACAGATGGTTCCGGATCGGTTGATAACATTGTCTTTAATGGCATTAACGAAGATGCGCCAGAGGATTCAAATGGGCCAATGCTTGATGCATATCTGAATGACAGAAATTTTGTAAACGGAAATCTGGTGGGCAGCTCGTCAACGCTCATTGTAGATCTTGAAGATGAAGCAGGAATCAACACAACAGGTACAGGAGTAGGGCATGAAATAATAGCTACAATCGATACAAATCCTCGTAAAACCGTCGTTTTAAACGAATTTTACCAGAGTGATCTGGATGATTTTCGGAAAGGACGTATCGAGTATCCCCTCGATGAACTGTCGCAGGGGAGTTACACGCTAACCGTTCGAGCATGGGACGTATACAATAATCCGGAGGAAGCGACTATCCATTTTGAGGTAGCCGACAGCGATCAGCTGGAAATCCGGAATGTATACAACTACCCAAATCCCATGAGCCGCAATACACGGTTCATTTTCGAACACAATCAACCCGGCAATCAGCTTGATATAAGTATTCGTATTTATACGCTCAGCGGACTGCCGGTTACGCACCTACAAGAATCACAAATAACCCCGAATTCTTATGCTAACATTGAATGGAATGGTCTTGACAGGGATTATGATCGCCTGGCTAACGGTACTTATATTTATGTGCTTAGGGTTGGAACAGATACCCCAGAAGGAAAGCAAACAGAGGAAAAAATCGAAAAACTTGTCATAATCAGATAACTATACATTAATAAAGGAATATTTCCGTTATATTTGATAAAACTTAGAATTATTATGCGAAAAATAGCTTTATCCGTTGTCGCACTGTTCCTCGCAACAGGCGCTTTTTATACATCAGCCGCTCAGGTTGGAATTACAGCCGTTCCCTTTCTACAAATCGAACCCGACTCGCGCGGAGCAGGTATGGGGAACACCGGTGTGGCCATTGCTGATAACGCATCAGCCATGTTCTGGAATCCGGCAGGTCTTGCCTTTCAAAACAAAAATCAGATCAGTATTACGCACGCCAATTGGCTTCCTGCATTCAATGCCGATCTTTTTTATGATTATGCTGTAGGAACCTATTATGTTGAAGGCATAGGTACCATAGGCGGACACATCACTTTCCTCAATCTTGGTGAACAGGTTCGCACAAGTTCAGATAATGTTGAACTGGGACGTTTTAANAGTTTTGAGCTGGCGGGTGGCCTTTCTTATGGATTTGAAATCAACGAAAATTTTGCCCTCGGTACTGGGTTTCGATTCATCTATAGTTCACTTGCAGAAGGAGATGTGGGAGGACAGAAGATTAATCCAGGCTCGAGTGTAGGTGTTGATCTTGCTGCGCTCTACAAATCCGATCCATTTCAGATTGGGTCCAGAAACGCCAACTTTAATGCGGGATTCAACCTGTCGAACATCGGTCCCAGCATTCAGTATACAGATAATGCCCAGAAAGATCCTTTGCCTACTGTGCTCCGTGCCGGATGGGCATTCACTACCGAGCTTGATTCACGCGGCTATAATACGCTTACAATAGCCAACGATATCTCTAAAATTATGGCCCGGAATGAGCGGGTAAGTGGTGACGGGGAAGGCGGTGATACTTTTGAAGCGATGAGCTCTTTCGAAGCAATCTTCAATTCCTGGGGCTCATTTGAACGCGACAATGGAACTGAAGTTGTCAGCCTGAGTCTTGTTGATCAGCTTATGTTTGGAACGGGTCTCGAATACTGGTATGATAATCAGTTTGCGCTTCGAACCGGTTACTACCATGAAAATGAAAATAATGGTAACCGACGATTTCTGACATTTGGAGCTGGATTACGGTACAATATTGTAGGCGTAGATTTCAGTTACATCTATACGATTGAAGAAGACCATCCGCTTGCAAATACAATTCGTTTGAGCCTGTTGCTTACGTTTAATTAATCGTTCATTTTTTTAGCAACGCCGTATGGCTTCACCATATCTGATAAGCAGCACCAAGAAGATTTTTGTGCTGCTTATTTTTTTAGTATTGAGTGCTGGGCAGCTTCTGGCTCAGTCAAACGTCGCCCCATTCAGAATTTCACATGATGCTAACAGCGTATCACGTACAACACTGTCTGATGGGACACTGCACATTGTTGCAGCAATGGTGGAGTTTCAGCCCGACACAACCCGTTTTACATCGGGCAATGGGTCCTTTTCNGACGAAAGTATTCCCTACCTGCAGAATGAATCGATCACAATAGATCCTCTCCCGCACAACAAAGCCTATTTTGAAGCACATCTTGAGTTTGCAAAAAATTACTTTTTAAAAATGTCCTCCGGCAACCTGAACATAAGCTATCAGGTACTTGATAATGTGTATAGGCTCCCGGAAAAAATGGCTGCCTATTCACCTGTGGGTGTCAATCCAGCATCAGATCCTTTAGCCGATCTTGCCCGTGATGCATGGACAGAAGTTGCTGAATCAGGAAATCTGGACCTCGGGCTCAATCCGGGTGATCAAATTGCCTTTGCTCTTTTTCATGCCGGTGTGGGCCGTGATATTGAACTTACCGGAACAACTTTAGACAAAACACCTCAGGATATTCCATCAGTATATATTAGCAGCGATGCTTTTTCCACATTGTTTGATGATCCGTCATTCAGCGGGTTTCCCATTGATGGCGGCAACCTGCTCGTGGACAACACGCTGATTCTACCCCGAACCCTAACCCGTGCCGGCGTTGATATCACTGGGTCAGAAGTGCTGCTCCAATTGTCAACCAACGGAATGGTAACCGCTCAAATTGGCAGCCATATTGGTTTGCCTGACTTGTTCAATACTGAGACGGGCGAATCGGGCATCGGACGGTTTGGTCTGATGGACGGCGCCGGTATCTTCGCCTATAATGGACTTTTTCCACCAGAAATGTCAGCCTGGGAAAAAACCTATATGGGTTGGGCGAACCCATTTGATGTAGACTACAATGCAGAAACTCCTATCATACTTCCCGCTTCATCACTTGGGCTACCTTCCAGCATCGCAAAAATTCCTCTTTCGGGCCGGGAATATTTTTTGGTAGAAAACAGACATCGGGAAGGAACCGAAACGGGTACTACGCTAACTATCAGACAACCCGATGGATCAACCATCACGCAAGACTTTTCAAATACCGATACGACCTTTGTCTATCAGCTGTCCGGCTTTTCAGATGAGCTCCCGCCCGGTGTCGTAATTGATGTTTCCAATTACGATTTTGCACTGCCCGGCGGCCCGGCTGAAGTGCTGGATGATACGGGGCAAGATATTGGTCGAATTTTAAACGGAGGTATGTTGATCTGGCATATTGACGAGGGAATCATCCAAAAAAGACTGTCAGCCAACAGAGGTGTTAACGATGACCCTGATCAGAAAGGGGTCAATTTAATGGAGGCCGATGGAGCTCAGGATATCGGGCGGCCTACAGCTATAGGCTTTTTTGAAAATGAAGTAAACGGCTCACCGTTCGATTTTTGGTGGAGTGGAAATAACGCGTCCGTTATTACCCCTACTCAAACAATTACACTTTACGAAAATCTGTTTGGTCCGGATACGACGCCAAATAATGATAGCAATTCTGGTGCTGAGTCTCAGTTTGAACTCTTTGACTTCTCCGATAATATTGTGAACGCGACTTTTCAAATAAGACCGGCGGAATCAAATGAAATCTATGAGATTGTAGACTTTGTTCAGAACTTGCCGCTTTCACATTCCACACCTGAAAATGATCCCTATTGGTCAAACTATTCGCTGAGTACAGTTATTCAGCAATCGACCAATGGCTCTTACATTTATCTTCCGGGGAGCAATGGGATTTCAGTCTACGATATCAACCAAAATAGTCTTCTCCCTCCTGCAACCCTATATAACACGTTTCAGCAGCCGTTTTTAAATACAGAGTCAGGCATTTTATCTGTCTCTCCCAATCCCGCTCAGCAATCAACAATTTTTTCAACTACTCTTCTCGAAGTGGATCCCGCCGGACTCACTCAGGGAACTCAGTTCTCATTACCGGCAAACCTGGGACTTATCGGCTCCCCTGAAACAGATATTCTGCAATTTGACGGCACCGCAGACAGGCTAAGGCTGAGCTCTGAAATACTGGAACCTGATTTTTATTCCGTTGCAGGATATCGTTCAGCCCAGGTCCAGGGTTACGAAACCTCACTGGCAAATAACGGGGCAATAGAATTCACGACACCAACCAATGACTACGTCGGAAGTATTTTGATGCCAGACACGAACTATGGACGTGTCCATATCGGGCTTTTTGAAATTCCTGATGGAAGATTTAAACCCTATGTGATATCCGAAAACACACTTTACGTTCTTGATTTAACTACTGACGGCGATATTCAGCCACGATCCCTCCACTCTTCCGGAGGTATTGAGTGGCCGGCACTGGCAGATATAAATCAGTCCGGGGAAATAGACTTTTTGTTTGTAGATAAAGATACGAATCAACTGATAGCCAAAAACACGAATGGAGCTGTTCTCAATGGCTTTCCTATCGATCCACCTGATGGCACAATATTCAAAGGCTCTCCCCTCATTTCTGACCTGAATGGTGATGAGACTCTTAATATTCTGATTGCTGCCCGCACGTCAGAATCACTTAATATTTATGCTTACAACGCTAACGGTGAACAGCTCGATGGATTCCCGCTTCTTGTTGGCGGATACCTTGATGAATCGAATGAAATTGTCAATCCATCGATGAATGAGACTTTACTGGCTGCAGTGAGTCCGGACGGAGACTTCAAAGTGTGGAATTTCCCAGAGGCGCAATCTACTCTCTGGGAGTCACGTTACGGTAATGGTGGAACCAATAAGCTTACAGGCCGACTCGTGGATGCCGCAACTCAGGAACCAGCTTTTTCAGTTTTGAACAAGGATGAAACTTATAATTGGCCAAATCCTGCATCAGAGGAAACATTTATTCGATTTCAGACATCAAATCCGGGAAGCGTCCAAATACGTATATCAACAACAAGCGGACGGCTGATTTATAATCAGACGCATGAGTCTCGCGGTGGTTCTCCTGAAGAAATCCGAATTGATACGTCAGGCTGGGGAAGCGGCGGTTATCTGGCACTTATTGAAGCAAATGTAAATGGCAATACAGAACGAAAACTCGTAAAAATAGCGGTGGCACGTTAGGTGAATATCAGACAGCTCACATACTATTTTACACTTTCATTTTTGGTATTGGTCACGGCTAATATCAGCCTGGCTCAGACCAGTCCGCAGTTCTACGATTATCCGCATAATCATCTTCCCTGGTTCACGATAGAAAGCAGTAATTTTCAAATTCACTACCAGCAAGGCAGTGAGCGCAGTGGTCAGGTAGTTTCCAGAATCGCAGAAGAAATTTACGACCCTATTACATCGCTCTATAATTACGAGCCTGATGGCAAGGTTAGCATCGTTCTTCGCGACCGGGAAGATTATTCCAATGGTGCCGCATTCTTTTTTGATGATAAAATCGAAATCTGGCTTCCTGCACTCGACACACCGCTGCGTGGAACCCATGACTGGCTCAGAAACGTCATTACGCACGAGTTTACTCATATTGTCCAGATTCAGGCATCGATGACGCGATCCCGAACGATTCCGGCTATCTATTTTCAATGGCTGTCCTACGAAGGTGTAAGGCGCCCGGATGTTCTTTATGGCTTCCCAAATGGCATCGTTACTCTCCCATTTGCTACTGTTGCCATCCCTGCATGGTTTGCAGAAGGTACTGCACAATATCAGCGTGCGGGCCTATCATACGATTACTGGGACTCTCACAGGGATATGCTTTTGCGATCCAGAGTGATGAACGACACCTATCTTTCATTTACCGATATGAGTATTTTTTCATCTAAAACGAGCATCGAGAGAGAAACGAATTATAACCAGGGTTATGGTTTCGTTATCTACATGGCAAATCGGTTTGGCGAAGACGTCATTGCAAAAATATCAAAAGCAGCCGCCGAGAGCGGTAAAACGGATTTTTCAAAAGTAATTGAGGCAGCTATCGGTATTCCGGGCACTCAAGTATTTGATGACTGGATTGAAGAACGAAAAGAGTTTTACAGGTTACAAACTGCAGGTATCGCCGTAACCGAAGCAGAGCAGGTTGTCCCAAAAGGATTCTTCAATTTCTACCCGGTTTTTGCACCGGATTCCAGCACATTCGCATTTCTCACAAATCGGGACAGGGACTACGGTACTACAACTCTTGTGGTTCAAACGGATTCAGCTGAACTCTCTATCGATGATGTTGGTGGAATACAGAATATGGATTCAGATCAATCCTACCGGATGTCTCATGGGTTTGGCGCAAATCTCTCATTAGATTTTATCAGCAACCGGTTTTCATTTTCGAATGATAGTAAGGAATTGGTGTATAGCCGGTCTAAGAAAAACAGAGTTGGTGAGACTTATCAGGATATTTACATCTACAACATTGAAGACGATGACAGCCGTCAAATTACGAAGAGCGCACGTATCCAGGAGCCTGCCTGGCATCCATCAAACCAAATAGCCGCAGCCGTAAAACAGTACGATGGCACACAAAATCTCGTGCTGGTCAATCTTGAGGATGGCTCAACTGAACAACTCACCCGCTTTAATTCAGGTGAGACTATTTTTACACCCGTTTGGAATCCTGACGGCACCATTATCTACTACTCCAAGGCACTCAATGGCAATCGCAATCTCTATGCCTTTGACACCGGATCAAAACAGGTTACCCCCCTTTTTGAAAGCAAATATACTGACTACAGAGACCCCTGGATCGATCCGGCAGGCAGGTACATGTATTTTTCCTCTGATGATGAAGGGATTTTTAATATTTACAGACAGAACCTGACAACAGGTAATACCGAAAAATTGACATCTGTGTTAGGGGGAGCTTTCATGCCATTTGCCCGTGGAGATGAACTCTACTTTTCAAACTATATCAATGACGGCTATAAGATTTCTAAAATTATGTTGCCGGAAAGTCCCGAATCAGTTGTCCTGGCATCACCTGATGTACAAGAGGTTTACACCAGCGAGCTAGATGAAGGTTCTATGATGGAGCGGCTNCAGGTGCTAAATCAACGAACCGACTCCGATATCGGAGCTTTACCATTTAGTGTGTTTGAGGATACAACCAGGCGTGTAGAATTTGAAATCGACACTGAATTTGAGTCTGACTCAAGAACGTGGAGCCCATACACGGAGACAATCACTGATCTAAACATTTTTCCTGTCGTACGGTTTGATAACTATTCTAAGCTAAATGGGAGCAATGCAGACCTCCTGTCTGCCGGGAAATTTGGCTCATTTGGGGAAAATCTCTGGCGTGATCTTAAAGTGGGGGCATACTTCTCGTCGCGCGACGTAACAGAAAAGATCAGCATTTTTGGCGGCGCTCTTATTGGATTCGGATCTACTCCGGCTGATGGTGTTGGTAACTTTGTTTCTCCCGGCCGCCTCAATGATCTGGATAGAGACGTCTTTTTAATCTTTGAACACAGGGGCATTCCATTAATTGAAACAAGCTGGTCACCCACCGTAAGCATTGAACTCTATCACCAAAAACGAAATGTTCAGGATGGCCTGTCGATCGAGGAGTTCCCTTGCACCTCCTGCCTGCCGGTCACCAAAAACGTAGATATTCGTTACTCAATATGGGAAGCCAATCTTTTTCTTCGCAGCAAACTAAATCGATGGAGCCTGCTCGAGCTTGGTGCGAACTATTCTCCCTACAGTGTATCTACAGATGGATTTATATCAGAAGAGCTAAACCAATTCATTCCCGGAAGTACCTCCCAATATTTTAAGGGAAACACGTTTTCTGCATCTTACATAGCCGAATTAACTGAGCCGACACGTAATATGGATATTTCTCCTGTCGGCTTTAAAGGTCAGTTTTCATATCGCTATCAGCCAAGCCGATTGCTTAGTGAGTTTGAAGTAAATGATGGCGTTCTATCTCCGGTGTATGATAAGATTTCAAATCACTCGCTGGAACTCAGGTTTCGTCAGGGATTTCAGCTGGGGGGTGATAATACTGCTATGATTACCACCCGCGCATTTTCATATTTGAATCAGCCGGAAGATTATTTTTTCCTTGATTATATTGGTGGTTTAACCGGACTTCGCTCCTACCCGTTTTTTGCTGTTGGCGGTCAAAAAACTGCCTTTTTGCGGGCCTCTTATCTTACACCCGTTTTCCAGAATATCAATAAGCAGGTAGGACCTTATACCATCGATAAGGTATTTGCACATTTTTACGCCGAAACAGGAAACGGCTGGGGAGGTCCTCTGAGTATTGGCAACAAGCTTAAATCCGGGCTTGGAACAGAGCTTCGTTTTGCATTTAACAGCCATTATCTATTCCCTATGAAATTTTTTGTGAATGGTACCTATGGACTAAATAAGTTTGATATCCGTTTTCCTGATGACTTCATTACCGCAAGCGGCGATAACACCGTCTCATACGGCCGTGAATTCTTATTTTATTTCGGCTTAACATTCGATTTTGACCTTCTATGAAAAAAATCCTGGCGTTTATTGTCATAGTTATAGGTTTCCACTCTCAAGCATACTCACAGTTTTCAGCCGAAAAATCAGAGAATCAGTTCTTACAAAAGAATCAAACCCGGACGACTTCACTAACGAAATCAGATATTCTGCCATCCACTCTTTTTATCGGTCAGGAAGATCAGCAATTTGATAATGATATCCAGAGACTCTTTACTGAAAAACCAGGTCTTGCACTGTTATCTTCAGGTTTAATACCGGGAAGTGGTCAGCTCGTGAACAAAAACTGGATCCGGGGCGGGCTTTATGCCGCTCTTGAAGTGGTCACTATTTACATGATTGTTGAATTTGACAATCGGGGTGATCGCGGAAAGAAACGCTATGAAAATTATGCGGATCAAAACTGGAGCGTGACTCAGTATGCAAAATGGCTGGTGGAGTACCACGATGTGAACGGACTCGAAAACCCGGCCCTCAATGATCTCAGGAACATGGTGGCTGGACTTGAACCTGCTTTTGATACATCCGTCGACTGGAATAATATCGATATCGATATACTCAGAGCCGCAGAAAGAAACTCTCGTTTCGTCACGCCTGATAATCTATCTAACAGTATTTTTTCTCATATTTTACCTGGCTACGGATCTCAGCAATATTATGAATTAATCTCTAAATATTATCAGTTTCAGGCTGGTTGGAGAGACTATTTTGACTATCATGATATGAATAACACCAGCCCTTTTCTGATATCAAGAAATGGAGATTATGCAAGTGACATGTTTTTCAGAGGGGCCTCACTGGCAGATGATTTTAATAATGATCTCAGAATGTCTAAGAATCTCAAACTGGTTCTTATAGGCAATCACTTGCTGTCTGCCTTCGATAGTTTTTTCACCTTCAAACTGAAACAAAACCGTGTTCAGGCAACTACAAGTATGGCACCAACACGTTATCTTCAGTTAAAAGTTAATTTCTAAACGTTCGACCTATCGATTATTCTTTCATGGACTTTCTCAAAAAAATCCTTAGCAATAAGTGGTTTTATTTTATACTTGGCGCAGGTGCTGTGTTAGCTGCCCTTATTGGTGTACTTGTCAATTTTATCATCATGCCCGAATACACGAACTTCAATGAAGGCGTAACGGTACCCGATGTAACTAAAATTTCACTTGATGATGCCCAGGCTTTACTTACTGACTACGGCCTGCGCTATGAGGTGCTCGACAGAAGGGCTAACGCTGCTTATCCTGCCAATTTCATCATAGATCAATCTCCGCAACCTCTCCAGCTCGTTAAACCGAATCGGAAAGTATACCTGACGGTAAATACTGAAGTAAGGCCTAAAGCTGTAGTTCCAAACGTTGTTGACTTATCATTTCGAAATGCCCGGATACAGCTCGAAAATTATGGCTTCACACTTGGTACCACGAGCTATGAGTCATCCAGATTCAGAAATACGGTTCTCAGACAGTCATTGGCTCCGGGTGATACAGTCGATCGCGGCGCGGCCGTAAACCTTGTGATCAGTGACGGACTTGGTGACAGAATTGTAACGGTACCGGATATTACCGGACAAAAGCTATCTCAGGCGCAGCAAGATGTTCGTCAGGCCGGATTACGCGTAGGAGAAATTCGATATCAACCTAGTAGAGAAGAGGCAAATACTGTGTTATCTTTTAGTCCTAATGCTGAGACGCTAACAGAAGGGACTGAACTAACGCTGATCGTTTCCGAACGATTTGATGCCCGTGAAGAAACTGAATCGGGAGCAGTGGGTGCAGACACTACACTTTCAGCACCTGACTCACTTCGTGATGCAATACAGGATTCGACGTCTAATAATAACTGACTTATATAACTTTTTTGATGGCTTTCAATACACCTATTTTAGCTCCATCGCTCCTTGCCGCTGATTTTACACGTCTTGGAGACGAAATAGACTCCTGTTTGAAATCAAATATCCAATGGCTTCATTGCGATATTATGGATGGGCATTTCGTTCCTAATATAAGCTATGGCCCTTTTATCGTAAACGCGATTCAGCAAGCGGCACCAGAATCGTTTTTGGACGTTCATCTCATGATTGAAGATCCAGACAAATATATTGAGCATTTTTCAAAAGCGGGAGCAAAGCTCATCTCGGTACATCAGGAAACCTGTCCGCACCTGCATAGCACTATACAGCGTATTAAAAGTCAAGGCTGTCTGGCCGGAGTAGCCATAAATCCGGCTACTTCAGTTGATCTATTATACCCAATTTTGCCGGATGTTGATATGGTACTGGTCATGAGTGTCAATCCGGGTTTTGGAGGACAGTCATTCATCGAATCATCCTATCAAAAGATTTACAAGCTAAATGCCATTCGAAAGCAGCTCAATCTTAACTTTCTGATTGAGGTAGATGGTGGTGTTGGCCGCGACAATGCAACCAAATTAATTCAAAAAGGAGCTGACGTACTTGTTGCTGGAAGCAGCGTCTTCAAAAAAGAAAATATAGCTGAAGCCATAAAAGACCTCACATCAAAAATGAATGCGGGCAGAACTGATGTAGTTTAATCTGATACAGAATCTGCTTATTTTAATCTGCTCATACCAATTATAGGACACAGGCTTATCAACACAGATAAAAACGATCTTAAAAAAACCATCCAAATCGAAAATGCCGACCCACTTGTAGTTCTTGGGTTTGAAGACAAAAACCTGACGCAACTCGAAAAGGCATTTCCAGATACAACCATCACAGCACGTGGTGATGAAATTAAACTGAAAGGCCCGGAAGGCGATGTTGAAGATCTCGCTGATATTATTCGCGAAATGATCTCGATGGTCAAGCGAGGCAGTCAGTTATCAAAGCAGGATATCTCTACATTGCTTGCCCTTGCTGAAAAAGTGGAAACTGTTAAAAGGGCTCCCTCAGATTCTTTCGAACAAGATACCGGTGATATTATATTACACACACACGCTGGTGAGGCAGTGTCCGCTAAGACCTCGGGGCAGCGTAATATTGTAAAAGCCTCTGAGAACAATGATATCCTTTTTGCGATTGGCCCGGCCGGTACGGGTAAAACGTACACATCTGTTGCACTTGCGGTACGCGCTCTCAAACAACGACAGGTTAAGCGTATTATCCTGGCACGTCCTGCAGTAGAAGCAGGAGAAAACCTCGGGTTCCTTCCAGGCGATTTGAAAGAAAAAATCGATCCTTATCTCCGGCCACTCTATGATGCACTCGAAGAAATGATCGAGTTTGATAAACTTGAGTTTCAACTGTCCAAAAATGTGATTGAAATCGCACCGCTGGCCTATATGCGCGGCCGTACACTGAATAATGCTTTTGTTATACTTGATGAGGCTCAAAACGCAACCAATACGCAAATGAAGATGTTTCTGACGCGTATCGGCTATAACAGCCGGGCAATCATTACAGGTGATATCACACAGACTGACCTGCCGAGAAAGCAAGAGTCGGGCCTGATTGTCATCCAGAATATTTTGAAAGACATCGACGGTATCTCTTTTGTATATCTCGATCAGAATGATGTGGTTCGCCACAAGCTGGTTCGCGATATTATTGAAGCTTACGACAAGTTCGAAGATAAAAAGCGATAAATTTAAGCTCAGGCACTTTTCTATCCATCAACCATGGTAAAAGCCACTCCTCTTTATGAAGGCACGTTTTCAGTTGCTATTGATAAGATTTTCAGGCGAATTGAAAAATCTGATCCACCCTACAAGAATGCTCTGAAGCTATCTATCAATCCGTTTCTCATTCAGGATGATGATCGAAATATTTTATTCGATGCCGGCATTGGTGACCTCCTGGGTGAAGACACTTCCATCGACATGATACTTGACAACCTGGAGAAGCACGACATAGCAGATTTTGAAGTCACGGACATCTTTTTGAGTCATCTTCACTTTGATCATATGGGAGGCCTTGCACATCAATCCAGCGGATATTGGGAACTTACGTTTCCTGAAGCAGATGTGTGGGTATCAGCTGATGGCTGGAAAAAGCTCTCAGAAAATATTGAGTCTCAAGACGAAAGAAAGCGGGACTTTTTTCATTTCCTTGACAGCCACGCAAGTTTGAAGATGCTTTCCGGGGACATATCAAAGCCTGTCCCGAATGTTCGTGTGGAAAAAATAGGTGGCCATACCGAACACCATCAGGCACTTTATTACGAAAATGAAGAGCACAAGTACGTGATGGCAGGCGATGTGATTGGAACCCGCAGCGCCATCAACAGATCGTATGCTGCAAAATATGATTTTGAACCAAAACAAAGCATGAAGATCAGACAAGAAATTCAGGAGCTTTCATTCAAAAAGGGATATATTATCATGGCCTATCATGAGACAGATTATCCAATGTTCAGGCTAACGGACTACGAAGACAATAAGGGATACAAAATTGAAAATGTGACATCATGAGTCTGCCTGAATATCTTTCAAGTATTAATCATTTTCTCACAGCTCGAGGATTTTCCTCGTCAGTTGAAGCTGCGGTCATTTTAGGATCCGGACTTGGTGATTTTTCGGATCTGATTCAAGATCCTGTAACTGTTTCATACAGTGAAATCCCCGACTTTCCACATACATCGGTGAAGGGGCATTCCGGAGAACTCATTTCAGGGACTATCGCCAATAAAAATGTCATGGCATTCTCGGGTAGATTTCACCGCTATGAAGGCCATTCATATTCAAAAACGGTGCTACCAGTGCATCTCGCAAAATCGTTCGGGGCCCAAAAGCTCATCATCTCGAACGCTGCAGGTGCGATAAATACTGGTTTTAAAGTCGGCGATTTGATGGTAATTGATGATGTATTTCGCCTTTTTGAGCATGTTTCAGCAGCACCTTCAGAGCCGTTTCGATACAATCATGGTCCAACTGCAACCCGGGTCAGAGAAATCGCTGCGTCCATTGGTTTGGAGGTGCAGCGCGGAACCTACCTGTTTGCCCATGGGCCGTCATACGAGACGAAATCAGAAATCCGTGCTTTTAGAACTCTTGGGGGTGATGTTGTTGGAATGAGTACGCTGCCTGAATTAGTAGAAGCTGCCAGACTTGAATTACCAACAGCAGCCATTTCTATGGTAACTAACATGGCTGCAGGAGTCGTTGCCGGGAAGCTTGATCATAGTCATGTGAAAGCCGCGGCAGAGAGCCGAAAAGATGATTTTGCGCGATTGGTGTCGGAGCTTATAAAAGAGCTGTGAGACGTGTCGCCCGGGACTCACCGGACTCACCCCCCGGCCCTATCTACATGTAGATAAGGGTAAACTCGCTGATTGAGATCCATGACACGGCAGCGTGTGATAGATCATGCCAGAGTCCGGGGAAGTTTTAACAGGGTTTTAAGCCTGACCAACCCGACATACCGCATATCTCGGCGTCATCCCGGTCTTGAGCCGGGATCTCCCATTCCTGCCTGGGCCAGAAATCCAGCCATTTTCAATTCACA